>Ga0315284_10007420_pt1 | contig 15671 bp, 16 predicted proteins | sample YL17G09_16_MG_FD_203696 | JGI IMG/M metagenome (GOLD analysis project Ga0315284, IMG submission 203696) | Sediment microbial communities from Yellowstone Lake, YNP, Wyoming, USA - YL17G09_16 | ecosystem: Environmental > Aquatic > Freshwater > Lake > Sediment | place: USA: Wyoming | collected... | reverse complement strand
TATTCCGGGGGTACTCTCTCGAAAGAAACTTACACGAGGAATGTCTAATGCCAGGTGTAATCCTAACTAATCCGGGGCCTGTATTTCCGGATCCGAATCAGCAGTTGGTTCATTCGAATGCCACTATTACGTCCAGTGGATCTACGATTCTGTACGGGTACGGAGCGACAGAAGTCACTCTTTTCGTCAACATCAAATCGGCGCCTACTGGTACCAACCCAACGCTTCAGTACACGGTTCGGGAAGTGGATCCTGGTGATGCTACCACTGAAATCGGTACGGCGGTCAGCAGCACTGTTATCACGGGGACCGGAATTCAAAAAGTTGTGCTTCCTACCGCGTTTGGTGGGAGTATTAAGGTTTCTTGGGTAGTAGGTGGAACCGACACACCGACATTTACTGTCGTCTATTCTACGTTGGTTGCCAAGGCGCGTAGCGTTCAGATTGTGGACTCGGCTGGGGCGGTTTTCGGGAGTGCTTCCAATCCGATTGTGATGCAAGGCAACGCTAGTGGTACGCCTCTTCCAATATCCGGGAGTCTCACTGCGACCAACCCCTCCGTGTCAACAAATAACGCGGCAGCACCTTCGTCGTCTACCCAGATAGGTGGGACGGATGGAACCAACTTACAATCGGTTCGAATATTTGATGCGGACTCAGGAGCAGGATCGCAGTGGATTCTCGGCGTCCAGTTGCGCGCAACTGGTAGCGGCGGATCCGTTGAAATCGGGACTTCTGGTACTCCTATTCGAATCGATCCGACAGGTACTACGAATCAGCCCGTCAATCAGGGTAATGCCGGTACGCATGCGCAACGATGGATGATTGGGCTATCCGACGGATCTTCGAGTTTCATCTCTCCGGCTACGGATCGGACTACAGCCGCCGGACCATTTTCGGTACGTCTTTCGGATGGTTCGTCTTTCTACACAACGCCTTCGTCAACTCAACTTCCGTCAGCACTTGTTGGAAGTCGGTTGGATGTTAATACGGGAGCGTGGTTAGGCTCTACGGCCCCTACAGTTGGTCAAAAAGCGATGACAGCTTCACTTCCAGTGGTGCTGGCTTCGGATCAATCCAACGTTCCGACCAAAGAAGTACGATCTTCTACTTCCGCAGTGACAAGCGTGGCTGGATCGGCAACTAACGTGACTTTGCTTGCCGCCAACGCAAATCGACTAGGATTTTCGGTATACAACGATTCGACATCAACTTTATATCTGAAAGCGGGGGCTACAGCAACGACGTCGAGCTATTCAGTGAAAATACCCAAAGACGGGTACTACGAAGATCCTTACAACTATACCGGTAGGGTCGACGCAATATGGTCGAGCGCTGCTGGGGCTGCTCTGGTAACAGAATACACTTGAGGGTAAATAGATGCCTCTATATCTACCAGACTTAGCCAGTCAAATTAACATAATACAGCAAGGAGCACATTTCTTTGCGTCGGTTTTTAGTGCTCTTGCTCAAGATCTGACAACTCAGTCTACTGGTTGGGTAACTCTAACTTCGTCCTCAATTGTAACCACTGGTATTAATGCCGTATTGATTAATTGTTCTACCTCGATGACTAATTCGCAGTCGAATCAGACAATAGGTCTGCGTCTTGTGATAAATAATGTCCCTAAGACGGCCGCTGGGACACAAACTGTAAATAAAGAAACACCCGTCGGAATGTCAATTATGTGGAAAGAACCTTGTACTGCGGGGACTCAGAATGTGACTTTACAATGGCGCGTTTCGGCTGGAACAGGTCAATGTAGACCCGTTACGCAATCAGATTTTGAGAGTTGTTTACTTTTGTTGGAAGAGGTTTCGGCGTAATGGTGACTAAATACACATACTCGATTCAAGACGACTTTCCTAACCATAAGGTTGCTTCTGATAGGTTGGCTCGAGAAATTCAGACCAGCGCTATTACTATCGCTTTCGATTACATTGGTACAGCGGGTGATGATTGTGACGTCTGGTTCAAGGCGGATCTACCTTCAGGTGATGAGACCATTTTGGATGGTTTGGTGGCAGCCCATTCAGGTGATCCTCTACCTTCCGAAGCACAACCCGTTCTTATCGATCCGACACAGACTCCGGTACCAGTAGCTTCCAAATCGAGCAGTGGGTGGTTTCCAGATCCCGCAGCTTATACACTAGGATCTATTCCTTCCGTTGTCGATTATGGCGGGAGCCAACAAATTCGAGGTCCAGTACTAACGGATGAAGGCTCGTTCAAAGACGACTTCTCGGGGTCGTCTTTAGATTCCAGTATTACTGGAACTTTGACTTTTACAAACGGATCCAGAACGGTAACGGGTTCAGGTACGGCATTTCGATCCGAACTGACGGTCAATCATTACGTACGTCTGAGTGCTGATAGTAGCCTCAGTGCTACTTGTGTCGAGAGTGTGGATTCCGATACAGAAATGACACTAGATTCAGAGTATCAAGGTACTGGTGGGACAGGAGCCGCTGTAAAAAGCAAATGGGTACACAATACGAGTGGTGGATCTATTGAGGTCGGCACCTCGAAAATCATTTTGAAATCCGGTACCACAGCTGGTGCTTTTTCTACCATTAACCGGGCGATCGACACTTTACCTCTTCGTGTGACGGCAATCGTTTCTTATTCACAACGTTTGGCTACACAAGGAGCCTCTTTTGGCTTACTTGATACACCAAATGGTCCTCCTTACAATGATATGGTTGCGGTACATTTTGATGGTACGGATTCCAAACATATCAAGTTTGTGACCAGTTGTGGTGGAACAACAGAAGAGAGTTTGATCGATCTAAGTTCTGAGTTGACGACAGACAAAGAGTTGTTTTATGCCTTTGAATTGAGTTATTTCACGTCTTCTTTGTTCGTCAACCGTGTTTTAGTAGCCACTCATGAAAGACATATTCCAGAGCATTACACAAATTTGTATTTTGGAATTATTATTTGGAATACTGCTACATCTGATGAGGGGCTTCTATCAATAGATTCCGTAGTTGTTTCGAATCACGATCAACTTCAAATCGGTGGCGCCTTTATGCAGGGCGAACCTATTCCAACACGAATTGTTGAAAATTGCTTTACTTTAGCTGGGGCTCTTACAACAACAAGTACGGAGGCAGATCAAACAATTTTGGCTTATACCGTTCCCACGGGAAAAATGCTGTATGCAACTGGGTACTCTATATCCGGAGCCGACAACAGTGTGGATGGTAATCCGGTGAAGATAGGACGGAACGATCTCAGCACTATTCCACAAGCTCCGGGAAAGATTGGCGGGAACTTTTTGCGTGTGTTTCGATTGAAGTCTAATGCAAGAGAGATGGGTGATTGGAGCGCCAACCCTAGACTTCTTGGGGTGGGTGGGGACACCATTAAGGTTTTGGTTACACCTAACGGTTCGTTAGAAACAGAGTGGCATGCCACTTTAGACTTCATTTTGAGGTAGTACAAAATGTCTTTAGATATCCTAAATGTTCCGTATGCTACACTCAAAACTGAGACGATCAGAAAAGGTCTTAAGGTTTTCTACATAGAACAAGCAACTGGGTATTCAGTCATTGCTGGTTCGGTTACGTATCTTCTTAAATCGTTAGCTCGGAATGGAGATCTAACAGATTTCGAAGCAACTTTGAAGCTGTATGCGAAAGAGATCTCATGTGAAGCTGAAGCTCAAGGTTATTGTAGCCCGCTTGAAGCGGAAGGTAAGCCTCTAATTGCGACGGTTCCGGCAGAAGGCCTCAAGGCAAATAAAATCGGACCGAACCTTTGTGACAGAACTACATGGTACGAACAATCGGTATACGTGGAAGCCGAAGAAGCCACCACAACGGATGTCGATCGGAAAATATGGAAGGTTACCCATACAAATATCATCGACACCTATCACGGGAAATTGACTGGAGAGGATGGCCTGTCCGATAACGACGACCGTACGTATCGCGTAACTGTTAAAATAGACGCTACTGAAAAGACGGAACGAGATCCTCATTTCGGTACCGGCGGAGACTTTACTGTAGATTACGATGCTGGAGAAATTCATTTCTCTGAAAGTGTTGGTGTGAATGCAACCGTTACCGTGACCTATCATTACGAAAATGGGAGTAGGTGGACTCTTCGACCGTCACAGGGAGAGATCCTCAAGCTCAAAAGAGCCGAATGTCAATTTTCAGAGGATGTGGAGATAACCGACACTTTAGTTTACGATTTGTATGGTTTGGTGGATTCTTTTGCTCCGACGTATGTCTACAAAAGGGCTACTGGAACTTTAACGTTCGTTAACAATTCTGAAACGGTGACTGGGTCTGGGACCACATTTACAACAGAGCTGGCTGCCGGTCAGTATATTTGTCTCGAGTCAGATCTTGGTTCGTCAGGTCCTGGTGCATACGCTCAAATCGAAACGGTAGATTCCAACACCCAACTCACACTGGTTTCCCTGTACGGTGGAAGTTCGGATTCTGGGACCGCAGCTTACTCAGATTATCAGTCTGGGGTGATTCCGAGTGGGACACTCATTCAATTAGTGACCCCGGACAAATACAAGACCATGTGTGACTTCATAAATGATGCCAACGGGATGTATCCAGAAATGCCACCTCTAGGCGGAACTGGTTGGCGCGGTTGTCCGAAAAAGGTCTATTCGTTTCCGTGGGATTTCCAAACCACAACCGATTTGCGATCTAGCTCTGGTATGGAGCTTCGAGTATACTTAGAACACGACACACCTTACACTGGAACGTACGTCACAGGTACTTTCTACTGCCTTCGTGTGAACGAGTAAATCACATCGAAATCGATCCAATGTACAGTATTTCAACCACAACTGTCATGGGAGATTTTCGATGAGAGCTTTGGTGTGTTCTGGTGGTGCTGTAAAGGGTGCTTATCAAGTCGGTGTGTTGAAAAAGTGGATGTATGAAGACGGCTTGGACTACGACATTCTTTGCGGAATTTCTGTAGGAGCGATCAATACGGCATATATATCCCAATTCAAAATCGGAACGCCTAAAACCACGTGGGAAGCTCTTCGTTCGATGTGGTCTCGTGTGTCGACCGATAAAGTGTGGAAAAGCTGGTTCTTGGGAAAAGTCGAATCGCTATGGAAGCCTTCGATCTATAATTCGCAGCCATTGATCGATTGGATCACGTCTGAATTAGACGAGAAAGCAATTGCAGAATCAGGTCGTAAATTGCGGATAGGTTCTGTAGCTTGGGACACGGGCGAATATCGAGTGGTTTCCGAGATCCAACCGAATATCGCAAAATGGGTAACTGCTTCGGCTAGCTTTCCAGTATTTCTTCTTCCTATTGATATAGGTGGGAAATTATGGTCCGATGGTGGCCTAAGAAATGTCACCCCGCTTGGTGAGGCAATTAAAGCGGGTGCCACACAAATCGATGTCATCATGTGTTCGAATCCAGATCTTCCGTCTAGTTGGCCTACTAAAGGTCAAGCGGCGATCCCGGACTACGTGCTACAAACGTTGACTATTATGAGCGATGAGATCGTACGTGGAGACCTTCAAATTTGTGGTCTCAAAAATGACATTGCTGAGTTGTGTGATAAGTACAAGAAAATCGAAATTCGTGTGGTTATGCCAGCCGGACCCTTGTGTGGTAATTCGCTCGAGTTCGATCCGGCGGAGATAGAGAAAATGATAGGGATTGGGTATGCTGACGCTTGCAACGCTTGCCTTCCCACATCCTGAACGCAAATTCATTTTATCATCTTCTCAATATGAAGGGTTTTTTCGTTAACCTATTAGGAGCCTGAAATGCTGCGTCTAATCCACCAACAGACCGTACAGGGAGCAATTCTCGTAGACGATATCGACGACGGGCTCCCAAACAAAACCGCCCATCGCTTGGGAAGTGAGTCCGATCCGAAAGCTTATGCCAAGGACGGCTATGCAAACAAGCCGAAGCAACCATGCTACGTTCCGCTAACAAAACCACATTTCCCCGCTGTCAAAGGATATATCGATCTGCACGAAACTCAGCGAGTGCTGCATTCGTCAGGTAAGGGGAAAATTCAGGGATTGGCACGGGCCGGTTTGATTTCTGTGGTTTCGTTTCAGGAAACCGATCTCGCCACCCCTGCAATTACTGTGGCTCAAATCGACGTTCCACTCGCTGGGGATTTGTCGATTACCGGAACCAAGTTGCTATCTCTAACCCCCGATATGTCGTCGGTTGTTTTGAGCGGGAACGTTACGTTCAACTTGACTCAAAAAACTATCACCGATGCTGGTGGTACGTTCGGCGAGCTTGGGATCGTTATCCCGTCGATCCTGATCCCAGGAATCGCGGTAACACTGACGAAGGTCAACGTAGTGGCAGACGATAAAACGTCGAATCAAATCGCCGTGACTGCGTAATGTATGTTTTGCTGCCGAAATTGCTTGAAGGTGTGTCGCTCAAACCGATCGACCGCCGTTGGAGACCACGCGATCTCCTAGTAGAGCCTTATCGGCGGCAGCTCCTAAAAAATATGCGTACGCATTACGCAAGGGTTTCGGACGCGATCCATGAGTTCGAAACTCTTGTTCGTGGCGAACGCTACATCAAGCACATCTACAAGATGAAGATGCTGGTCAAACAAGCGGAGTTTGCCTGGAGGTTCGACGACCTCATTTTTATTAAGGCAATATCTGACTTTTATTTGGCTTATGGTACGATCGTTCGTCTTCTTGCCATTGAAAAGGCGAGGGGGACATTTTGAAAGAGAAAGAGGCATATCCATGCGTATTGGTGTAATTCGTGGCGACCTCCCCGGGCCGATTTTTCTGGCGGATCTCGAAACTGTATCACAGCGCGATCCCGCGATCGAACCACCGGGGCAAACATACTACGTAAGCAGACCCACCACGGCGGAATTGGAAACCGTGCTCGCAAGCACAGTAGGTGCTGGGGCTACAACTCAAGGTTCCAACATTTCGGCGACCTTCCCGCTTACGATCGGAGCAGGAACTCAGACGCTGAAAATTCGAGCCAGTGCCGCTGCGGCATATACCGTGGTTCTGGTTCCGTTGGCTGCTTACAACACTCTGGCCGATTTGGTGGCTGGTGTCAATACGGTACTTGTAGGTACTGGGTTCGTAGCTCGAGCCGGTGTTGCCACCGGAACGTTTGCAATCGAATCCACAACCTATGGGGTGAATTCCTACTTGCAAGTGGATTCGACCATCGGCGGGTCAACCTTTAATACCCCAGCAGGTTTTTTGGCTGGTGGCGTGGTTCGGACCATGCCCGCTGCTGCCTCATATATCACAGCGTGCAACCCGATCGGTGCGCTTGATGTCAGCACTGCCACCATGAACGGGGTTGGTGTCGGGACCAATTCAACAGCGCTAGCCTTTATTCCAGCCTTGCGTGGCACTCAAACGGCTTTGGCTCAAGCAATTGCTCCTCGTATTGTCGAAACTGAAGTAGCTCTTAGGAGCTTCCAGGTAGGCAATATCGCTGGTTTCAAATCGGCCAACTTCTGTCCCGATTCTCGACGACTCCCTCCTCTTCCTAGCGGCCCCGCAATTGCCGTGGTCCAGGATGACGGAGTCACCGCGTTTGCGTACCCTGTTCCCAACGTTGTCAATGCTGTCGTAGCTGGCGGAAACCTGACAATCAACGGGACAGGACTCGGGACAAACGAGCGGAAAGAAACCGTTGTCAAAACAACCGGTGCCGTCTACAAAGTCTTGGAACAAGCCGCGATCGAACATGCTGGTGGGACCGTTGCAGCGGGACAAATTGTTGTCCCTCTGACCATGCTTGTTGGGCTTGCACCTCTTACATCGGTGGTGGCAGTCAAGGTCGCAACACTTGCTTCGAATTCTGTAGCGACTTCTTAGCAGTCAACAGATTATGTAAATCGAGATCAATCATCCTAATTTATATGTGTCGAGGTTAGAATGGTAAAAAATGGAAATGGGAAAGACTTTCGAACTAACGATCTGTATTTCGCTGCCTACCTTCAAGTGATCGGCGCTCCGTTGCAAAAAACGGAGAAGGATCCTTCGGGGAAAGTCTATTTCTGTTTTGACACCAGTATTCTGAATCTCGACGAACTCAAAACGGCGTGGTTCAATCATACCGGAAGGGTTCCAGGACTTCCTTACGCAAATGCGATCAAGAGCCTGAAATCGGTTTGCCACATGGCGTAGAGGTCTGAAATGGCGACGACTCGCGGTCGATTGGTTTCGATAAATCAAGTCGTTTTGGACCAAGCCGATTACTTCGAGCAGGATGGTTTCACTCGCGTTGTAGGTCTTACCGTTGCCGACGTCATTAGCCAGTTATTCTTCGATAACGTGGAATATCCTTGGCCCGTAACGGATGGATCCAGTATCCGAGATGCTAATGTGACAAGCGGGAAAATCTTCTTCAATGAGGTTCCCGGCGCTCCTGGGATTTACAACGTGAGGTTTCGTCCCAATGCGACCGGATACTGGCGCTTGCTTTTGACGTTTACGGCCGGAACCCAAATCATGGCGCAGGACTACGACGTCATGGCACAAAATGCGCCCGTGATGGCTGGCATCAAAACGTCATTTACCAAGGCGTGTACGTGAGGATCGAATGCCGAAGTCAGTGTACCTCCGAGCCAACGTTCTGAACTGTGCCTTTCGAGGCATCCCTTACACGGCCCCAGCGGCCGTGTACACGGCCTTGTTTACGGCTAGCCCCTCCGATGTTAGTCCAGGCATGGAAGTCTCAGGAGGGAGCTATGCGCGCCAACTAACAGCCTTCTCGGCGCCCTCGGCGCCGTCTGGGAGTAGTGTAAGCAATACCGCCGATATCGTGTTTCCCGTCGCTTCAGTAGCGTGGGGTACCGTGGTAGCGTTTGGTGTGTTCGACGCTCCCGTCGCGGGAAATCTCTTGTGTTATGGCGCTTTAACTGCGCCAAGATCGATTGACGTGAATGACTCTGAGAGGTTCCCGTCAGGCCAGCTCCTGATACAAGAGCAATAGGAAGCTTAATGTGGATGCTATCACGTCAGGTTACAGCTTCGGAAGTTCCTACGTCCACCTCCGAAAAATCGAATTAAGTGGTACCTCCACCGGTGCGTCTACAGTCACAGCATCTCCAATCCGTACCCGAAATTCAAGAGGGGTCAGTTTAGGAAAAGAGACCGTTCTCTTGTCCTACCCTATGCCCATAATTTGTGGCTCCTTCCTCTATGGCGATTTGGAAGTCACTAAGCCCGCTAGCTGTCCTACAGCGTCGTTGTTTCGAATGGGACAGTTGCTACAACGTGGTGACATCTCGACGCTGGTAATGGGCTGCTGCGGCCTCGCAATCGACCCCTATTCGATTTCCTATACTTTGTACCAAATCAGTCCGGGTCCAGACGGGTGGATTCCTGTCGATCCGATTTTACGGTATCCGGTTCGGGGCGCAGACATTGGGGAGTACTACATCGTCGGCCACGCCGGTGAAGGCGGCCAGCCCGGACGTTGGGGGATCGAGTGGAAGTGGCAAGTCTTTTTTGAAGGCCCCATTAATACTATGTACGCCGAATTCAACGTGCTGCCAGGGGATACGGACACGGACGCTTGTAATAGGACAGGGTGGTTTTGATGGGGATTTCATTCAGTCGGGGTCAAGCATTGGGCCGGGAAGATCTGAAGATTTACCTGGACAGCGCCGCCGGTACTCCTGTCGCCCCTGCCGAAATCTACTACGCGATTTTCGATTACACGTTGGGCCAAGAAGTTTTGGTCGGTCCTCCGAACCGAACCCCAGCTAACCCGTCCATGGGTGAGTTTTACGCCAATATCGTGATCCCTCTCGATGCCAATCTAGGGGATTATAGGATCCGGTGGTACTTCCGAGAAACCGTCGGCGGGCCGTTGCAACAAGCCATCCAAGAGTTCGTCGTCTTCGATAAGGCGGCAGATCCGGTTGGGATAGTAGGGGTTTCTACTCAGACGGCGGATTTGGTGCGGAGATTACGCATACTTTTGCGGGATGCAAATCCGGACAGGAATTACCATTTTAGACCGCCAACACACGAAGATACGATCCGGCAATTCAATCGAGTGTTTGGGTATATCTGGGAGGACCTTGAATTATTCGAATTCCTAGATAACGGTTTGGATATGATTATTGCGGCGCCGCCACATACTCCTTATCAGAGCGTCGATCAGCTCGTAATGTCACGTCCGGAATGGCGCACATTGTTGCTCACCGGGGCGATGTACTTCGCGCTAAATGCGCTTCGTTTGTCGTGGATTGCTGACGAATTTTCGTACAGTATCGGCGGAGTAAGCCTCGATCTGGATAAGTCATCCAAGTATGAATCGGCGGCGCAGAGCGCGTCGGAGCAGTTCGACAAACTTCTCGAGAAGGCGAAGGCCACCTTAAAAATCGTTAAAGGTTTGCAACAATATCGCTACGGGATTGGGATCCGGTCCAGTTTTGGTCCGTATACGGGTGCTCATATTTTAACACCCGCGAAATTTGCGGGCATGTGATTTTGGTGTATCTTGTATTATGTCAATTAAAGGTAGTTGCCTGTGTCCCGCCTGCGGTAAAGATCTAGCTCCAAAACGAATTCACGAGCACACTTCTGAGTGTTCTGCCTGGCTAGAACGTTATGCTGTTCCTATACCGTATTTCAAGTACAGTGCTAAATCGGAATTCTTCTCTGAAGGTGCAGTTGAAGGTCAGGATTATATTCGTTGTCGAGTGTGCGCTCAATACGGGTGGGATTTTCGTTTCGCTCGTCTGATGGATCATCTAACAGGTGTGCATAAGCTCGATGAGGCACAGTATTTAGCACTGTTTCCTGGCGCTTCAGTTCGTCTAATTAGAACCGCGGAGCTTCGTAGGCAAACTGCCAGAGCTAAGTATGGCGTTGACAACACTTCTCAAGCTGAGAAAATCAAAGCTAAAATTCGAGAAACATGCCTCGAACGCTACGGTACTGAGAATATAGCTCTTTCGAAAGAGATTCAAGCCAAACGCGCAAAGACCAATTTAGCTAAGTATGGCGTAGAAAATCCGTTCCAATCCCCAGAAGTTCAGGAAGCTATACGTCGAGGCCACATTCAGAAATATGGCACACCATATGTAAATAAATCTCCTGAAGTAATCGCGCACCGTGTTGCAACAAATAGAGAACGCTACGGGGTTGATCATTACTTCGAATCGGAAGAGTTCAAAAAGCGTAATGCGCAGCGCTTAGCCAAACGTCCTAAGAAAGTTCTGACAGGTGCTACCTGTCCTTACTGTAACGAAACATTCGCATCAAATACGATCAATTCTAGGCATAAGGCAATTTGTCTTGGTTGGCAAGAAGTCCTAAAGGACACAACACCCAGACCTTGTCTTTGTGGGCACGAAGCGTATTCGCGTACGGAAATGAAGAGGCATCAAGCTGAGTGTGCTATTTGGGAAACGCGCCACCGAGGCACAGTGCAGATGGCTAGATTATCTGAAACACTACAGAGTAGATATGGTGAAGGCGTCACACATCCGCGTCTTATTCAAGAAGCCGAGGATCGTAGAAAAGTTACTATTTTGGCACGATACGGAGCCGAGAATGTTTTTTGTCGAGAGTCTAGCATATTCGAAAAAGTGATAGCATCTCAGGAAGGTAAACGTGTAATTCTAAGAGGTGCTGCCAACCCATTTTCTTGGCCTGAAGTTCGAGAGAAAATCAAGCAAACTCATTTGGAACGTCTTGGCGTTGAAAATCCAAATCAGAGTCCGATAGTTCGGGCAAGAACACGAGCTACAATTTTGGAACGTTATGGTGTGCCCGAGTTTGGTGCTGCGCCAGAATTGATAGCCCGGAGAATTGCTACTAATATCGAGAGGTATGGGGGGCCAGCCCCATCATATTCTGCTGAGATTGTTGAGAAAGCACGTCAAACAAATTTAGAACGTTGGGGTGTCGATTGGACATCTCAAAATTCAGAAGTACGTCAGAGACAGCTTGACACAGTAATTGCAAATTATGGCACACATTTTGTAGCTTCCGTAGAGGGTCGACGGGTAATCAAAAAAATTCTTTTAGATAGGTATGGTGTTGAGTATGCTCCTCAAATTGAAGGACATTGGGATAAGTGCAAAAAGACATTTTTGGAGCGTTATGGTGTCGAACACCCACGTCAAGATCCTAAGTATTGGGCAACAATTCTCGATAAAATACGCATACCCGGTCCTAATTTTCTTGAACGTCGTTTCGCGTCAAAGAACCCCGAGTTGATTTTCACAGGAAATGGATCTTTCTGGTGTTGGTTACCAAAGATAGGACACCACAAAAACCCTGACTTTATTTTACCTGGTCCCGATTTAGAGCATCCTAAAAGAGATGTCACTAAAGTTATCGAAGTTTTTGGAGATTTCTGGCACTCAGAACGCTTTACCGGATGCTCCAATTTCGAACACGAGCAAGAGTTGATTGGTGCTTTTGCCGACATAGGCATCGCCTGCCTCGTCATCTGGGAATCCAACTTTACGTCAAATCCGGACGCGGTACGGGACCGCGTCGCGGCGTTCGTGACGTAGATCTATTTATTGTTTCCATCAATCAGGAGACATTTCAATGGCTAATTCTATCGTGTCGAGTGTAGTCGAGCGTTTTAAGGCGGCGAAGTGGGTAGGTGAGGAGCATACTTTCGAAGAGTATAAGTCCGAAATGAGTAAAGTGTTGAAAAAGTACACGAAGTTATTTGCTGCCACTTCGACTTATGACGAGGTAGAACGTGTAAAATCAGAGGCTTTTAAGGTCATATACAAGTTCGAAACCAGATGGATTCAAGACGAGAAAGATCGAGAAGCCGCTGAGAAATTGGGCAAAGACACACGGGAAGAGATTACACAACTTGCCGAGAAACGTCACGCCGAACGAGAGAAAGAGCGCGACGCCGAGTTCGAGAAGTATACGTTGGAGCGTCAGCAGAGATGGAATGCGTTGAGTTCGTTTGAAAAAGAACGAGAGATGATGCGGATTAAGGGGATAGGTTAATTCAGGAAGACTCGGTTCCGAAATGTACTCCTACGATCGCAGACACGCAGCCGTCAAGCAACTCGACCTTGATTGGTTGGAGAAGCTCCGCAAAGATTTTCTGACGCTGTTCAAGAATCTGCCACGAGTCAACGATTACCAGACAGCGGACAAGCTTCGAAACGCATTCATTACGTACAGAAAGAACTTCGAGGAGTTGTTTTTCGAAAACTTCCTCAACCGCGATTTGAGTTATGCTTCTGGGGTAGAAGATGATTGGGCCAAGTGGGTCAATGGGAAGTTGCGGGCACCCGCCTGGCAATTTGCTGCCGAGCTGAGTATGCCCATGAGCTACCCTGATGCGTATCTCAACGAAGCGATGGTATTCCTGCGGTACCAAGAGAAAGCCTCGCAGTGGAAGGCTCGAGCCCAGAGGAAAGCCCTGGTCTTCTGGAAAGAAGTCAAGGAAGTACTAGATTGGTATCAACAGTCGCGTAAGAAGCCAGGGTTCCAGGTAACGACCCCTGACGTGGATCAGATAGAGCTTGAAGGCTTCAAGATCATCATGAAGGGTTATACTGAGGATGAGCACAGTGAGGAGGCTCTGGAGAAGATCAAGGAAGGTTTGAAGGCATACCGCCAAAGGGCCTCTAAGACGGTTCCTTTATTGTTGCAGAAGCAGGTTCCTATCAGAATCGAGTTCAGAGCTACAATGGATAAGGGTGGGGACTACGGACAAGGTCTCATTACGTTTTATTCCTCCTCTGTCATCAATAAGGATCCAAAATGGGTAACGCATGTGATGGCACATGAAATGGGGCACCACATTTGGAAGAACTACTTGAACGGAGAAGCTCGAAGTTTTTGGTCTACTGCGATCTCAGGGGACTATGGGGATCTGGATATTCAAGAGTTGCTTGATAATTGGCCCGGGGACGCGTGGGCCTTCCAGTTTCCAGAAGTCATGGGTTCGGTGGACTCTATCCTTGCTCTACAAGTAGATGCAATCAGCCACGACCCGAGTTATTCCAGAGGCTCCTCGGAGCTTCAAAAGAAGGAAGACTTTCAAAGGCTCTTGGACCAAGGCCAGAAGACGATCAAGGTACCTAAGTCGCCTATCACCGGCTACGCTAACAAGAACTCGGAAGAGGCCTTCTGCGAAGCTATCGGTCTTCTTGTAGCATACGGGCCGCGTGCGGTACATGAGAAGGTCAAATGGTGGCTCGATGTGGTTTTACCAGGAGCTATCAAACAAGCTAATTGTAATGAAGGATGATATCACTCGACGTCCGTATATTGTGGCTGAGGACGACCTAGATCGTCATGCTTGGCGTGCTGCAAATCCGGATGAGTTGAAGGAACTAACGTTACTTGAGTTGATCCAGTATCTCGAACAATTCCGGCGGCATATTCATACCCAAAACATAGTGAGCGAACGCTTCGGCGAAGTTTTCGCTAGGCTTGGTTCCACCATACGGGGTGACAGCAATAGGCCCATGTAAGAGCTTGTCAGTTGTGACCTTTAAGTCTTCTCCGCCCATAACTTCGTCGATGAATTTCCGGTCGTCAATTTTGTTGGCGAGATAGTCCGATGTGATTTGCTTGATATTGGCGCCGGGAGTGTAACGTGTTGTGATCCACAGCATTACCGTATCTGAAAGTTGAGGTATAGGTCGATCGGATTTTCGTGCTTTGGTGGCAGATAAGAGGTCTTCGGCTATTTGTTGGCGAAGTGCTCGATCGTAGAAAACGGTTTCGTATTCTTTGCGGGTAGATAGATGCCAGAATTTCTGTTTCAAGGCTTTGTTAGTGAAAAATTTGTGATCGAACCTATGCCCTAATTCGTGGACGATTGTGTAGATGTCATCGAATCGTTTTTTTGCATTGACGCTTAGGTAGAATTTGTCTTGGTCTTCAGCGTACCAAGCTGCCGCAGTTTTTGAGAGATGCGTAGCTAGGAACACGTCGCCGTAGATGACTTGAGGAAATGCCGTCTTGAGTTTTGCCACTGCCGCTTTCAAACTATCTAATGCATCGGAGACTTTACTTTTGGGTATTGTCCCACCTTCTGGAAATACGATTTGTTCTACTCGTTTCGCAAAGTTAGCCATAGGCTTCGTATCGCCATTTCGAAGATCTGTTAACGCCTTGGTATAATCCGGTAGAAGAGACAATCCACCTTTGGCGAGAAATAGCCTCACCACTCGTTCTGCCGCCCAACGGTCGATAAGCGCACGTTTGCTTGCTTGCCTCTTGAAGTACTCGACTTGCCTCAATCGCTCTTTTGCCTCATCTTCCGTACCGTAGCACCCTCCATTCCAATCGGAATTGTCGGGCGATCTGACACAGAATTTCCCTTTTTCTTTTCGAATAACGGCAGTCACAGACGCTGTTTTCCCTGTCCCGAACACGAGTTCTTCAAACGGAACGCTTTGAAGCACGGGTAACCGACCCATCACATAGAAAGAAAACATTTCGGAGAAGTTTTCCGACGGGCTCTTTTTGGCGTAGTCCGTGACGTAGCCTTTGTAGTTCGGATTTTCGTCAACGTCTCTAGCCTTCTGTCCTTTGGCTTCGAGCCAACCGTCTAGGGATATGTGCGCGGTGGCTTTTGGGTTCCCCTCTTGTTCCAAGACGACCTTGATTCCGTTACGCGACCACTCGGTGCGTGTTACCTTGTATGTCTTGCCTTTCGAGACTAAGGTTTCGCCCGGTTTAGG
>Ga0315284_10007419_pt1 | contig 15672 bp, 9 predicted proteins | sample YL17G09_16_MG_FD_203696 | JGI IMG/M metagenome (GOLD analysis project Ga0315284, IMG submission 203696) | Sediment microbial communities from Yellowstone Lake, YNP, Wyoming, USA - YL17G09_16 | ecosystem: Environmental > Aquatic > Freshwater > Lake > Sediment | place: USA: Wyoming | collected... | reverse complement strand
GAGCGGCGGTTCATCATCACCAAGACCGATATCACCGGGCGGGAGCTGTCCACCTACAGCTACGTGTGGGACCTGGCCGAGCGCTGGCTCCCCGACGCTTTCATCGAAGCCGACCGTCTGCACCGCAAGGCTGCCGTCGCCCGCATCAGCGAGCGGTTGGAAGCGCTGGGGGTGGCGCTGGAGCCGAAATTGCTGCACAGCGTGCTCCGTTGGGAAGTCTGATGGGAGGGCGAGGCTCCCGCCGAGCCGCGATCATGCGCCCGTTCTCGTTTTCAACGCATTTCGAGAGCTGGTTCTCGACAAGCATTAAATTCGGAAACGGGCGCATGATCGAGCCGGCAGGATGCCGGCGCTCCCAGGGAATTGCCCTATTTCGCTGTCAGGGTAAGGGTAGTTGTCTCCACGACGGCGTCCTTGTCGTCGAGCAATTCCGCCTTGATGGTGTAGGACTCGGGCGTGCCCAACGGGACGGAGATGTCGATGGGCTGGGTCTGCCAGGCGCCGTCGTCGCCGGCGGTCACCGTGGTGCGAGCCACTTCACCTTGCAGTGCCATGATCAGCACCACGCTGATATAGCTGATGGTGACGCGCACGCGGGCTTTCGCGGCGGCGGTGCCTTTCACCGTCAGCACGGCGGGCGCCTTCGACTTGTCGGCGGGGGTGGTGACGGCGAATTTCGCCGCGGGGGCGGCGACCGTCACCGGCTTCTCCGCGAACACCACCTGATTGCGCGTGTCGTCGATGAAGCAGCGCAGGCTCACGCGCTGGTCGCCCGCGGGATTGCCCGGTTGGATCTGGTACGTCACGGAATAGGTCTGCGTCGCCGGGTCCGGCGTCACGGCGGTGCTGACGAGCTGCTGGCCGAGATACCACTCCAGGCGCGCCGGGATCACCGCCAGTTTGGCGGTGAACTTCACCGTCTGCCCGGGCAGCAGCGGCTCCGCCGCGTCGTGGATCAGCGAGGTGATGTAGGACGGCTGCGTGGGGGCGGCGATATTCACGCTCCACGCGGCGAACGCGGTGTTGCCCGCTTGGTCCGCGATGTCGATGCGAAGCTGCGCCAGGCCGAGCGGCAGGTTTTGCGCCTTGTAACTGATGCCCTGCGCGGTGACGACGGCGTTTTTCGTCACATCGGCGCCGTTGAGGGTGAGCTTCACCGCCGCCGGGTCGATGCCGCTGCCGCCCGGATCGCTGAAGGAGGCGGAAATGGTCGGATTGCGGTCGATCAACTGGGCGTCCTGCCCGGGGATGAGCACGTCGAAGCGCGGCGGGGTGGTGTCGATGCTGACCGTTTGCGCGCTGCGCACCTCGGCGGTCTGCGTCGCGCCCACGCGCAGCACGGCGAAAATGGGCGCGTCAGTGGCATTGGTGTTCGGCCCGATCGTCGTGTTGCCGAGGTACCGGCCCGGCTCCTGTTCAGTCAGTGGCAGGTTGGTCAGGATATCGCCCACGCGCGCCGTCACCGCCGCCGCGCCGGGCGTGCCCGACACCTGAATCGTCAGGATATCCCCCGCCTTCAGCGGCTTGCCGTAGTTGACCGGGCCGACGCTGACGATCTTCGGCGGCGTGAAGGCGGGCGCCGGCGCGGCGGGGACGGTGATCAGCCATACCAGGGCGGCGCCGGGGGTATATTGCAGCGTCACTTCCTTGCCGACGGTCACCTCGGTGAGCGCCACCTCCTTCCCGTCGGTATCCACCGCTCGCGCCTGCGGCTGGAGGGAATACAGGCCGCCGTCCTGCAGCAGCAGTTTATTGTTGGCGATGCCCGCCACTTTCCCGGTTGCGACGGCATAGGTGGCGAGCACGTTGAGCAGCTTGCCGGCGGCGTCCCGCTTCATCGCCAGCAGGTCGCCGGGCTGCAGGTCGGCGAAGGTAACCGGCTGCGGCGGCGTGTTGACCTTGCCGCGCTGAATGACCGTCTCCACCGCCAGTTGCGCCAGCGCCAGGTCGCCGGTCTTGCTATCCTGGTAGAGCAGGGCGCGCCCCACCTCGGTGTTTTTCATAAAGAGCACGCCGGCCAGCTCGGTGGGCGCCGGCGGAGGGGTTGGTGTGGGAGCGGGCGCTGTCAGCGGCGCAATCGTAATGATGGCGGTCTGCAGCGCGTCGTTCCACTTCACCTCGCCGCCGAACGCCTCCGCGGGGAAGCGCAGCGGCACGTAGGTGCTGGCGCCGTACAGCGTGGGCGGCACGGCGAGTGGAATCTCCCGGTCGTTGACGATGGCCACGCCCCGGTTGATCCATAACTGCACGGTGACGTCGCCGCGGGTGGCGGTGATCTGCTGCGCGGCGGGGAACCAGCGCACCTCCGCCTGCAGCGCCTCGAACACCGCTCGCATGGGCAGCAGCAGCGACCCCTTCGATCTCCGCACCGGCGCGGTCAGCAGCTTGCCGTTGACGACGACGTGCGGGCCGGGCGTCGAATACACCTCCGGCGGCAGCGTCGGCGCGCCCTGGGATCGCCCCGGGACATGCGCGAGAAGAAAAGCCACGAGAAGAAGCGGGAACAGTCGGGCGGTAAAGGATCGCATACCACACCTCCAACGACGGGCAAACCGGCAGGCGCCGGGATATCATCACTCTACCCCGAAATCCCGGAAAACACAACCGCGGGGATGGCTTATTAGCGCAGGGATGGTTGCTCCATGCACGGCCATGTCCGATCCCGAATGCTCTTTGACAAATGAAGTTCTCTTTGATCCCCGATCATAGCGCCTGGTACGGTGGTTGAGTAGGCAGGGAAGCCTTTTCCGCACCTTTCCGCAGTTCTCGTGCCGTATCGAAACCACCGCATTGATAACGCTCGTTCATGACAGGCTTTCCCGTCAATGCGGTGGTTTCGATACGGCACGAGGGTGATGAAAAGAAGTGAACAGCTTTCCTGCCTACTCAACCACCGTACCAGGCGCGATGATCGCAAGGTAATGCGACAGTAATGCGTCAAAGAATATAAAGGGTTTAAATGTTAGCGCGTCAACCGGATCGTCGCCGTCTTCACCACCGCGCCTTTGTCGTCCAGCAATTCGGCGGTGACGATATACAGCCTGGTATTCTTCTCCCGCGGCAGCGCGATGGATTGGGTGGCCCACAGACCGTCGCCGCTGGTCTTGAGCGTGACCACCGTCACCTGCCGTATTTCATCCATGTGCTTGGCGTCACGCGCGGCATTCACGGTCACCCGCACCTGGGCGTTTGGGGTGGCCACGCCGACGACGGTCAGGCTCTCCGGCGCCTTCGATTTATCGTCCGGCGAGGTGATGGCCAGGTCCTTCGCCTTCAGCGTCGTGATGGTCAGCGTCGCGGAGGCGTAAACCGTTTCGCTCTGCCCGTCCCCCTTGAAGCAGCGCAGGCCGACCCGGTGTTTCCCCGCCGCGTCCGCCGGCTTGATGGTGTAGATGGCGGTGTAGACGCCGGCGGCATTGCCGTGCGCCTCCTGGCTGATGACCTGTTCGTCCAGCAGCCATTCCAGCCGCGCCGGCGTGATCGACAGCCGGGCGGTGATCGTCACCGTCTCCCCCGGATCGAGCGTTTTCGTCGCGTTGTGCGAGACGCCGAGGATCGCCGGCGGGGCTTGAATGGTGAACGGCCACTCGACGCGGGTGGTGTTGCCGACTTTATCTTCCAGCGTCAGCACGACATTCACCACGCCGAGCGGCAGCCCCTGCGCCGTATATCTGATCTGGTGGTCCGACACGGTCGCCTGCGCGGTCACGTCCTGCCCGTTGACCAGCAGCTTCACCTTGCCCGTGGCGATGCCGGCGCCGTCGTCGGAGTAGTCCGCCTGGATCACCGGGTTCTGGTCGAGGACGACCGCGTTGCGCCTGGGCAAGACCGTCCGGCACTGCGGCTCCTCGCTGTCCAGCGTCAGCCGCCGGTCGCTGCGCACCTCCTCGCTGTCGAGACCGTGCCGGTGCAGCACGGCGTAAACGTAGACGTCGCTGGCGTGAACATTCTCCCTGATGATGATGCGCCGGGAATACCGCCCCGGCTTATCCTCTTCGAGGATGATATTGGTGACGGCATTGCCGATGCGCGCCGTCGCTCCATCCGCTCCGGGGGTGCCGACCACGCGGATAGTCAGCGTGTCTCCCTGCTTCAACATCGTCGCCGCATCGTGGGAGACGCCCACGATCATCGGCGGTTTTTCCCGCACGATGACCTGCCACTCGCGGCTCGTCGCGTTCCCGGCGCGGTCGGTCATCTCCAGCCGGAAGATGGAGGCGCCGTAGGGCAGGTTGACGGCGTTGTAGCGGATGTCATGGTCGGTAATGACGGCGAGATGGGTCACGTCGCGCCCGTTCAGCAGCAGGCGCACCGACCCGGCGTCGATGCCGCTGTCGTCATCGCTGAACGACGCGCCGATGGGATAATCGCGCTCGTAGATTTCCGCCGGCTCCTGGGTCTGCATGGCGTATTGCGGCGGGCGCGTATCGACGGTCACCCGCTGCACGCTCTCCGCCTCGCGGACCACGTTCCCTTCGCGCAGCGTCGCATAGACCGGGACGTTGTTCACCCGAAGGTCCGTCCCGATGGTCACTTCGCCGGTATAGCGACCCGCCTCATGCTCGGTCAGCTCGATGCCGGTGATCGCCTCCCCCACGCGCGCCGTCACCCGGTCGGCCCCCGGGGTGGCCGTCACGCGGATGGCGAGGATGTCCCCCCGCCGCAGCGGCCGCGCCGCGTCGTGGGTGACGGCGTAAATCTCCGGCTCCTGCTCCGGTTGCGGCTCACGGATGTCCACCTGCCAGTCCTGCGCCGTCACGTTCCCGGCGCGGTCGGCCATTTCGAGCCGGAATCTCGTGGCGCCCAGCGGCAATCCCCGGGCGGGATAGCGGATGCTCTGCTCCGTCACCTCGGCGCCCGCGGTGACGTCCTTCCCGTTCACCAGCAGGCGCACCGTGCGGGGGTCGATGCCGCTGCCGTCGTCACCAAACGCGGCCATGATCACCGGGTTGGGATCGAAGATCGGCGCGTCCGGCGCGGGATCGAGCGGCCGGCACACCGGGACCTGCTCGTCGATGACGATTTTTTCCTCGCTTTGCGCCTGGCGGGTCTCCTCCCCCAGGCGCAGCACGGCAACGATCGGCGCGTCCGTCGCCGGGAGATTGGCGGCGATAGTGATCTGCCGAGAATAGCGCCCGGGCTCGAGCTCGGTCAGCTCCACGTCGGGGATCGCCTCCCCCACGCGCGCCGTCACCCTGGCGCCGGGGATGCCGGTCACCTGCAGTGTGAGCGTGTCGCCCTGCTTCAGCGGCCTGGCGTAGCCGGGGGCGCCCACGCTGACGATCTGCACCGGGTCGGGGGCGGGCATCGGGGTCGGCACCGTGATCGCCCAGATCGTCGGCGTGCCGGGCGTCAGGCGCAGCGTCACTTCCTGACCCTGCTTGAGATCGGCCAGCGCCACCGCGTTCCCCCGCGCGTCCTCCGCGCGCGCCTGCGGGCTGATCAGATACACGCCGCCGTCCTGCAGCAGCAGCTTGCTCTCCGCCACTCCGGCCACCTTGCCGCTCACCAGCAGGTAGGCGGCGCTCACGCCGGTGATTTTGCCGGCGGCATCGCGGGTCATGACGATCAGGTCGCCGGGCTGCAGGTCGGCGAACGCCGCCGCTTCCCGGTTGCGCGTGACCGCCGTGCCCGCCGGGGCGGTCATCGTCAGCAGCTCCCCGGCCTTCTGCTCGCGGAGGAACAGGCTTTCCCCGTCTTTCGCGGCCGCGTGGGCGATCAACACGCCGGTCACTTCGGCAGGAACCGGCGGAGGAGGATTATTGTTATTCGACTTCACGAAATCGGGCAACGGCGCAATCGTGACGACCGCCAGGCGCTCCGCGCCCCGCCATTCCACGTTCCCGCCGAACGCCTCCGCGGGGAAGCGCAGCGGCACGTAGGTGGTTCCGCCGATCAGCGTCGGCGGCACGGCCAGCGGGATTTCGCGGTCGTTGACGATGGCCACCCCCCGGTCGATCCACAACTGCACGGTCACCGTGCCGCGCGTCGCGGTGATCTGCCGCTCCGCGGGAAACCAGCTCACCTCCGCCTGCAGCGCCTCGAACACCGCCCGCATGGGCAGCAGCAGCGACCCCTTCACCTCGCGGATCGGCGCATTCAGCAGGACGCCGTTGACCATCACCCGCGGAGCATTGCCCTGGGCGCCGGCAAACCCCAGCGCCAGCACGAGGGCGGTCACCAGTGCAAAATTTCTGTGCACAACGCGTCTCATCGGTCTGTCTCCTGTGTAGAGTGTTCCATATTATCCGAGCGCGCAACGAGCCTCTCTATTGTATATATACGCAGCAAAATGGAAAAGGTTGCCGAGTCTCGACTTCTCTGGAGCGCGGACTGCCAGTCCGCGCGAGCCGATCGAGTCAAAGACCACGCGCGCGGACTGGCAGTCCGCGCTCCAGAAGATAGCTTATCGCGCGTTAAGTTGACATAAGATTTGGTTTTACGCTCACATCGCGAAAAAAACATCGATTTGTTGGGGTAAGATTTTTCCCGCCGTCCATCGCTCGCGCAGGCGCGAGGGCATGAGGATAGGCGGGGTGATGAGCAGGCAATGCATACATCTGTTTTAGTATATAGCGAATAGCTCGATTCGTCAATGGGATAAAGCGCATGCCGCATCACAGCGCCCCCCGGGTCATCGCTTCATCCCACCTCCACCCGATACAGCCGTCAAGAAATCAGCACCTCCTCGTCCGTCACGATCCCCTGCTCCAGGGCGAGTTTAATGAAATACATCGACTTCACGTAGCCGATGGGCCACTGCACGCCGCGGAAGAGGATACGGAAGGGGCGGGCGACGCGCTGCAGCCACTGCGGGTCGCCGTGCGAGAGGTAATAGGCATAGGCGGCGGCGTTGTAATCGGTGGCGCGGAAGCCGCCGGTGACCGCCATCTGCTCTTCCGTCAGGCGCCAATCGAGCTGGCTGAGGATGAACCGGCGCAGTTCCTCGTCGCGCGTCAGGTCCCACAGCCAGAACAAGCCTTCCCAGGCCGCCCACTCGCCGTAGCCGTCGTAGCGCACCAGCGGCATGTCGTCGCGCGGTTTCATGTAGGTGAGCATGCCGAACTTGCGCACCTTCTCCATGAAGCACTCGCGGGCGATCTTCCACATGGCATCCAGGTAACGCCCATCAGGAATGAACCGGTAGCACCAGGCCAGGTTGATGAGCGGTTGCCCGGCCTCGCGCCCGTCGGAGCAGATAATCTCGAAGCCGTGCGGGTCATTGGTCCAGAAGACCAGGTTGTCGCAGACGCGCTTCGCCGCAAGCAAATATTCCTCGTCGCCGGTGAAGGCGTAGGCGAAGAGCAGCTCGGTGAACCACATGTGGCTGGGATAGGCGGCAGTGTGGTTGTGCCTCGGACCGTGCGAGCACATGCCGCCGTGCTGATAGGGATCCGAAGAGTAGGCGCAGATATCCACGTCGGCGATGTGCCGCGCCTGCGCCAGTCCCTTCTCCAGGCATTCCGGGCGGCCCGTGCGCAGGAATTCCTGGAACCACATGTGCCCGACCATCTCCTCGTTGTTGGCGCCGACGTCCCACCGCGCGAAGAGGTCGCCGTAGTGCCAGTGGCCGGTGGCGGGGACGGCTTCGTCCGGCACCCACTGCGCCTGCACTTTGCGCTCGAAGGCGATATGCCGCAGCGGGTCGAAGGCGGGCAGTCGGTCCACCTGGAAGACCGCGCACCCGCGCACGAATGCGGGATCGAGCGACACGGCGACGATCGGCTTGCAGCCCAGGTGGGTATACACGCTGCCGGCTTCCCAGGAATAATACTGCGCGCCGATCTGCTCGTCCGTCGCCTCCGGCGGCAGCGGGCCGGCGAAGAAGTCCAGCGTGCGTCCCTCACCCTGGGTGATATCCATCAGACCCGCCCACGCCGGCCACACGGCGTAGCGAACCGTGCTGCCGGTCACGCTCAAGCTCTTCGGGTGCAGGCCCACCATATTGCCGCCGGCCACCACCAGCGAGCCGGTAGCGCTGACCAGGCCCAGATAGCTGTAGACATACGCTTCCGGGTCGTCCTTGCTTTCAAATTTGAAGTCCACCACGCGGCGCAGGAACCAGGGCTTTTGCAGGGGATCGTCGCGCAGCACGCTCGGGTCGCGCAGGAAAACGCGTCCGAATCCGCCGCCGGTGATGCCCGCTTGCTGGTGCGTCTCCTCGTAATGCTCGAGGTTCATGCTGTTGCTCGAGCAGATCTCCAGGTCCTCCGGCAACCGGTAGTATTCGGGGCGGGTATCGCGCCCGCGGAAGGCGTGCACGATGGCGCGCCGGCTGTCCGCCGGCAGCGCGGTCCGCATTTCCATGATTATCGCACGCAGGTTGATCCCCGGCTCGGCGTCCTCCAGGTTGTGGTAATGGTAGGTGACGCGGAGATCCGGGCGGTTCGCGGTCAGGCGGAAGCGCAGCCAGTAGTGCAGCAGCGCCCGCCCGTTCGCCGCGCGGTGCCTGCCCTCCACGCGCACCACCGCGCACAGCGGACTGGCCTCTTCGAGGAAAAGACGGCGCTCCGGGTCCGCGGCGGCGGAGTAGACCGTCCCGTCCTCGCCGGTCAGCCGCACGTCGAAGCCGCCGCCTTCGATCACCCGCCGCCCATTGCAGGTCCACTGCGCGATGATGCCTTGCGGGCCGAAGGCGAGGGCGGCCAGCCCGTTTTCCAGGATGATCCGCCCGCCCGCCTCACGAGCGACCACCGGATTGGCCGCTTCCGCCGTTCCGGCCGGCTCGCTGTCCAGCGTGATGACCCGCTTCCCGCTCGGCGGGATGTCTACCGCCAGGTCTGCCAGCATCCATTGCACCGAGCCGTCCGGCCAGCAATTGAGCGCCCGCGCCGCACACGGCAGCGGTCGCCCATCCTCATCCAGCGCGCTCAACGTCGCTCCCGGCGGCACCGCCCCCTCCGGCCACGGCGCCCCCTGGCGGATGGGCAGCGAGCTCAATGGAATATTCATCCGGTTCTGCAGCTTGATCTGCTGTCGCATGTGTGCTCCCCTCTTCACCAGCTCTTTCGACGCAAGACGACCCATACCTGCCATCAGGCGGAAAGGCTCAGCTCGTAGTAGCGCCGTGGGGCGCGTGCCCATTTCCGAACCTGAAGCTCGTGACCAACCTAAGAAGCAGGCTTAAGCTCGTAGTAGGCCCGTAAGGGCCGTGCCTGTTCTCGCTGTTAAAGATCGTAACCAAATTAAGGAGAAAGGTTTTCTCCTTAGTACGATTACGAGCTTTAACAGCGAGAACGGGCACGGCCCTTACGGGCCTACTACGAGCTTAAGCCTGCTTCTTTGATGGCGCATTGACAGCCACCATGCGCTCTCTATACACTTAAGCACCTTATTCATACCATTCAGGTTGGGTTTCCGATGTTTCGATCATTGTCGCACCTGCTCCTCGCGTCCCTGGCGGGAGTGCTGATGCTCTCTTCCCCCGCCTTCGCCTTGCCCGCGCCGCGCCTGGCGGAAGCGGCGTCGGCGGTCGATGAGGAAGAGCCGGATGTCACTGTGCAGGTGACCGCGCGCCGGTGGCAGGAGCCGCTGCAGAACGTGCCGGAGAGCGTCAGCATCATCTCCGGCGAGGCGCTGGCCGGCGCGCCGGATGTCCGCGACGCGGCCCGCCAGGCGCCGAACCTGACGCTGCCGGACTTCTCGGCGCGCTGGTTGACTTTCCCGTACCTCCGCGGCATCGGCAGCGGTCGCAACAGCCCGGCGGTGACCACCGTCATCGACGGCGTGCCGCAGCTCTCCTATGCCACCGGCAATCTGGAATTGCTGGACGTGCGGCGCGTCGAGGTGATCCGCGGGCCGCAGGGGAGCCTGTACGGGCGCAACACGCTGGGCGGGGTGATCAACGTGGTGCCGAACCTGCCGGGGGAAACACCCTCCGCCGAGTTGCGGGGCACGCTTGGCGATCACGGGCTGCGCGATCTGCGCGGCGGAGTGAGCGGCCCGCTGGGCGGCGGGCTGCGCGGGGGTCTGCACCTGGGCGCGTCCGCGCGGGATGGCTTCACGACGAATGATGTGACGGGCCATACGCTGGACGATCGCGACGCGCTGTTCGGGCGGGCGCAGCTCTACCGGCCGGACCTGGGCCCGTGGTCGCTGCGGCTGAGCGCCGTTGCCGAGTGCGATCGCGACGGGGATTACGGCCTGGGCGACCTGACCGCCGCCCGCGCCCAACCGCACCACGTGGCCCACGACTACGAAGGCTTCAACCATCGCGACGTGACGCTGCCGGTCTTCACCGCCGTCCGCCGCGGTCAGTCCGCCGACTTCACCTCCATCACCGCGCTGCAGGGGTGGAAGGTGCGCGACGCCACCGATGCGGATTTTTCGCCGCTCGACTATCTGCGCCGCAGCACGACGGAAAACATGCACGCCTGGACGCAGGAATTCCGCCTCGGGTCGCCGGCGGAGACGCCGCTGCCGCCCGCCGGCCGGCTGGCCACCCGCTGGCTGCTCGGCGCGTTCCTCTTCACCTCGGTGGACGAATCGGACAACGCCACGGAATTCCGCCAGCTTGCCGCGGAGGCGATGGGCGTGCCGTTCCCCTTCACCCAGCACGACACCGCGCGCCTGCGCGACACCGGTATCGCTCCCTACGGGCAGGTGGCGCTGGCGCTGGACGGGCGGTGGGACCTGACGCTGGGCCTGCGCCACGACTACGAGCGCAGATCGGCGCACCTGCTCAGCTACACCGACCCGGCGCTCGGCCCGGCCAATGCTATGGATGTGGAGCGCTCGTTCAATCGGACCAGCCCGCACGCGTCGCTCGACTATCACCTGACGCCAAACGCGATGTGGTACGCCACCTTCTCACAGGGCTACAAAACGGGCGGCTTCAACCCGCAGGCGCCGGCGGGGAAGACGGCCTACGGCGAGGAGACCAGCCGCAATGTCGAAACCGGCCTGAAGTCGGCGTGGCTGCGCGGCCGCCTGGTCGCCAATCTGTGCCTCTTCCGCACGAACTGGGAGGATATCCAGCTCGACGTGCCCACCGAGGTGCCGGGCGTGTTCTTCATCGATAACGTAGGGCAAGCGCGCAGCCAGGGCGGCGAGCTGGAGCTGTCCTGCACGCCGGTCAGCGGGCTGGAGCTGTTCGGCGGCGCCGGCATGCTGGACGCCCGGTTCTGCGCGGGCAGTCAATCGGGCGGCGCCGACGTGAGCGGCCACGCGCTGCCCTTCGCCCCGCGCGTCACCCTGCGCGCCGGTGCGCAATACGCGCGGCCATTCGCCGGCGGATACGCCGGCACGGCGCGCCTCGACCTGCTCAACACGGGCCGGTACTACTACGACGCCGGCAACGGCGCCTCGCAGGATGGTTACACGCTGGTGAACCTGCGCCTCGGTCTCGAGCGCGGGCGCTGGCGCGCCGACGCGTGGGCGAACAACCTGTTCAATCGCAATTACGTCCCGGTCGCCTTCCCGGTCTCCCTCATGCCCTCCGGCTACGTCGGCGAATCCGGCGCCCCACGGACGGTGGGGGTGACGGTGGGGTATGCGTTTCCGTAATTGATAATAAAACATATTTTCTTGCTCTTGCTCTAAAAGCCCCCTCTCACCCCTGCCAGCCTTACGGAAAATCAACCCGTGAGGCTTACCTGGGTGAGAGAGGGCTTTTAGAGCAAGAGCAAGAGTAAGAGCAAGAGCATGAAATTTCGGGGATACTTACAACCCCAGATCCCTGACCGTAAACAGCGGCATAAAGCGATAGCCGGCGCCTTCGATGCGCTCGCGGGCGCCTTCTTCGCGATCGATGACCACCATCACCGCGGCAACCTCGCAGCCCAGCTCCTCTACCGCGGCGACCGCCTTCAGTGGGGACTCGCCGGTGGTGACGGTGTCTTCCACGATCACCACGCGCGAACCGGGCGCCAGCGGGCCTTCCACCAGCTTCTTCGTGCCGTGCCCTTTCGGCTCCTTGCGCACCAGGAAGGCGTTGATGGGCCGGCCCTCCAGGTAGCTGACGATGGAGACGGCGGAGGCGACAGGGTCGGCGCCCATGGTTAACCCACCCACCGCCTGCACGTCCAGCCCCTCCATCTGCGCGAAGAGCAGCTGCCCGATCAGGTACGCCCCCTCCGGATGCAGCGCGACCATGCGGCCATCCAGGTAATAATTGCTCTCCCGCCCCGAGGCGAGGATGAAATGCCCGCGCTGCACGGCATACGCCTCGATCAATTCCAGCAACCGCGCCCGATCGTCAGCCATGTCAGGTTCCTTCCCGCGTCATCAGTCGGCTATTCATTCGCCTCTCTGGTCGAATTCACCTCTTGACAGCCGACTGCCCACACTCCAGACTAATGAGGCGAATGGAGAATTACTGCTCCGCTAAGCTTCCTTGATGGAGTGGGAAAGGACTCTTCGATCCGCGCGGCGAACAAGACGGTTGCTCGGAGGGGCGCATCCATGATGAAACGGCAAAAAGCGGTGGTGGCGGCGGTGACGGCGGGCGTCGTGGCGGCGGGGATCGTCTACCTGATGTACCTGCGCCCGCGCTGGCGGCGACAGGTCGTGGAGCTGGGCCGGCACCTGCTGAATCTCGCCGAGGGCGTGATCAAGCGCCGGGAAGAGGAAGCGCTGCCGCCGGGAGATGAATAATTCAATTTTAGATTTTGGATTTTGGATTTTAGATTGCTATTATCCGCAATAGCTAATACGGATTGCGCGTTCTCATCGAACCTGCTTTGCTCAAGCAGTTACCCGTCGCCATCATCAATCCCCTGTGTGGTGAGATGATATATACGACCGTAAGAAGCGCTTATCAGTCAGTTGATGCAGGTTCGACGAGAATGCGCAATCCATATAACAATAATAATCTAAAATCCAAAATCCAAAATCTAAAATTATTCATCTTGCGGGAGATTCGTCTCGTGTGGAATTGGCCGGCGGGGTTGCTTGCCCGACTGCGGCGGGTGGCCCCGGAGCGTCTGTTGCTGGTGGTCCTCGCGCTCGTCGCCCTCGGACTGTGGTGGGGCGCCGCGCGATTGCTGCCGCGGCCTCTGGAGGTGACGGCGCTGTCGGTGGGCGACGGCGACGCCTACCTGATCCGCGCGCCGTCCGGGGGATGCGTGCTGCTGGACGGCGGCAGCCGCAGTCAGGCGTACGTGGGCGAGGAGGTGCTGGTGCCCAACCTGCTGCAGTTGGGCGTGCGCCGGCTGGACGCGTTGATCATCTCCCACCCGGATGCCGACCACGTGAACGGCCTGCCCGACGTGCTGGGCGCGCTGCCGGTGGCGCGGGTGCTGGATCCCGAACAGCCCGACGACGGCACCGCGTATCAACAAGTGGTGGCGATCTGCAAGGAAAAAGCGATTCCGCGCTTTCCGGTCCGCGCGGGGCAGCAGATCGACCTGGACCGGCGCACGCGCCTGCGCATCCTCGCCCCCGGGCCGCGCCTGCTGTCCGGCACAGCATCGGATACCAATAACAACAGCCTGGTGTGCCGGCTGGAATTCGGGCGGACGCGCATGCTGTTCACCGGCGACCTGCAGGCGGAAGGCGAAGCGCAATTACTCGGCAGGACGGGCGACCTGCGCGCGGACGTGCTCACCGCGGCGCACCACGGCAGCCGCAACGGCACCGGCACGGCGCTGCTGGACGCCGTGCGGCCGCAGATCGTAGTGATCAGCGGCCAGGGCGGGGAGGAGCATCCCCACGCGGACACGCTGCGCCGCCTCCGCGACCGCGGCGTCGTCATCCTCCGTACCGACGTCCACGGCCGGATCCGCCTCCGCTCCGACGGCACTACCTGGCGCGTTGCCACCTTTCGGAACGCCGCCGGCCGGTAAACGGTTGCCGGAAACCTTCAGGAACTATCCTCGTCGTGGAATGCATGCGGTAATGCGCAGGCTACAAATTGACGATAAACTCTGACAGGATCCCGCAATGAGCCGGCGGGCAGGTATCAAAATGCCGCGCGCCGGGAACACTGCCGGCATGGACTGGTTTCCCACCGTGGAGCTTCGCACGAAAATCGCCGACATCACGCAGCGCCTGATCGACGCCTATCACGCGCCCGGCCCGAAACGGGGGCACGCCGCCGCCCTGCCGCCGGTGGATGAGCTGGTGCTCACCATGCTCTCACAGAGCACGACGGACGTGAACAGTTGGCGCGGATTTCAGGCGCTGCGCGCGCGCTTCCCGAGCTGGGACGCGGTGGCGGACGCCCCGGTGGAGGAGATCGAGACGGCGATCCACGCCTGCGGCCTCTCCCAACAAAAGGCGCCGCGCATCAAGGCGACGCTGCAGCGCCTGCGCGAGGAGCACGGCAGCATCACGCTGGATTTCCTGGCGGAGCTGCCCCCCGACGAGGCGCTGGCCTACCTGATGTCCTTTCACGGCGTGGGGCGCAAGACGGCTTCCTGCGTGCTGCTCTTCTCGCTGGGCATGCCGGTGATGCCGGTGGATACCCACATCCTGCGCGTGGCCAGGCGTCTGCAGCTCATCCCGGATGACGCGACCGCCGACCAGGCGCACGACTTGCTGGAGGCGCTACTGCCGGAGGAGGCGTATTACGACTTTCATGTCAACACTATCGCCCACGGCCGGCAGACCTGCACCGCGCGCCACCCCGCCTGCCCGCGCTGCCCGGTGCTGGCGCTGTGCCCGTTCGCCGCATATGGCGCCTGGGGAACGCGCGCCGGAAAAACGGAATAAGCGAAAACCCTTGCAGGAGCCGAGGGTTTCCCGCAGAATTGATCTGGGTAGTATCGGTGCTGATTGGAGTGATAACCCATGTCAATGTTAACTCGCGGCATTCTCGGCGCCCTGTTGGTGGTTGCGCTGTTGTTCGTGGCGATCGGCTGCCAGAAGCAGGTCGCGGTGCAGCCGGAATCGGTGTTCCCGGGCGATAGAACCTCCGTGCCGGCCAACGATCCGACGGTCAAACCCTCGCCGGTACCGAAGGTGGAGAATCCGCCGGCACCGCCCAAGCCCGAACCCAAACCCAAACCCGAATCCAAACCGGCCGCCACGAGCAAATGGCAGCCGCCCACGCAGGCGGAGATCGATGCGGCCAAAAAGGCGGGAACCGTGCACGCCATGATCACAACCGCAAAAGGCGATATCGAAGTGGAGCTGTATGGCAGCGATACGCCCCTGACGGTGGCGAATTTCGTCAAGCTGGTCAACGCGAAGTTCTACGACGGGCTGATTTTCCACCGCGTGCTGGATGACCCGGGCTTCTCGATCATCCAGGGGGGCGATCCGAACGGCGACGGCACCGGCGGGCCGGGCTACCAGATCAAGCGGGAAATTGTCCCCAAATTGAAACACATCGCCGGCGCGCTGGCGATGGCCCGATCGACCGATCCGGATTCGGCCGGCAGTCAGTTCTACATCTGCCGCGGGGTGATCCCGCACCTTGACGGGGAATACGCCGTGTTCGGCAAAGTCGTCAAGGGACTCGACGTGGCGAAAAAGATCAAGCAGAACGATAAGATCGTCAGCATCCGCATGAAATAAACCCGCACTCGACGGTTCAGGCGCTATGGCCACCGGAGATCCGGTGGCCATAGCCATTTCCCCAGCGCCGGTAGGGGACTGTCCCTATAGGCGTTAAGATAAGATGAATCACCGAGTTTTTCATGCTCTTGCTCTGTCGCGGTAGGGACAGGAATTGCTTCCTGCCCCCCGCACAGACCCCGGCGTGCGGAGTTACCGCACCGGGTTCCTCCT
>Ga0315284_10007418_pt1 | contig 15673 bp, 23 predicted proteins | sample YL17G09_16_MG_FD_203696 | JGI IMG/M metagenome (GOLD analysis project Ga0315284, IMG submission 203696) | Sediment microbial communities from Yellowstone Lake, YNP, Wyoming, USA - YL17G09_16 | ecosystem: Environmental > Aquatic > Freshwater > Lake > Sediment | place: USA: Wyoming | collected... | reverse complement strand
GCGGAATGGCTCCGATTTTGGTATTGAACAAAAACTGCATGAGCTGCTGCAAGGCGACAACCTTGTTTTTGCCCACGGCGTTTTGAGCATGAAACTGGGACAATACGTTCTTGCGTTCAATTCTGTCAAAATCGACAGCCAGAATGTTCGCGTCGCAATTGCGGAGCAACATCACCGCATGGGACCCCAGAGCGCCTACGCCTGTGACAGCCACTTTCTTCATGTGGGACGGTACCTTTGAGATTTCCAAATTTACGAATCATGTATGACTTTGAGCAGGCATTCCGGGTTCTGACAATCTCTGTCGAAACATTTGCTGAAGCATCGGCCGTTCGTATCCGCGAAGAACACGTGTCCGATTTGGACAGAAATGCTTGTAAAAACGGGCAGGACGATGTTCGGTATGCCAATGCTCAACGCCGTCAAGATAGGGTTGTCAGCGTTCAATCGGGTCATCGACGTCTTTCGGGTCTTCTGACGCCAATTCCCACGTTCCGAGGACTTCGCTGAGATCGAGCACGTGCAGTTTGCTGCCGAACGCGGTGTGCGGTTTGGAGAGCACGCCGTTCACGAACGTCACGACTTTGCCGTCGACCATTTCGGCATGCATGCCTGGTTCCCATGTGGTCGATCGGACTTTCTTGCCCTGTCGGAGCAGATAAGCCGCCTCCATGGCGTCAAATGGGGACGTTTGTTCCCCGCATTTGAGACAACGCCCCGTTTTGGTTTCGACCACGTGTCCCAATCTGCAACTCATGAACCCTCCGGTTCAGGTTCTTCCGATTTCGGAACGCTTGCCTCCAAGAATCCCGCCGGATCCGGAATGCCGTATTTCTTTTGCAAAGCGGCCATGATGCCAGCGTGTCGTTCCTTCACTTGCGCCAGTCTATCCTTGGCGACTTCTTGCGTGATCATCCCGGAAGCCAAACAATTGAACACGATGGCTTCTTCCACGGTTTCATGGGCTTCGAGTTGTTCCATGATCAACTGACCGCGAGTCAAGCTCACGTCCGATTTGAATTTGATGGAAAGGAACTCGGAGTTCTTTTCGCCTCTGGCGTTGACTTCCATGATTTTGGAGATCGTAAAGGTTTCAGCAATCGTCGCCATTGTCATCCTTCCTGCACCTGCTTCACGATGATTTCGTCACAGTTGCCGGCATCGCTTATGTGTATCTTCAAACCGTTGGCATAGAACCGGACCACGTGCTTAGAATTACATCGTCTGCATCGGTATTCGTGCAGAACCACGTTGGTGCCCCATTCTTCGGCATGAATTTCTTTCCAGGAGTGGCCGATTCCGAACAACCTTTGTTCGTCATCGTTCCAACGTTCAAAACGCTGGAGTTCGTCGTTCCATGCCTCACGCATCGTGAACTGATTGCGCGATGCGCTCGACTTCCTCCGCCGCCTGTTCATCAGACCACCAGCCTGTGCCGTTGTAGTGCATGCCGCCATGCACTTTCCGTCTCACGCATGGCTTGCACCATGCTCCCAAGTCTTGGAACGGACATGGCGCTTCGCATTGTTGCCCGTCTGGCGCATGCAAATTTCGCAGGTACTGATCTGTGCGCTCCCTGCAGCGCCGGGCATACTCGAGGAATTCTTCATACTCCGACGACCGGTCCCGCTCTCGTTTCTGGCGGATGTTCGGTTTCGTCGCTTTCTGTTTTGTGGTCATCGCATCTCCATTCCACCCTGGACTCCCAGTCTGGTTGAAACCAGCCCCACCCGGCCGCGATTGCTTTAGCCGGTGTCTGACAAGTTTTGCGGCATGTCCACAAGACGCATCTGACGACGTGGTCGGATCTCATGACTGCGACACCTCTTCGACCGCGTGAAGAGCGATTTTTTCGAAATCGACAGTCCGCTCGAGCAAATTCCACAACGCGGGCGCCGACAACTCCATCAAGAACTCTTCATCGCGCCATGCTTGTCGATATGAATTGTTGCCATTCCACCAGTCTCCTGTTTGCCCGAGCTCTCGTCGAGAATTCGGCATCCGGTGAGTCCGAACTCTCACCATGACACGACCTTGGAGCAACTCCGACACAAGTTCGCAAACGACTTGAGCTCCTTTGTCTCGGTCGACGACGAAGTCTTTCTTGGTCGTGGCCAGAACGATCGTGAAGCCCGCATGCCTATTTTGATATCTGTCTTCGTGAGAAACGCTGACATGCGCATACAGTGGACAATCCTGAATGGAATGCGTCAAATAGTTCAGGTCTTCCTGAAGTTTTGCTGCTATCTGATCGACGAGATTGAACACATGCATGTCAACTCCCCATGACAGGCATTACGATCTCGCGTTCGTCAGCTTCCACCCGTTGACAGCTCACATATCCCTCGGGCGGACTCTCGTACAACACCTGGTCGTCCGTCCAACAAATGTCGGACGGACCCCAGATCATGATGCCGCATCTTTCACAACACCGGCGCTCCGAACCGTACGGCTGACCTCGTTGCGTCTTCAGATGCACGATTGTTCGATTTGACTCGGCCATGTCAGTCTTCCACGACCTCCTCGCTAACCGAACGTCGCGTGATTCCGAACGGTGTCTTCGGCCTCACGGAAATCAAGGCGAAGGGGCGAACTTCATTTGCGTCAAATCGATCGACCACGAAGTCGTTGAAATTGGCGTCGGGATCGGCTGTGATTCCAGGCACGCTTCCGGTACGCACGGCTTCCGTGACCCAACGCTTGATGTCGATGTCGGATGCGTCTCGATTGACGGTATCCAGCAAATCGCCATTCTGGCCGTTTATGGTGACATTCACGCGGGCTTCCCCAATCTGAACGATTTGATCAACCATCTGCATCTCCTTATTGCGAGTGAATATACATCACAAGCGCTTCTTCAAATGAAATCTGCTGAAAATGTGGTTGCACTTTAGCTTTTCGCCATTGACATGCGCACACCTCGCATAGCGAAGTGTAGTGCTGTGAGTTTCTTTTCCACCATTCGACTGCTAGTTTGCCGCATCGCGGCTCATCAAGGCTCGACCCTTCGATGGGAAGGATTATGCAACATTGGTCTGGCGGAACTTTAGGCGGAATATTGATCGGTCTAGTCACGAGTGGATTACTGCTGCGGCGATCGAATTTCCGATAGTTCACGCAATTTTTCAACCCATTCCGGTTCCGGAATGACTTGCACTCCACTGTATGACAGTTTGTCCGGTCCACACCATTGCACGACAGAAGTGCAGTTAGAGCTGGTGATCCACCAAGTCAAGCGTCGACCAAGTGCGGCTTCCACGGCCGCGAACGTCGTCACGTCGGTGTATGACGGTCCAGGAACGCCATCTCCCGGATGCGAGTGGGCGAATCCTTCCAGTTCATTCCTAGATTCCCAAAGCACATCCCACAATTGGCGACTATCGGGGAGCGCGCCGCCGTGGCGGTCATTCGGCGTATGCCAATGGATTACATGCCCGTTCGGTCCAATAACTGCGCCAGCTTCCATCATGACAAATGAATCTCCTCTATTGCGATCATGGCTAAAGCTGTGCCGACCGGTAAACGTTCCCATTGAATGTGAATGCGTAGCCAGTTCTTGTGCTTTTTACACATGAACACGAAGTTTTTCGGCGCCAAGCGCTTCCGCCAAGCATGCGTCGCCGAATTCTGACAAAGTCCATGATCGCAAAGTGGTCTCACGATTCGTGCACCATCTGCAACATGACCTGTTCACAGTCTTCTGGAACAATCTGACCCACGAGAACGGGTCCGTGAGATCGTGCTGCCTTGTATCCGTCACGATTGTTCGTGAACGCCATGATTCCGCACCGATCGCAAATCACGACATTGCGCTGCGACCACCACACTCTCCACTGATGCGTCAGCATCACGATTCGTGCACTTCGACGATCGGATGGCGCTTCATACACACCCAGCAGATGCGTTGTCCGTCGATATTGCCCGGCCCGATCCTTCCGTCGTGCCACATGTTTGCGCGCATCCACCACATGCGGATTTTCTTGCATCGCGGACAGCGCCTGTGTCTGCGACGTTTCATGTGGAGTGAACTTCCAGCACTATGGTCTCATCACAGTCTTCCGGCACTTTTTGTCCATCGTTGACATTTAAACGAAACGTGCCGTCTGCATCAGTTGCAGACACGACTCCGCATCGCCAACATATTTCTATCAATACGCTTTTGCGTTGCGAAGCCCTAACAAATCCCCAGTCGTGCAGTTTCACGTATGGACCTCTTCGAAAACTCCGCCCGAGTTGCGTCTCCATCCTCTGCCAAGTTCTTTGGCGACGACGCGCACGACCTTCGGGTAGTCCGTCTGAATGTCTTGCACCCACATTTCGGCCTGGTACTCGTAATCGACGCGCACCGTTCCGCAATGCGTAGGACCGCCCGGCCCGTGCTTTTCTCCTGGTCCAGCCGGAGTGTCATCGTGCAGCTCGAGTTCAATCATCGTCGTACTCCGATCGAGGAATCTTGTTGTCCAATCGAAGCACGTCATTGTCTAGTCGATTCACTTCGCGTTGCAGGTCTTCAAGCTTGTCTTGCAGTCCGTCGATTTGGCCGGCCAACTCGACCGCGGTTTTGACGGCCGGAATGGCGAGAGTCTTTTCGAGCCCTCGCAAATCGATGAACATCCAGTGAATGAAGTCCTGCAGTTCCTTGTTCACCGGCTTCTTGCGCTTCGCCAACTCCTTACATCTGTTGGTGAACTGAGACTCGTAATCGCTGATGGTTTTACGCGTCGTGTCGCACATGGTTCCTCCGGTCTACCGACTCATCACGTGCTCGATGAGCAACTCTTCAAAGTGTTGATTTATGATGGCCAGCATGTCTTCTCGACTGAGTCTCTGAGCCCAAAACTTCACATGTTCTTTGAACGCGTTTTCTGCAATCCTATAACTGCGTTCTTTTCGCGTCAGAGACTTGCGAGGTTTCTTCTTTTTAGCCATGGCGAAACACGTGCAGCACCCCGAGACGTTCGGCTTCGCGAATGACGGCCGGCAAGGATTCGAGCGTGAAAAAAGTATCTCCGCGTTCGCCAGTGTCATGGTCGGTCAAACAGACCCCGGCATCGATGATTTGCATGGTGCGCGAATCGCAAGTGCACTCGAACCGCCGACCGTCGAGCCGATACCGAACGATCATTTCGTGGCGCTGTGGCGACATCCTATGATCCACGAAGACGGCCCCTCCGACCGCCAGAGCCGCCCTGGCCGCCTCGGCAAAATCGACCCGAGCCATCTCTCGTCGCCCGGCTCCGTCGCCCAGCTGCTCGATGAGTTGTTGGCGTCGTTCTTCCTTAGCCCGTCGCTCCTCTTCTTCCCTGCGCCGGCGTTCAGCCTCGACCCTGCGACGTTCGATTTCTGTCCGCTGCCATGATTCCATCCGGAAAGCAGCGTCCAGAGCCGGAGAGACCCCTGGAACATCCTCGACTGAGGTTTTTTGGTCGAGGTAGGCCGAAAGCACGTCGTTCTCGGGTCCGAAGGGCATTTCCTGGCTCTTGTAAACCAGTGGGCCATCTTCGTGGGTTCTGCCGGCAGAAACGCGCACGAAGCGGTCAAGACCGGGCTCGACGAGCCATACCCGCTCTGAATAATTGATGATTTTGGCCGGATTCGGGTCCACCCATACTCCGTCGGGAATCAGTCTGTCGCCGACCAGATACCCTTGAGTCACCCGGTTCAAAGCTTCCGGGACCGGATCGGTTCGACCAAACAGTTTGGCTCGACGTCCTTCAAGTGCAAAGACGCACCATCCATGTTCGTTTGGCGACGGACCGTCCAAAGTCCACATCCGAGACTCGCGGCGAAGCGTGCGACCACCGATCCAAGGGAAAACCAGCGTTTCGCCGGCCTTTTGCAAAAGATCCTTCCAACCCATGTTGCATCGTACATTTCCTATCGAAAAATTTCCGCATGAGCGCCATTTCTCATCGAGTTGCGGTTCGTTGGGCCATCTCCGACACTGAAGAAGTGGAGATGGCCACGCAGAATGTTCGAGACAAAATGGTGCAAATGGTGCGCGCAGACGGGGGGACCTCCCTCTACAATAGATATAAGAGTGGACACCTGAAAGCCTTCAACGAATTGAAGACTGCTTTGAAGGATTTGATTGTAAAGGCACAAAATAGTGACAACCTGGAAGATCAGAAGTTGGCCAGGGGAGTTTCAGGGTATTTAAGCACTCTAGGGATCGGGCGTCCGATCGACCCGGCAGGTTATCATTCTGCCCTCATGGCGTGGAAGAAAGCTACTGCGAAAACGGCAGCCCGAACGGCCTCTTATTGGTTTGAGTGGGAATCTCCCGCAGATGTCCCTGCCGATGTCGTCAAAGACATGAAAAGGGCGATTCGCGAGGCTCAGTATGACGTGACTGTGCCAATTCCACCATGGGGCAGTGCTAAAGTCATTTTATATAACGCCACACGAGGTGGCGCTGCTTTGGACATCGAAATCCTTGCTTCCAGAGAGGCCCAACTCAAGAGGTTGAAGTTTGGTCCAATGCGCATCAGTCCGGTTTCGTTGGACCATGATGACCTAATCAAAATGTATCGAGCGCGTGGCTTTTACGACAGGAAAGCTGCCCTGGCTGAAATATTCATGAAATACTGGAAGGAATACATCGAACCGCTTTATTACTCAGAAGCAAAACCACGAGAGCTCGATGCCGAAGGGTATCCAGTTTACGATGACAGTGAACGATCATGACTCCATCACGTCTGGCAATACTTTGCTGTTGTCGATCTGACCCTCGCATTGACAAGCCGGATCCGGAAACTTTATACATCCTTTGTCCGTGCATACGATCGTTGGCGGTCTGCAAACGTGAGGCCCCTCGTTGTTGCACAGAGTCCAGGACTCGCTGCCGCACTTGGAACACTGCCAAAGCTTAGTGTCATTGCGCAACACGCGCACAAATCGCCAGTCATGCGGCTTAGCAAGCGGGTCGGCCTTCCGGGAAGCGCGCAGGACCTCCTGAACTTCCTCGGAAGGCTCCCAGTTCAAAAGTGCTTCGAACTCGTTAGTCATGGATGGCGTCGCAAGGCGTCTCCGAGTAAAGCCATTCGCATACGATGGCTACTTTATCCATGCAGGATGCAGACGTGCCTAATTCCCTGCCGCAAATGCCGCGGTGCAGAGCGGCATCCCAGCACATGCAAGAAGCTGGCATCTTCCATGGGCCGCTGAAATACGGAACCCAACACTCGTCAAAGCCTTCTTTGATCGAATGACTACCACATTGCGCTTCTCGGAAGTCTTTGGGCTGCAAGTAGAACGAGTACAACAGCGCCGCGTCGAGAAGCTGCCGATGAAAAACAATCGTGGACAAAAGCGCGCAGAACATCGCCGCAGCCAGTATTGCCACGGCGATGTTCTTTACTTTGTTCATGCCGCCCACGCAGGGAGTTTCAGAAGTTCTTGCTTCAAGATCGTTTCAACAAGCGTGACGCGTGGAACCACGACAGCTTGAGTTACGGTCTTTCCGACCGGGGTCGCTGCAACCAAAGCCCTGATGGTGCGCGGAATCGCGTACGGATCAGCGAACGTCTGCTCGCTGATTATGAAGCACGGAATTCCGAGCTGAGCCGCCGTATCCCGCACGGCTGAGCCGCCGTAAAAACCTCCGAGCGCAGTCTGTCCGCCGACCTTCACGAAACCAAATGCCATCGGTCGAAGACCTGACCGTTGTACGGCGTCAGCGAACGGCTGAGCTTCCTCGTCGCCAACCCAAATCATCAGGCTGTCTTCATCGTCCTTCGGCTTGTGGGCTTGGAGAACTCTGATGCCGGCGCCGTAATCAGTTCCGCCGCTAGCCTTCAACCCCTTGAATGCGTTTTCCACGCCGGCTGCCGAAGCGATCCTGATTTGGATTTCGCGTCCCTGCGTGTTGAAGACCGAAACGTGTACGCGGTCTTGCGGGAACCCTTGCAGGAACCTGGCGACGTGAGACTTCGCCGCCTCGATGGCGGTGCTCATCGAGCCCGACACGTCGACCATGAAGTACACGCGCATTCCCTTCATGGTTTCCTCGACCGCCTTCTGCAGAGCGCCGTCGGCAGCCTCCTGCAGCTGCTCCTTCGTCTCCTTGGACTTGACGCGAGTGGCGATATTCGCCGCCCGCATGTCGTCCGCAGCCTTGATAGCCCTGTTCCAACGGTCCTTGACGTCCTGAACTTCGAGCAGCCCGAGTTCCTCGAGAGTCGGGGTGTAGATGATCAGGTCCTTGTCGGACAGGGCTCCGGCCTCGATCGCCGCAGACATGATCGCCCTGGTGACGCCGACTTCCTTGGGAAGGAGTCCGACGACCCGCTTGAAGTTCGGCTTCTCTTTCACGATCTTCTCGCAGATTTGCTCCTCGGTCATACCAACCCAAGTCTCGGCCGCTGCCATCACTTGACCGATGGCGAGTTGACGTCTGCCGTCTTTCGCTTGCGCCTGCTTCCAACGCAGAATTTCGAAGAACTTCGTGGTTTCCGGCTTGAATCCGACTCTGCGGGCGAGTTCCATCACGGTGGAACGGAAACCTGCTTTCATCAGGCCTTCGAGCATCTTCGGGTTCTGCTCGCGATGCCGCAGCCACTTTTCAACCGCCTTATCCCAACGCCCATAGAACGGGCGACGAGCCGAACGACCGAATCCGAGTTCGCGATTGATGGCCGCGATGCCCGGAAGCGACAGCACGTCGTGAATGCGCAGAAGCAGCTTTGGGTTGAAGTCCTTGCCGTCCTTGCGCGACAGAAGCATCATGGCTTCGCCGACGTCGCGGAAATCTTCGTCGTAGAAAGCGACTTTTCCGCCGTCGACGATCGGGTCGCCCTTGCGCGATTGACAAAGCATGAACGCCGCCAGAATGACTTTCAAGTCACGGTGTTCCTGACCGAAGGCGTACGAGGCCCAGCGAGCCGCGAATTCGTTGTCCAGCTTCCAGACCTCCGCGACTTCCTTGTACATCCAGACGGCGACTTCGGGAAACAGCCCGGCAGCTCTGTATTCACCTACTTCGCGCCCGGCTTCGACGATCTTTCCGTTGTCCTGAAGAACGCCGACGCGGGTGCGCACGGTCTTCTTGCCGACCTTGGAGAGTTTGTAGACGACCTTTTGCTTCGGCTCGCCCTCTTCCTTGTGGGTGACGGGTTCCCACCTGACGCCGACGTTGAAACGACCATCAGGAACGATCATGCCGGGTCTATTGTGCACGGCATGATCCGTATAAGCCAGAAGGGCTTGGATGATTCGCTCAGCCGGTCCGAGAGTTTCAATCTGGTTCATAGTCTTTGTCTCCCAAGCCCGCGCATGGCGGGCGAGTTGTGCCGATGTTACACTCGGCGGTTTCAAATTTACAGGTAGCTAAGATCCGTGATTTAACGGAACCTTGAATTCAGGGCTCCAGTCAAAACTGTGGCCGCACGTGGTGCACACCCATCGGGTAGTTTGATATTGCCAAGTGTGAGTGGTGAGCTTTTCGGACATGTGCGAATTTACAATGCCGTCTGAAGTTCTGGAACTGGCCTGGCCACATACTTGACATATCGCAACATTTCCGGCGCCGACGCTCCGACCAATGAGCCGTGGCCTCGCAGATTTACGGCGAAAAAGCCCGCTCCCGGATTCACGAACGACATGACCTCGACGGCTTCGCGCAAGTCGCCACATGCCAAGACGTTGGCGGTGAACGGAGCTCCTTCAATGTACGTGTGCGAGTGGAGCATGTAGCGGATGTGAGGCAACTGGTTATACAGGCGCAGATTGATTGGAGAGTCCACCGACGGCTTCGGCTCTTGTCCCTTGACGGCGTAGTACTCGACCACGTGTTCGCTCGCCAAGCTGACCGGCACGAATCCGGCGATGCCGATGTCGCGCTTGTCGATGTCGCGCTTGGATACGAACATCAGATTTCCGTCCCTGAACGTCGGAAATCCGTTCTCACACCTGAACGACGCATTGCCCATCATCCGAGTCGGATTTGCGCCGTGAATCAATTCGTGAAAGGTTTGCGCATGCGTGCGGACGATTTCGAAAAAACACTCGGCGTCGTCAAGAACTTCGACCTGAAGAAGGTCTCCTCTGCAAACGCTTTTGACTCGGATCCCTTTCTGAAGATTTTCGATCCTTCGGGCGAGAACCGCCGCGACTTTGTCAGTTTCCGCAGTCTTCTCAATGAAGACGTTTCCGAGCGGATCGAGAATGGTGGTGGAGAATTGGCGTCCATTCTTGGAAATCTCGAGCATCAAATTGCTGCGAGTTTTGAGCGCACGAGCCACGAGATCTCCGAACGAGTATCTTTCACCGTCGTTGCGTTTCGACGTCACGAGCAGCGTGTGGGGAGCTCTCTTTTTGATGTCGTCCACGAGTTTCGGTCGCTCATTCGCGACCTCGGGCATCCACAAGACAACTTCGTGCTGTACGACTTCCAGCGCGTGTTCTACGAGGTCTTCCCAGTATCCGCCGTCGCGAACGATCGTCGGCACGCCATTCTTGACGAGTTCGTCCGTCAGTTTCTGGATAAATTTCGATGGTTTCCCGGTTTCGAAAGATCCGCCGACAACCAGCATGCTAATCCTCCATGACCTGAACGACACTGCGGCAATCGATCAATAGAATAATTTGTTCGCGCGTCATTCCGGATCTAAAGGCGTCGTCGATCGCTTTTATCAGAGCTTTTCGCACATCTTCGGCGAATTGCACGTAAGAGAAAGGGCGAGGGTTTGATGTAGGCATCACTGCGGATGTCATCCATCCGTTGGACGCCATGAATGAGAACGCGTTGCGACTGACAAGATGTCGTTCGATTCTTGTCGCAGACCACGGCTCGATTTTCCACCAGGCCCCATGCAGCTTGACCGACGAGCCCTCCGGACGCATACCAGTGTGATGAGACGCCATCGACTCTGCTATCCACAAAATCGTAGGACCAACTTTTTCAAGCTCGTCTCGAAAGTTCATGAACTTGGCCGGGTCGATGGTCGGCACCTGATAGTCGTCTTCCCACCACGCTGCCCACGGGTTTCCGGACAGAGTCCTTCCGAGTGCAGAGCTCATCTCGTTCCGCCTAACTTTTTGAACCGGGTTCATGACTTTCGGTATGTGGGTCAGACTTCGATTTCCGATCGAGCTTCCCCGGAATAGTTTCTGGTCCGAAAAACTCGTCTTCAGACATCAAATACGTTTTGCCGGAACTGACGGCGTTCCAGACGCGTCGCACCGAGCCGGAACCCCGTTGCAAAATGGCTTGATGACACAAATCTTCGACGCGTCTCCTTTCGTTGCGGACGCCGGCGAACAAACCGACTACGTATGCGACGATCATGCAGCCCATGACGGAAGCTATATACTCGAACGTGCCCATCAGCTTTCCTGAACTTCCTTGACTTTCATCATGTTCACGACCTGCCGAACGTCGTCAACTGTGATCTGTTTGGAGCTAACCCTACAAGTATTGGCATAGGCTACGATGTCGTGAGCGTCACGGCCACTGACGAGTTCCAAGATTTTCACAATTTCTTCAGGAGAAAAGTGCTTGAAGGTCAGAGCGCGGGGCGAGTGCTCTCTGCCTCCTTCGCTGAAGAAGCGGAACATACCGTCGACAATCTTGTTTTTCTTGGCCATGTCACGGATTACAGTGGCGGAAGACAGCCGAGTCGAACGGCATGGTTACCCACGCACCGGGTAGCAACCGGGCCTCGCACCACCACGAGATTGTCTTCCTAAACTTTGTTACTAAAATACTTTTTGGACCGCGCAAGACGTTCTTTATTGCACGAGTCCCAAACTGCCTTCTTGCGTTTCATGAAGATCGTCGCATCCTGGTACATCCACTCACACAAGAGCATGGAATCATATTGGTTGAAAATTAGTTTTCGACCCGCACCTTCCGCTATCTTTTTGTAACCAACCGGGATAATTTTACGAATGGCATCTCTAAGTTCTTCCAAAAAGAGTCCTGTCTCGAGTCCAGCGGTGAAAGATGTTGCAAGTGCATCGATCGTTTTGCCGTGACGTGTTTTGTAATGCTTGATGTGTATTGATCCATCGCCATCGAAATATCCACGTACGAAGTGATGAAATAAGTGATCGGGTACCATCGGAATTTTTAGTATTGTGCTGCTTTTGCGTGTCGACCCAGTCATCTGTAAACAGAAGTCAAACAATTTCTTTGAGTTCAAAATGATCGCATAATAACGTTTATGTGACTTCAAAAGAGAAATAGAATTCCGATTTAAAATGTTCACGTCATGATTTTTACAAATGTGCGCACCGGTTTCGATCTGACTCTGGCCAATATCGCTGTGCGCATTGCGGCGCCAAAGAAGCTGACAGTCAAACAGCTTGAACAGCAAACGTATCTGATAGACAACGGGCAGTTTAAGGGTGTTGCAAAATTTTTGAAGGCTCATGCCGGCAAAGAAGGACTTCTGGTAAACGATCTTCAAAAGACTGTCGAGCGCGGCGGCAGCATGAAGTATTTGAGTCGCATCGTCGAGGTGCCGGGAATCGATAGAGACAGTCTGACGCGGGCGATCAAGCACGCGAAAATGGACGTATACTATCTGATGAAGCTGGTGCAACAACTCGACATCGACCCGACATCCATGGAGGACTTTGTTCTGGAGCGCTCTAAACAAACGTCTCAGTGGGTCAGAAAATACGATGTCAAGAATCCGAAAGAGTTTTTCGTCGCCATGTGCTCCGAGAACAAGTATGACATGGAAAAACTCTTGGAAAAGATGTTCAGGAAATACCCCGAAATAGATGATGCCACGATCGCCCGCGGAGCGAAACGCGCTGCAGGAAAAGGCGCAATAGAAATTGTGAAGATGTTGCAGAAACGGTCTCCAGACGTCGTGCCTGCAACATTGTATGAGTTGACGGTCGCCAGATCGAAGGACACCGGCGCGTTCATCGCGATGGTGGAAGAAACAGGCAAGCGAGATCCCAAAGCGATAAACATCGCTTTGTCAGTGGATTATTTCAAAAACGTCACGGGACACCAATGGGATGTTTTGCTCGAATTGATGGGCGTCTTAGGCGTGACCGATAAAGTCTTTGATAAAGCCGTCATTACGACCATAGAAAACAACAATTATGAATTCTTCGCCAAAATCGCGGAGGCCTACCGAGCTCGCGTGCCGCTGGAACTTGTCAAAAAAGCCAAAACGCGACTGACGAATTACGGCGGCACGGAGGGATACGAAGCGGCTCTGGCGAAGTTGGACGAGCTGTTTCCCGACATCGATCCCGACTTCGAAGGTTTCGACGTCATGATGCCGTTGTCGAGGTACATGAAAGAGTCAAATCCAGAGCGCAAAGCCGAATGGCTGAGAAAGTTTCTGCAGGTGATGTCGGCCGATTCGACCAAATTGGGATACCTTCCGACAGGTTTCATGCGCACAAAATTTTCTCTGAAAGACGTGCCGGAACAAGACGCTGCGGCGATTTTGAACGCGATCAACAAATTGCCGGCGGCGATCCGGGTTGAAGTACTGGTGACCATTGGCGAACCCGTGGGCCAAGAGGCTGTCGACTGGACTCTTTCAAAAATTATTTCTGAAGGCGGAAAATTCGGGGTTCCATGGGCAATTGGGGAGCTGATGAACCGCTGCAGCGAACCACTGTTCGATAAAGCAGCGAAGTATCTATCCAAGGTCCAGCAACCCCCGCCAGTCTCGTTAAATGAAAGTAACAGCAACAAGATGTTTCGCTTGCTTTCATCCGAGGACGACTTGATTCCCGTTCATGGCTGGTGGCTCGTAAACTGGGCTAAGGATCACGAATCGAAAGAAAATGACGATCTGTTGGCTGACATGTTCATCCGACTTGCGAAAACAGGATCGCTCCGGATGAACCAAACAACCAAGTTCTACTTCGACTACCACCTGAACAGGTTGGATAAGGACAAAGCGCGAGAACTTGTGCAAATGATTGTCGAGAACACCGTCATGTTCGGATCTCGGGACAGCAGCGGCGGCGAATGGGAGAGAGTGGAAGAGTTCATAGGGTCCCCGTTGGGTAAATTTGTTGACGCTGACAAAATCGAATCTCTTCAAAAGGCAATCGACGAGTCGTCGCATCCGGACAAGGTGCGAGAGTTATATCAAAGTCTCCGTCACACCCCGAACGTCAAATGGACGAATTTGTCGGACGATTTGGGTCGCCTTACGAAGATCATGGGACAACGTCTGCAGCAAAAAGTGGACGACCTGAGTAAACAGCGTGGAGAACCACTGACTGACGAACAGTTGCAAGACATGAAGGACGAGTTTTCATTCCCCCTGCAGCAACTGCAGGATGTGAACCCGCAACTGAGACAAAGACTCAGACCTCTGGCCGTCTTCGGCGACGGAAAGCCGGTCACTTTCCAAATGATTTCGGACTTCACGGACACGTTAGAGGATTTCGACGTGCCTATCGAAAGATCCGAATTCACTCTGAACGCGCAAAGATCGTTGTCCAAACGCGGATACTCGAAGGTGGCGCAAATCGTGTTGAAAGTCATGGCTAGCGATCGGCATATCGAGCAAATGCAGGACGCTGGCGTTTTCGAGTTATTTCAAGGAATCAATAAACGCTATGAGCGAGGCAGCCATCCGTACGCGCCCATGCTCATCGGCTGGATTCGTTTAGACGTGTCGTTGGACAAGCAGTATCTTCTCGTGGACGAAGTTCAGTCCGACATCGAGAGGGACTGTTTCCTCGCGCAAAGGAACCCGCGGCCGTATGTCAACGCCTTGCCTCCAAAGAAAACTTTGCCTGGACAAACGATTTCCCCGGAAGATCAAGAAAAAGAAGTCGTCACCGCGGCCAAGGAACTGACCAAGATCGTCAGACACTTTCCTGACATGGCTGTGCACATCGTGACGGATTTCGCGCGTACCAACGGCATTAAAGAGGTGCTGTGGCATACGTACGAAGGGGGCGTCGGACTTAAAGGAAACAGGCCGCCCCGCTCCATCTACGAGCAGGTTCCTCCTGCGCACTTCTTCTCGATCGTGGAAGACAAACCCATGCATTTGCCGGCCAAGTTCTGGAAGCGCGAAGCTGCGAAACGGCGCTTGACGCTCATCGCAGCCAGGTTGACGTAGCGGAGAATAGTCGAATCGAACGACCAGCCTTGCGGCTGCCCCGGTGTTCGAGACCGGTTGCCCACCTTGAGCGGTATCCTCCAGTTAGTTCTTTGACTTTGTCAAACTGCGTATGGCCATATCGCACAACGCAATTATGTCGTATGCAGCAATGCCTTTAGCTTCCAACAATTCGTGTACGTCCTTGTTGGCCGTCAGCACGATCTGAATGGCAATGATCTTATCTTCTGATAGAGTTGAGGCTCTTTTTCTAGGCATTCCGAGATTTACAACTCGCGGCGCTGTTCTTTTTCAGAAACTAGAGCACGGCGTTCTTGCCAAGTCTGAGCGCTCAGGGTGTCTTTGAGCTGTTGGTCCTTGTGCCATTTGCACATATGACATCCAGCACGGGTGCTCTTGGGTCGTCGTCGCTTATGGTTAGCCATCGAATCCTCCTTGCCGCCGTCAGCGGCGCGGTTGTGATCAAATGGCTCATGATTCGTGCACCGACGACAAAAGGCATAAATCGGAAGTACACTCGTGTCCGTGCATCGCGTTTCCGCACGTCAAGCAAACAAAACGTGCCATTCTGTTGTTCGCTTCGACGCGAATGATGCCAGGAGAGAGCAATCTAT
>Ga0315284_10007416_pt1 | contig 15675 bp, 14 predicted proteins | sample YL17G09_16_MG_FD_203696 | JGI IMG/M metagenome (GOLD analysis project Ga0315284, IMG submission 203696) | Sediment microbial communities from Yellowstone Lake, YNP, Wyoming, USA - YL17G09_16 | ecosystem: Environmental > Aquatic > Freshwater > Lake > Sediment | place: USA: Wyoming | collected... | reverse complement strand
CAATACGTGGCATTTCTCAACGAATTAACCGGAAGCACCAATGCGCTTGTGCGTAGCTCTGCCAAAATTCGATTGCTGGAGAGGCGCTTTCAACAGGTTAAAGGCGATAAAGACCAGCTACTGGTGCTGCGAGACGATCTTGAGAAACTCGGTCAGGAGTTGGATGCCATTCCTGCAACATATAGAACGTTGCGGACTCATGCTGTTCTGTTAACAAACATCCGAAGGAAAGTCGAAGAAACACTTGCACAGTTGAACGCGGCGCCGGCTCCGGTGGCCGTGCAGAAAAATATCAGTGCCGTGATCTTCGAAAAGATCGAGCTTCAGGGAAAACCCGTTTCCGGTCCGCTGAATCTCTTAAACGGGATGCATCTGATCCCCTGTCAAGGGTATGACATTATCTGGCGTAATGACGGGCGGTTGTATTTCCACCGCACCGCCGGCATATTCGAGCCCATTCAACTGCCGGCGGGAATGGGGGCGGCGCGTCTTATCGACGTTGCCTGGGATGGACAGGTGCTGTGGACGATGACAACCGGGGGAGAGCTCCGGTTATTCGACGCGGAAGGCAAGTATCTGGGAATTGTCTCACGGGCGAATGGGCTGCTACCCTACAATGAGGATAGCAGACTATTTATGGTCGATCCCGGTCGCGTTCTCGCTGTTGGCATATCGGACAAGGATCAGCGCGCCTGGTGCGCGACGATTACCTGGGAAACGAAAACCCGTGCAGCGACAATGACGGTGTTTCATGAAGCCATGGAGAACCCGATTGCCACCGATGAATTCGACAAACGAAAATATGGCCGCAATCCCAAATCAGTATTCAATCTGTTCCATCTCTTCAAGCTGGATGGCATTGTGCCGGGCGATGGGCCGATGGTCGGTATCTCCCGTATTCTCGTTCGGCAAGACGCAAAATGGCATCTAGATCCGCTGACAGTCAACCTGAAGACACTGCAGGTAGGGATCTGGACCCCGGAAACCGGACTGCAGGCGCTCACCTACTTCCAGCCGGTGATGCTCACCGCCAATGGGGAGTTGCTGGGATTTGACGACGAGCACCGGCCTTCCCTGCGGCTTACAGCCGCAACACCTGCGAAGACACCGAAATATCGCCCGATTGCGGTGACGAATCCGGGGATGGCCGGCCCACATGGCGTTGGGTACCCGGATGAGTGGAATCCCCAGCATATCTTTTACAGGATTTACAACTTTGATGCAATTTATCGGATGCTTCTACGAGGCAACGATGACCAGGTATATGTAACCGGCGCAAAGTGGTGGCGAATCGATTCCAAATCATTGACCGCGCAGCGACTGACAACGCAAGATCTACCAGGTAAATATTACGAGCGCATGAATTACGCCTTCTCCAGCCTGCTGGGCATCATCGCCTGGAACGATACCGAGTGTTACCGCGTTTCCATCGATGAGACGAAGATCCCCAAAACGGGGGATTGATGGAGACAGGTAAAGTGACGAAGGCGAACCTGCGATCCGCGCCCTGCATGGTTCGTGTTCCCCCGCTTATGCGGCCTCGCGTCGGCGGAAGGGCGACAGCGGGAATCCATGTGCGAAAAATGGCCTGTGCGAGGCGAGGAGAATCGGAGGCGCGCGCAAACCGGCTGCACCGGGGGAGATGTGAATTCATGGCCTGCCGGGGGTGAGCCGCGGCCGGCCCCCGGCGTCAGTTCGGTTTACCAGCTTTCGCGCCGGGGGCGCTGGGTCTGGAAGCAATCCGAGCAATACACCGGCTTTTCCCCGGTCGGCTGGAAGGGCACCTGGCAGGTCTTGCCGCAGGAGGCGCACACCGCATCGAACATCTCGCGGGGTCCACCGCGGCGGCCGCGGTCCTGCGAACGGCGCTGGGCGCGGCAATCCGGGCAGCGGCCCGGCAGATTGGTGAACCCCTTCTGGGCGTGAAATTCCTGCTCGCCCGCGGTGAAGACGAAGGTGGCGCCGCAATCTCGGCAGGTCAACGTTTTGTCAGTGTAACTCATGGCGCTTGCACTCCTTGTAAAATGTGTAACCGTCACGTGAGCGGTGATTTGGACGGCAATCACAGGGTGCAGCACCAGGCGTGCGGCCAAACCAGTCGGCACAATGTCGGTCTTGGGGAAGACGATATTGTATTCCTCAGCATAAGTGTAACAGATACCCCCGCAATCTGGCAATACCTGCCCGGATTTCCTTTCGCTTTCCTTGCCCTGCGCATTCTTGTAACAAACGGAAGCGAATTGACATTGACGCGGTTGTGGAAAACTGCTATTGTAAGACATCATTTTTGGACCGGGTGGCGAAAAGTATGACGATGGAGGCCACCACTGCTGACGACTACCCGACCGAGGATGAATATTATCGAAGGAGGGTAGTCACTTGCCCGATACTACATTGACCTGCAGCGATTGCAATTGCCAGTTCACCTTCACCGAAGGCGAGCAGGAATTTTTCCAGTCGAAGGGATTTACCCCGCCGACCCGTTGTCCGGATTGCCGGCGCCGCCGCAAGGCGGAGAAGATGTCGGGAGGCGGCGGCAGTGGATACGGCGGCGGCGGCGGTGGGCGCGGTCGCTCCCGCGGCTGGTAGTCTGCGGTCATTCCCTGGCGTCCTCCCGGTCGATGTGATTGGGAGGGCGCATTTTTCCGCCTGCCGTGTCCTGTATCGCGGTTGTGCGTTGCACAAGGATCTCGTATGTCTGACGAAGTAAGGATCAATCCCATTGATGGGGCCGAGATGGTGTGGATTCCCGCCGGTGCGTTTTGCATGGGCTCCAGCGAGGTTGACATCACTGCCGTGATGCAGCAGCATCCCGACTGGGATGCGCGCTGGTTCGCGCAGGAGCGCCCGCAGCGCCAGGTGGAGGTGCCTGGGTTCTGGATGTATCGCCACCCGGTGACGGTGGCGCAGTTTCGCGCCTACTGCGAGGCTACCGGAGCGCCGATGCCCGCGGAACCGGCCTGGGGGTGGGTGGACGACCATCCGATCGTGAACATGAGCTGGGAGGATGCCCGGCACTATGCCGAATGGGCGGGCGCGGCACTGCCCACGGAGGCCCAGTGGGAAAAGGCCGCCCGCGGCGATGACGGCCGCTGGTGGCCGTGGGGCAAGCGCTGGGATCCGGACCGCTGCGTGAATGCCGGCAACGCCACCTCGACACGGCCGGTGGGGAGCTGTCCGGAAGGCGCCAGTCCCTACGGCGTCCTGGATATGGCGGGCAACGTCTGGGAATGGTGCATCGCCTCGCCGCTCGGCGAGTATGCGCTGCAGCCGGCGCGCAACCCACAGCGCCGGCCCGTCACCCCCAGCGGGCGCGTGCTGCGCGGCGGGTCCTGGCTCAGCGCCTTCGGCGCCTATCACCGTTGCGCGTATCGCTGCTTCGAATGCGATCAGCAGCGCGGCTACGCCTCGTATCACCGCCCGCACTGCGGATTCCGCTGCGTGGTGCCGGAAAAATAGTTGGATGAATGGATGAGTGGACGAATGAGTCGTCCACCCTTCGACCCCTTATGTGCTCCCTGGCCGGATACTACGTATGGAACGGGAGTAAACGTGAAAGCAGCTCGCCTCGCTCGCCCTCACCCCCCATCCCCCTTTCCCCGATGAGAGGGGGAGTAACAGGTGGATTTTTAATTACCGATTGTGATCATTTCTCAATTTCCCACACTGTAATTACTCCACGCTCATCATGCCCCCTCTACCGCGTAGTTAGTGATAATATAGGCCAGGTGTGGAAGGCACATTCTCAGTCTGGAAGGAGGCGGGAGCCCCGCCGGTCTATAGGTAAAAGCTGTAATTATAATTGATGATGAGACTCCCGCATCTTCCAGACTATGAATGGGCCTTACACACTCTACCTATATTCGAGCGGAGATCCCGCCTCCTTCCAGACTGTGAATCTCAATTCCACCGCTGATCTGCACGTGGATGGCAATCAATGACATTCGTTGTCACGTTTTGCCGAGGGGCGGAGTCTAACCGGGAAAAGGGACGATGGCGACAGGCACCGTGGTGGCCGAGCAGACAGAACGACAACTGATCGCACAGGCGCGGACGGGGAATACCTATGCCTTCGATGCCCTGGTGGCCGATTACGCGCCGCGGGTCTATCGCCTGGCGCTCCGCATGCTCGGCGACGCGGAGGAGGCGGAGGACGTATTGCAGGAGACAATGATCCGCGCCTACCGAGGCCTGGGCGCCTTCCGCGGCGACGCGGCCTTCGGTACCTGGCTGTATGCCATCGCCGCCCGGGTGTGCCTGACGCGAAGGCAGGCGGCGCGGCACAGGCCGGAGCAGGTGCCGTATGACGAGCTGCGCATGGTCGCCGGCGACGCGGCCGAACAGGTGCTGATGCGTGAAGCGGGCGACCGGGTGCAGCGCGCGCTGAACGAATTGACGCCGCGGGACCGGCTGCTGCTGGTGCTGCGGTTCGTGGAGGAGTTGAGTCACGAGGAGATCGCCCGCGTGATGGGCTGGTCGGTCGAGAACAGCCGCACCCGTCTCCTCCGCGCGAAACGCGCCTTTCGCGACCGTTACCAGAAGGAAATGACCGATGGCGAGCTGTGAACGATACGAAGAAGTGCTGTGGGAGGCCGCGGAAACCGGCGTCATTCCCACCGAGCTGCAGCGCCACCTGGACGCCTGCCCGACCTGCCGGGAAGGCCTGGCGTCGCTGCAAGGGGCAATGACCGGCTTCGCTAAGCTTCGACAACTCCCCGACCATGTGCCTGCGGTGATGCTGGCGCCGCTGCTGCCTGCCGGCCGCTGGTGGCCGCGCATCGCTTTCGCCTGTTTGATCGTCGCACTGGCGATTGCCGCCGTCTCGGTCTGCCTGCTGGCGCGCAAGAAACCGGTGTCGGTCACCGATCAACGCCCGGCGCCTTCCGTGCAGCCGCGACAGCCGGAGCCGGAGCCGATCATCGTCAAGGAAGCGAAGAAGATGATGGAGCCGTGTCTCACCCAGCCCGCGCCCACCCCAACCAGGCATCGCCATGTGGCGAAGAAATCCCGTCTGCCTGCACCGATTGCCATCCAGCAGGAGCAACCCGCGTCGGAACCGCTGTCGCTGCCGGTACCCGAATACCTGATCGAAGCACTCATCAGCGCCCAGCCGGTGAACAACATCACCGCGGTGTCGGACTTGCCGCTGGCCTACACGATCACCCCGGTCGATCCGGCAGCGCTGAAAGATCTGGGTATCGACCCGGCGCCTCCGCAAGCGGGAGTCACAACGGCGGTCGAATTATCGGTCTGTCTGGAATCGTCATGCGGGCAAGCGATGCTCGGTTAAAGAATCAGATCGAAAAGGAGAACGATGATGAGTAAGCAAGTCATGCACGCAATTGGTCTGATCGTCCTGCTCCTGCTCGCGATAGGGAGCATCCACGCGCAACCTGCACTTGCGAGTCCCAGCAATCCGGCTCCACCGGCTGCTGCTCCACTTGGCCTCGCCGGCGGAGTTGCAAATCTCCTCCCGGAGCAGGCATACGTAATCGAGCTGAAATATCTGTCGCCGGACCGGGCCATCGAGATCTTGCAGAACGATCAGTTCAAGCAATTCCTGCCGAAGGATATCACCGCGCTGATCGGCATCCCGCACACGCAAAAATTGCTGATCCAGACGCCGAGCGCGGCGACGGCCATCCGGCTGACCCAGCTCATCTCACTCATCGATCAGCCGGATCGCCTGGCGCTGCAGGTGATGCTGATCATCGTGGCACCGCCGCAACCGGGCGGGGCAAGGCAGCCGATGCCGACCGCCGATGGCAACACGCCGCTCGCGCAGACGGCGGTGCAGACGTGGGTGCAGTCGCTGATCGACACCTGCCGCGGCAGCGTGATCCTCTTCCCGGATCAGCCGGTCGTTAATAATCAAGGGGTGATTCTGCAGGCCCCACCGTTTCTTACAAACATCCCCAGCATCATTATCACCGACATCACGCCCAACCAGTCCAATATCGGGCTGATGTTCCGCATGCTGGCGGGGCAAAAGCTGGCGGCACGGTTATCCGTCTTTTCGGGCAATGTAAAGATAACTGGAGCAGGTTTGCCGGGGGGGACGGCGCCTTTCCGGGTGACCGCATCGAAAGTAAGATCGATACTAATCACTATGGTAATCGGCCAGACAAGGCTGGTGCCGATTGAAGAGACGACACCGGAAGCTGATACCGCTCCCCCGACCCTAGAGGGGACGGGAAAACGCTACTTCCTGGCCATTACGCCGAAGGTCATCCCCCCGTCCATCCCGGCGCTGGGTATCGTCCCCACCACCGATGGCAGCTTTGTCATTCGGGGTGATGTAACGCTTCAGAATCTCGTCATTCCCCCCGGCACCCCCTTAATCGGTGGGCCGGCGCCAGCGCCCGGAAATTGACAGGGATTCACTAAGAAATGGGAGGGCGAGGCTCCCGCCGAGCCGCGATCATGAGCCCGGTATCGATTTTAGCGCCTTTCGAGAACCGGTCTCGAAAAGCACTATTGGTGAGAGCGGGCTCATGATCGCGGCTCGGCGGGAGCCTCGTCCTCCCATTGGTCAGTCCCCAAAGACGAAGCGGAGCGTATTCGTGTTGCAGACGCTCCGGCGCAGGTCGTCCGGCAGGGCGTTCAGCGCGGCGACTTCGTCTTCGTAGCGGCCTTTCAGATTGAAGGTGACGTAGTAATCCTCGGCCTGCTTGCGGCGGATCATGTAGGTGTAGGCGGGGGAGTCGGTGCCCCAGATGAGCGTGTCGGGGTAAGCGCCGGCCAGCGCGCGCATGACGGCGATGTGGTCGGCGTAGTCGGCGGGGAAGAGGTCGGCGCCGGTGGCCATCAGCTCGTTGCCCTCGTGCACCATCTGCACCTGGATCTTCAGCGCGGCGGTATCCACGAAGACGTTGGGCATGGCCGCCGCGCGGTCCAGCCACCCGCGGTGGAAGCCGATGCAGTGCGCCAGGCAAAAGCGCAGGTCGGGGTTCGCCTCCACCACTCGGAAAGTCAGATCCACCCGTGAATACTCCTCACGCGGGTCGGTGGTGGTGTGCAGCAGCACGGGCAGGTTTCGCTCGCGCGCGAAGTCCAGCAATGGCCGGCCCTCCGCCAGCAGGGCGGTCACCGGGCTCTGGCAGAAGATCGGCACCAGCTTCAGCCCGTAAATGGGGTATTCTTCCGCCAGCGCCGTCAAATCCGCCACCTGCTCGGGAATCGCGCGTCCGGGATCGACGGAGAGGAAGGGCAGGAAGCGATCCGCCAGCTCCGGAAAGAAGCCGAACACCTCGCGCAGCAGCATGCGGTTCTCCAGCCCGTACGGCACCGGCGAGATGGGCGACGGGTCCGGCACGCAGTTCCCCTTCACCACTTCATGCGGTTCGAAATACAGGTCGGGCGCGTAGGGGAACACGATGTTGACATCCACGCCCCCCGCCCGCTGCCGGTAATACAGGTCCTCCAGGCTCTGCGCATACGGATACCCCAGTGACGCAAACGCGCGCAGACTGAAGCCCAGGTGGGAGTGGGCGTCAATGGTCTTGCCGGATAAGTCGCTGCGCGTAATGTGCGGTGTTGCCATATGCACCCCTATTTACTCCGGTATTCGTAAACAGGCAAACCCGTACGTAGTAAGCTACGCAGCCGCAGCGGAGTGGCGTCGAATAACCCACCCGGTTCCGTCAAAGACGCCACTCCGCTGCGGCTGCGTGGCTTACTACATACGGGCTTGCCTATGTTGCTTACCGGATATCCGCGTAAAACGTCGCCCGCTCGCCGATCTCCGCCTCATCGCAATTACGCGCCAGGTTGCCGGAGATGTAGAGCTCGCTGTTGAGGATCTGCAGGATGCTGGCGGGCACCCGCGGGGTGACCGGGCCGTGGGCGGCCAGGCGGGTGATGAAGCGCTGCCAGGAGACGTCGCCGTAGGCGAAGCCGTCCCAGAACTTCACCACCTTGGAGTTCTTCAGGTCGCGCGGACCGATAGTGGCGGCTTTCGGGGGCACCGCTGACCAGTCGCCGGAGCAGCCGCAATCGCAGAACAGCGAGTTCTGCGCGATGGTCAGCGGGTGCAGCTCGACGATGCGCGCGCCGGCCCGCAGGTAGGCGTCAATGTCCTCGCCGAACTCCACGCACAGGTGCGGATCGAAGAAGGCGATGTGCCCTGCCCAACCGATGCCGCCGTAGCAGATGTCCGCGCCGCCCAGGTCCTCGATCATCTTGCTGTAGCAGCTCACGTTCTCCGTGCTCGGGAAGTGAATCTGCGCCTCCGGGATGGCCAGCTCCGTGTCCAGGCGGCTGAACAGGTCGTGCCACATCCAGTATTGAAAGCCGCCCTTCCAGTCGCGCGGGGCGGTGTTGCCCTGGTCGTCCGCGTATTCGTCCATATTGAAGGTGTGCACGTGCTTGCACGGGATGCGCATCCGGTTGAGCATCTGCGCCACGAAGGCATACATGGGGTTGGGCGCCGGCAGGATGATGACGTGCTGCCGCCCTTCGTCCAGGCTGCGCTTGATGCCCGCCGCGATGTCGATCAGGTAGGAAAAGGCGAACTGCGTCGCGTCCTCGATGATGCGGATCTTGAAGTTGGGGTTCGGGTGCTTGCACAGGTCAGCCTTTTTGATGCGCCGCACGCGCTCGCACTCGGCCTGATCCTGAAACGGGTGCACGTTGGCCATCGTGTAGGAAAAGGTGGATACCATGCCATTGCCTCCTTAACAAAAAAGGGAACAGACCTTTTTCGTTATGTCACTTTTTCCGCCGTTCGCGCGTCGCCTGATACTCTTCGCGCATGAGCTGGATCAGCTCGGCGGGGAGATCGGTGAAGACGTAGGATTTGTCATACTCCAGGGTGAAGGTGTAACTCAGCTTCACGGCGTTCACGCCCGTTGCCTGGGCCGGCACGGTGACATCCCAGCGCAGCAGGCCGCGCGGGTGGTCATCGGCCAGGTAAGCCGCGTTCGTGCTGAGTTCCGGGGTGGTGGAGACCAGATTGATCATCACGTTCTCGTCCGGCGTGCGCGGGATGCGATCCCACACGCGCACCTTCACCGGTTGCGCGGTGAAATTGAGCAGCTTCAGGGCGTAGTCCAGCGTCACCACCTTGTTGCCGCCGTTGATCGCCGTTTTTTTACTGACTAATGCGCGTGCCACGCGCAGTTGCGTATCCGCGCCGAATCCCACGGTGAAATTCTGCCCGCGGGCCACGAGCGGCAACTGGCCGCGCCCGGCGAATTGTTTGTCCAGATAGGCGGTATACGGGCCGGGCAGCAGCGCGAACTTGCTGCTGTTCGTCGCGTCGGCGGACTGGTAGACGCAGTCGGCCAGCAGCGGCGCGGCGGTGTAGTAGAAATTCACCGGCAGATACAGCTTGGTGAGGCGAAACATCTGCTGGAAGTTGCGGCTGGGGACCACCACGCGCGCCGGCAGGGGATAGGAGACGGCCAGCAGCTCGGAGATGGGCGCTTCCGTCTTGCGGGCGGCCTCCACGATCTCGTCCGGCGCGGACAGCTCCAGGTTCTGCATCCTGGCGGCCACCACATTGTTGTGCATGCCGGTGCTTTGCGAAACCTGCCCCACCGGCCCTTTCTGCGAATGCGCCGGCGCCGCGCTCTGATTCAGGTAGACGGTGTAGTCGTTGCCGGTCAGCTCGGACTGCGTGGCGTTGCGCGACTCGCTATACATGCGCGCGGTATTGGCCGACTGCGGCCCTTCCCCTTCTTCGCCGGGCGCCAGGTTGATCCACAGCGGCGAGAGCGCGGAGGCATCGGCGATCAACGTCGGACGCGTGGTGGAGAGGGTGAGTTTGACTTTCGTCCAGTCCTCTCCGCTCCGCTGGGTGACCACCGCCACGTATTCGATCATCATGTTCGTGTGCTCGCTGTTCAGGTAGGCGCTGTAGGACGGAGTCCAGTTGACGTTGTTCACCAGGTAGCTGAGCGTGAAGTGCGCCAGGCCGGCGCGACCGGCGCCCAGGTAGATCACCGCTTCGCGCTGGCTCTTCGCCCTTCCATAGCGCAGCTCGCCCAGGCGCCGCTGCCAGTAATTCACTTCGCTCGAGAGATTGTCCCGGCGCATCTCCAGCTCGAGCGATTTGCGGGCGATCTCCTGGCGCTGTGCGAACATGAAGCGCGTGTTGCGCTCCACGGTGCTCGGCGCGGTTGCCCCCTTCCCGTTGGCGGGCGCGGTGGTGTTCTCCAGTTTGTCCAGGTATTCGCCGCGCGCCTGCAGCACGTTCAGATCGGTCTCGATGCGGCGCTGCTCCGTTCCGTAGCGCGCGATGCGACTCTGGAGCTCGCGCACCTGCACGTTCGGCGGGGTGCGCAGCGCGGTGACCTGGTAGCGCACGGAGCGGATGGTGATGTTCGGCCCGGCGGTGGCGTAGAGCGAGGTGGGCACCACCGTCTCCGGCAGTCCGGTTACCACGATCTCCTGATCGCCCAACGCCACATTGGTGGCGATCTCCCGGGTGACCAGCGCCTGCCCCCGGTAGGCGGTCGCCTCGGTGATCCTTCCGACGACCGGCGCGTTTTGCGGAACGGCCCGCGCGGTGACGGCCAGCGCCACCATCAGGCACAGGGTGAGGTAACTACGCATGATGGATCCTCCTGTAGAATATCGCGACGACCGGCGTCTGCCGGTCTTATTGATTGGAAGGATGGAAGGTTGGAAGAATGGATGAATTGAGTTCTATTTACGACACACTTCAGTCATCCACCCTTCCAACCTTCCCTCTCCTGTAAGTCGGAAGGAATGCACCTGGTACGGCGCTCCCCCATATCCCGCGGGTCAGCACCTCATCATACCATGCGCCGGCCATACTGCCAATCGCCCGGGAGCAAGCACCGTTTGGGACTGTCCCGGCCTTTCGGAACCAGCGCACGTTTTCACGTTCCACGCTCGAAAACGGAACCCTGGGGACTGTCCTGGCCTTTCAGAACCAGCGCACGTTTTCACCTTCTACGCTCGAAAACCGTTTGGGACTGTCCCGGCCTTTCGGAACCAGCGCTCGTTCTCACCTTCTACGCTCGAAAACGGAATCTTAGGGACTGTCCCCTTCGAACGCTAACGGTACCAATCCACTGACAATCACTCGGGAGCAGTTTATGCAGAGGTGACCGTAAATCCCATTCCGCATGGATTTTGCGCCAGGTGACCGTAAACCCTATTCCGCATGGAGGCGGAATCTTACCCTGAAAGGGTAACGGTCAATAGCCAGTGGTGGCACGAAGCCACCCCTGGGAGGAAAGCCCCCCAAAATACCCCGCGCCGATAGGACGTCGGCGCCCGGATCGCAGGACGCGATGACCCGCTTGGTAATGCTCCGCATGGATCGAATACCGGGTGATAATTCACTCCACTCTGCATGGATTTTGGGCCAGGTGACCGTAAACCCCTATTCCGCATGGAGGCGGAATCTTACCTTGAAAAGGGTAACGGTCAATGGCCCAGGGTGGGACGGAAAGTTTACCCCGATGCACTGCTGCCGCTACGCGCTGGAGACGCGCTTCGGGGTGTCGCGCGACGGCTGCCACGAGCGCCTGGTACGGGCGCTGGCGCCGTGGGGAATTCCCGCCGCCCGGCTGCCCGCGCCGCTGAATCTGTTTTTCACCGTGTGGATCGAGCCGTCCGGCCGTATCGGCATCGGCGAACAAACCTCGCGGCCGGGTGACGGCATCACGCTACGGGCGGAGATGGACTGCCTGGTGGCGGTCGCCGCCTGTTCGGCGCCGCGACCGGATGGCGAGAACACGGGATACCGTCTGACCATCTCGGGGCCGCCCTCGGTGGCCCGGACCGGCTAAAATGGAATCGGGAGAAAGCTGGCAGGCACTGGCACTGGGTTATGAATGCGCGCGGTCGGAGCATGGCGTCCGACCTGCACACCGCGGCAGCGCGGAACGCCTTTGCGCGGGGTGACAGCGTCGGGTATTATGCCGGCTCGGCGGGGGAGGACTTGCGCGCCATGCTGCTGGCGCAAGAAGAATTGTTGAATTTTTTTCTAAATGCCTCTTGACAATCGGTTATCCCCCCTGTTATACTAGTGGATCACTTGTCACGGAAAGTGACATTCGTTAAGCGTGACAAAAGGTAGATTTGGTGACAAGTGACCCACTAGTAAATAGTTCGGGGAGCCGGTGGGTATACTCGTCGCTTTCCCTCGCCACAGTCTAATCGACGATAACCGGCATATCCATTAAGGTCCTGATATTGTTAGCCACATCAACAATATCGCGCTGAACCGGATGACGATTCAGGGGACAGGTACGGGCATCACCGTGAAACTGCGTGACCATGTCTATAAACTGCCTGCTCCTCCCACCTGGAATCGTCCGGCGAAACTGCAGGCGTTGTCGAGCATCAAGACGCCGGGGGATGTCACAATGATCAATCCGAATTTCAACTGGGAGTAATACGCACTAACATTGATATTTAAGAGAGCGTGAAACAATCCTATACAAGCTGTTGAGTAAACGGCTCGTAAGATACTAATATCAATAAAGCTTGCCAACGTTGCTCACAGATATCCGGTTTCTTGTCTGGTGTGATAGCGCAGTTGTGTTCTGTGAAACTCGGCCGACATTGCTGGTGTGCAGTGGTCAATATGGTCCTTGAATTGGGGCATATCGATCTGTCAGGGTATTCATTCGTTACCATGATGTATCCTGATAATGATCGTTAAGAATATACAACAGGTGAAAGGAAGATACACATTAGAAAGCTGATAGTGGTAGTAAGTTTCTGTTTGGTACTGGCCTGCTCGGGTGCTATGGCTGCGTGCATCGATTGCCTGATTGGCCTTCACGAGCTTAACAGACCGATCACGCCATTCGATTCTTCGACAGTGGCTATTCTCGATCCGGATCACTCAGTCCACGCCCATACCGGACCATCGCAGAACCACAGCGGGCCGTTTACAACCTCTCTCACAGTCGAAGAACGCGATGTCATCACGTTGACAGTGAGTGCCAGCGCCGAAGACGATCTGCTGGGCTTCAGTTGGTCAGATGTAAATGAGCACTCAACGGCATCGACACAAACTGCTTCAGCTGAAGTGGAAAGCTCTTGTCAATGCGAGAAAGGTCACGTGTGGATCAGGTATTACAAAACAATGCACTACTACACGTGCAACTGCAATGACTTTGGCTGCACGTGTGACGCAACGATCTATATGTGGAAGAAGGCGTATGACACATCAGGTTCAAGTGCTCTTCCGCCGTGCAATCCCATTGAAGGCTGTGATGAATAGTCGCTGCAACACGATGTTTTGCATGTACCGGTGAAAGTATTTCCGTTAGTATAGACTGCGCAGTCCTTGTTGTCTGCTCTCTAGATACCAACTCATTCGTATAACAGATATCGGGGACTGCGCAGTCGTATTTTGATATGCAGAGAGGTTCAGGAATGCAAGGTCAATACAGGTCTATTTCCCTGCTGGTGCTTTTTGTACTATTGAGCAGCTTAGCGCTTACCATACATGGGGAGCCAACTCAAAATTCTCTTGAGCGAGATCTACAGGCGGCTGCCGAGCTCTTTGAGGCAGAGAGCTTTAGAGAGGCTCAACAGGTACTGGAAAATTCCCTTGCTGCGAACAAGACCGCAGATAAAGAGACCGTGTCAGCAGCTTCACAATTGCTGGGAATGTGTTATGAACAGCAAGGCGATCGTAAGCGAGCTGAACAGATATACAACAGCGTAATACAGCAATATCCTGGCACTCAAGGTGCGGTGCGAGCACAGTTCCGGCTTGATACGATGGCAGGAAAGCAAACCAACCTCAGGGGAACGGCTATGACTCCTGAAGAAATGGAACGTGCGTTTAATAGTGAAAATGACGCCAAAAAGGCTGCAAAACTGGCATCGGCAATAATCTGGCAGCATGGGAACCGGGAGTCAATTGACACTGCCCGCAAGGTGTATGGTCAGTTTGTTGCACGATTTGGCTTCATCGAGGAGGCCCAGGAAGTGATGTTTGCTTTGGCCGGTGCATATGAGAATGCTGGCATGTTCCCCGAAGCATTAGACATGACGAACCAGCTCTTTAAGAAATTTCCAACTGCGGAAAGTAATCTACGCTATCTGATTCAATACGGTTACTATCTCAACCTAACTGAATCATCTGAAGCCGCTCTCGGCGTATTTGATCGAGCTTTAGCAGGAAATCCTGACAAATTGCTCCGCACAAAGGCTTTACTGGGAAAGGGGATCGCCTATAGAAATCTGCGAAAACCACGTGAGGCAAGTGAAGCTCTAGCAGCAGCAAAGACTCTTGCAGAAGAAATTGGTGACAAAGGTCATCTTGAGCTCATCGAGCATGTAATAAAAGAAGTTAAAAGCATTTCGGATGAGGATCATCCTAAGGCGAAAAAGCAGCCTGTTTGGATCATGATCTTGTCACTGGGTATAGTAGCTCTAGTAGGAATAGTCGTCATTGTTCGTGTTTTACGGCTAAGAAGATCAGCAATTTGCTGAAACGGGCAGTCATCTTGAGATGACTGCTACCGATCTCACATCGCTTAAACTCTTAAATACAATGCCGATGCATGACTATCATCGGAATATGGTGATTGGTACGGAGACAGTGTCGGTTAACGACAACATTTATTCATGAAATATGGATAGGAGGACTGACAGCTGACTGGAGCTTTCACCAGATGATGTCTGACTTAGTAGGTACATGTCAAATAGCACTCGCAAAGCATACATTATCTTATTTTCGAAATAGTCTAATTATTAGACCTTATCGGAAACCCGGCGCTGGCGGGGACGGTCTCCGCGGTCACGGGCGACGGCCTTCTGATATGCCTGGGCGAAGTTGGGCAACACCCGAGAAATTCGTCCCGGGAGATCCCTGTGACGGCACGCAACAGGCGCGCATTGGTCAATACACGACGTTGGAGCATATCTTCCAGATACCGCCATAGAGGGTGGGGATCACACGAGTAACCGTTCACAACGCGAAATCGGTCTAATTCAGGTAAGGTCAAGTTATGTATTATTGTCTAAGGAAGTATATGGAAAACAACCGCATCACTATCGTTATAGAGTTTGTAAAAATGGCAATCGGAGTCCTCACTATTGTAATCGCATCTAGCGCAATTGGCTTCATCGTGAATGTGCTGAGAACTGATAGGATATCGTTTTCACATCCACCATCCGTGGGAGAACATGCTCGTCATGAAATCATTTATATAACCAGTCGTACCCTCTCGACTACTATTACGAATCGATACTTAATCTGTGATACACGCGATATTACACAATATAACAAGGAACATATTGCTTTCGCTTTTCATTATTCACTCTATGATGGTAGAACTTATACAGAGAAACCTGTCATTTTTTACGGTAACGCCAACAACCTTCGTAAGACGATAGAGATCGTATCACAGATATTACCGCAGTTGTCGAAACCTGCCTACATCCTGACCGATGGCTTCGAAGGCTGGAAAAATCACATCAGCGTTGAGGGAGATGGTAATGAATAAGTCTCCACAACAAATCGTCATTATCGTTCTGCAGATAGGATTAGGTGTTCTGGTATCATTTTTAGCTATAGGAAAGATCGAAGATCCACAGCAATTTTATACGGCCATTCTGCAATACGGGATCGTGTCGAAAGAATTGGCGAGTATACTCGCGGTCACCATACCCTGGATAGAGCTGCTGACGGGAGTGTTCCTGATTATCGATGTATGGACGCCATATGCCCTA
>Ga0315284_10007415_pt1 | contig 15676 bp, 11 predicted proteins | sample YL17G09_16_MG_FD_203696 | JGI IMG/M metagenome (GOLD analysis project Ga0315284, IMG submission 203696) | Sediment microbial communities from Yellowstone Lake, YNP, Wyoming, USA - YL17G09_16 | ecosystem: Environmental > Aquatic > Freshwater > Lake > Sediment | place: USA: Wyoming | collected... | reverse complement strand
CTCCGAGAAACTCAAGATGGTAGGACGGGCTGAAGAATATCTGTTGAACCTGGATTTCCGGCAGGTAAGGGTAAGGCATCACCAGAACATCGCACGGATTGAAGTGGAAGAAGAAGAAATCAAGAAATTTTTTGATCCCGCCGTGAGAAAACAGGTAATTGAGAAGCTGAAAGAGATAGGCTACACATATATAACCCTTGACCTTCAGGGTTACCGGTCAGGAAGCATGAATGAGGTGCTGAGAGAAATAAAAAAATCACAACACGTAAAAAAACACGTAAAGAGATCTCTGAAAAAGTCGTAAAAAGGGTTCTGAGTGCGAATTCAAGATTTTTTCGGTAACAATTCTTATCGAAGCGTAACGATTGCAAATTCGGCTGTTTGAGCGCAAGCGAGTTTCGAATTTGCAGTGAAGCGAGATGTAGAATTGTCGAAAAAATGTTGTTGAGCAACGAGGAACCCTGTATTTTTCAGAGCTCTCGTAAAAAAATCTTGACATCTCAAAGAAAATGCTTAAATATGGTATCAACAATCAAATAAAGAAGCAGTTGGGTCCAGAAAGATTTCTTTCTGGAGGTTAAGCAGATTGGATAGTCGGGCCGCTATCCGGAATATAAGTTCCGGGAGCGGCTTTTTTATTGGAAAAAGCAGGGTGATATAGAAGATACATAAGGTATAGCAAAGCCGTTACTACAATTTAATAGGGATATGGGGTCCAGAAAGAATTCTCTCTTTCTGGAGGTTAAGTAGATTGGATAGTCGGGCCGCTATCCGGAATATAAGTTCCGGGAGCGGCTTTTTTATTGGGGGACAGGAAGACCCGAAAGGAGGTGACTGATCAAGAAAGTAACATTCAATTCATTGAAATGTCTCAACAGGTTATCCATTAACGAAGAGGAGGAAAATGTATGAATTTCAACATTTTTAAGGACAACCCCGCTATCTGGTTAATCATCATTATGTTTGCTGTTGGCTGCACAGTAATTTTTTTGGGCTCCGTTTTTAAAGATCGAGCGGCCAAAAAAAAGGAGCAGCAGAAGATCGGGGGAAATAAAAAAGACAACCAAGTTCTGTAGGCTGCAGAAGTATCTTTTTATTTCTGCAGGTTGAGAAATAGATAGCCCGGCCGCTAAACAGTGTGCGATCCGGCGAGTGACCTTTTTATCTGGGTAATAGCCTCAAACCATGAATTATTCTGAGCAGAAGGAAATTCAATGGATAGATTAGTTCAGGATTGGCCAGCTTATCTTTTCATGGGAGCATTCATATGGTTTTTCCTGTACATTTTTATCTCAAGCAGACGTAATAAAAAATAAAAAAACAAAATACAAATGAAATATTTTCCAAATGCTGCGAATTTGCTGCGAATTTGCGTTGACAAGCAAATAAAATAAGTATACATTTCTCCAAAATTTAATAGTCAAATTAAAAGGAGAAACTATGCCTTACAGAAAAAAACCACCCCCCCCACAAGAGAAGGGAGTAGACTTAGAGAACTGGTTGTGCGAATTAATCAAACCAACGGGAACTGTTGAAGGGGTTTATAGCGGCTTTGAGATTGGCGTAAATGATGATAATGCATTTCCTTGGGCGAGAGTCCTGCACGGTCTGCTCCAGAGCGGCCACGAGGCCTGGATAAAAGAACGGAAAGGAAAACTGGCCATTATGACTCAGGCCTCCATGGATTGAAAAATCAAAATCTGCGTGGTTTAAGATAACAGCATAGGGAGGTATACTTTTCGCATGAAAAAAACGGTTATTTACGTTGTTCTCGTTTTATCCGTAGGTTTGCTATCTCACTTCCTTGGACTTAGTCAGGCCCAGGTAGGTTCCCTTACGGTATTTTCTGGTTTAATCTTCGGTACGTTCTTCTTCTGGTCATTCCGATTGATGTTCGCCTTCCTGGGAATAGCAACGCTCATTGCCCTGGGGTTGATTGATGTTCCCCATATCATTGAGTTTGCCGGACTGGATGTCATCCTCTTTCTGATCGGGATGATGATTGTAATAGGCTATCTTGAGGAACGGCACTTCTTTGAACATCTCGTGAATTCAGTCTTAGATTTGGTGGGGAATCGCCCCCGCTTTATTATTGCTTTGCTACTCTGTCCTGTCCAAAATAATTTTTAAATTCTCCACATTGGACAGACTAAGTGGCTGATTTTCAAACATGCTCATTGATTGCTGTGTCTTTCAGATTTTTTTGCTTTTTCAAATGTGACAATGGAGAGTTAATGTCAGAAGGAGGAGGGAAAATATGTTCTTAGTCACTTTATCCGCTTTAGTCGGTATTCTCGGGCTGCTGACTGCTGCCTACTTCGCTTATTTTATTTCTAAACAGGATGCGGGAACAGAACAGATGAAAGATATCTCAAAATATATTCAGGAAGGTGCCATGGCTTTTCTGAACCGGGAATATCGAACTGCGTCTTTCATTCTCGTGGCAGTAGCCCTCATCTTGACCTTCTGGTTGAGGCAGCCACTCACCGCTCTGGCTTACATCGTCGGCGCTCTATTCTCCGGAACAGCCGGCTACGTGGGGCTGTCAGTATCTACCAGGGCCAACGCCAGAACGACTAATGCCGCTAAGAAAGGCCTTTCGGAAGCGCTCCTTGTGGCCTTCAGGGGCGGTGCAGCCAGTGGCATGACCGTAGCCGGCCTCGGTCTGGTAGGTGTTAGTTTATGCCTCATCGTTTTTTACTACCTCTTAGGCCTCGACAAAAGCGGGTCACTCTTTACCTTCGGTCCTTTCCAGATCTCAGCTAAAAATGTTTTCGAGGATATTATCCCCGGTTTTGGACTGGGAGCCTCGACCATTGCCCTCTTCGCCCGTGTGGGTGGAGGTATTTTTACCAAGTGTGCGGATGTCGGCGCCGACCTTGTAGGCAAGGTGGAAACCGGTATCCCTGAGGATGATCCCCGGAATCCTGCGGTGATTGCCGACAACGTCGGTGATAATGTCGGAGATGTTGCTGGCATGGGAGCCGATCTGTACGAATCATATGTTGGTGCAATTGTGGCGCCTTTAGCTCTGGGTTCAATACTGTTGGGAGTAAAGGGAGCTGTCTTGCCGCTCCTCATAGCCGCCGTGGGCATCATCTGCTCCGGTTTGGCCTGCTTTCTGGTCAGGACCAAACCAGGAGGCCATCCAGGGAAAGCCTTGAGCTTTGGGACCTATGGAGCGGCCATTCTGACCACCATCGGTTGTTACTTCCTGGTCGAACTCATTCTTGGTGGTACTCCGGGAGTCATCAACCCTGTCGGTTTTTTCTATGCCATCGTTGCCGGTCTGGCAGCAGGCATGGCCATCGGACAGGTTTCAGAATTCTATACTTCCGACCGGTTTAGCGGTGTAAAAGAAATAGCCAATTCCTGCACAACCGGCGCCGCAACCAACATTCTGGCGGGCCTTGCGGATGGCATGCGCTCCACTACCTGGTCTATCATTATCCTGGTGGTAGCCATGTATTTATCATTCAGTGCCGGTGAATGGGCCATGGCTGGCGGTGGCATTTTCGCCATTGGCCTTTCGGCCATTGGCATGCTGGCTACAACGGGCATTGTGGTCTCAGTGGATGCCTATGGACCCATAGCTGATAATGCTGGCGGCATCGCCCAGATGTGCCATGAGGATAAATGTGTTAGAGAAATCACTGATTCACTCGACTCGGTAGGTAACACCACTGCCGCCATTGCCAAGGGGTTTGCCATTGCTTCGGCTGCAGTTACGGCCTTGGCTTACTTCAAGGTCTTTGCTTCAAAAGTCGCATTGGAGAAAATTGATATTCTTTCCACCACGACCCTGATAGGTCTTTTCCTGGGCGCCATGTTCCCCTTCCTCTTCTCTTCCATGGCCATTAAGGCGGTTGGCCGGGCCGCATTTAAAATGATTGAGGAAGTGAGACGCCAGTTCAAAGAAATCCCCGGTCTTAAAGAAGGAAAGGAAGGGGTCCGGGCTGAATACGCCAAGTGTGTCGATATCGCCACCAAAGCGGCTTTGAAGGAAATGATTGCCCCAGCGAGCATAGCTGTTGCCAGTCCGATCATCATTGGACTCTGGAACGTCGAAGCGCTTGGCGGCTATCTTGCAGGGGCCCTTGTCGTCGGCTTCCTCATGGCTATCTTTATGGCCAACGCCGGTGGCGCCTGGGATAACGCCAAAAAATATATAGAGTGTGGCAACTTTGGCGGCAAAGGTTCCGATGCCCATAAGGCAGCGGTTTGTGGAGATACCGTAGGAGATCCATTTAAGGATACCGCCGGACCCTGCATGAACATCATGATCAAGGTCATGTCGGTGGTGGCAGTCATTTTCGCCCCATTATTTATTAAATAGGCCTCATGACTGAGCTACCGTAGAAGACCATCATCAGAACATGGGGTTCTCCAAGCTCTTTTGCTGCATACGCAGTTCTCACGTTTGCACGGGGAGCAGCATTGAGGCTGAAGTACCCTGCAAACATTGAGCATATACCGCCACAGAGATAGGCAATAGCGGTAAACCAGTTGACAAAGAAACCCAGCAGAAACACAACAATCACAATAAAAAAGGCCAGGATTCTGTACTCCCTTTTTAAGAACACAATAGCACCCATATGAATCAAGTCTGAAATCTCTTTCATCTTAGCATTTCCGTACGGCTGCTTTTTGATGTATAGGTAAATCCTACTGACATTTTCAGCCATCTTCTCTGCCCTTGTGGACGAGGTAACTTCGATCCTCTTCATGACTACCACCATGCTTCACATCTGCAGCCGCCACCGCCTGCGGGCAGCCCCGTACATCATGATGCTGGTCTTTGCTACCAACGTGGGCTCTGCGGCCACCGTGGTGGGAAATCCCATCGGTGTAATCATAGCCCTACGGGGCGGTCTTTCTTTTGGTGACTTCATACGTGTGGCTACTCCTATTTCATGCCTCTGTCTCGTGGTAACCATCGTTCTCTGCCTCTGGTACTTCCGGCGAGAAATAAGGGAATTAGGCGAGGCGAAGGAAGTTGTGGATCAGGAATGCGCCCCTAAAGAAGAAGTCACAATGGCCAACAACAACCTTTTCGTCCCGTGGCTTCTCTTCCTCGGTACAATCACTTCCCTCATAATGCATGCCAAGATGGAGCAGTGGCTGCACCTGATGAAGAACTCCCTGCTCATCGGCACATCCCTTGCAGCGGGAGGGGTTGTAATGCTCCTGGAAAGGGAGCGGGCCAAGGAGCTGGTGGAGCGGCGCGTAGACTGGTGGACGCTCACTTTTTTCATCATGCTCTTTGCTTCGGTGGGGACGCTTAAACTGGTAGGAACGACGACCGTAATTGCTAATGGACTTCTCAACTTAACCGGGGGAGATGCATTAAACATTTTTATTGGCATCACGTGGGCTACCGGCGCATTGACTTCAGTTTTGGACAATGTACTGGCAGTAGCCACATTTATACCCATTATTGGTGACCTTAAAGCCCTTGGGCTCAATACAGTTCCCTTATGGTGGGGAATGCTCTTCGGCGGTACCCTCCTGGGCAATATGACCATCATTGGGAGCACCGCAAACATCGTAGCGATCGGAATGCTGGAACGGAGAGGTCTGGGAGCCATTACTATGAAGGAATGGATTCTGCCAGGCGCTATCGTCTCCCTCACCACCGGGATTCTGGCTACGGTCTTACTCTGGTGGCGGTTGTTTTAACCAGGAAAAAGAGACCTGAATAGGGTTATTCGTCGTTCAAAACATTTTTTTTGAAATTCCAAGAGGGCGGGTCATGCCCCGCCCCTACAACCCCCATTCCCTGGCTTTCAGGGTTGAGTGATCATTTTGCCTTTGACTGCAGATCCTTCAACGTCTGCTTCAACGCTTTCATCTGCTCGCCGTACCCAGCCCAATCGCCGTTTCTCTGTGCCTCCTGAGCCTTGGTATACTGGCTGACAGCTTGGTTCACCATTCGGGTGACTTCTTCACTGATCCGGGCGGTGGAGAGACCAGGCAGCGCTCCCTGCAATTTCGGTTTGCCCGAGGCCGGCGGCTGTGTACCAGAGGACGGGGCCGTGGCAACTGGTGAGCCAACGACCGCTGCGAGTGCCTCGCCCAGGGTCTGGGCCATGGCAACCTTGTTCCCCAGCACAACAATCACCCGCTTGAGTTCAGGAATCTTCGTGCTGGTGGACTGGAGATAGACCGGCATGACGTACAAGAGCGAAGACTCAATGGGGATGACGAGCAGGTTGCCGCTTCCCACCTCTGACCCCTGCTGGCTCCACAGGGTGAGCTGCTCGGAGATTACCGTATCCTGCCGGGCGCGGGCAGCAATCTGCTGGGGACCGAACACGTTGGTGTCCTTCGGGAACTGGTAGAGGACGAGCTTCCCGTAACCGGGTTCATCACATCTTGCGCACATCCACGATACCATATTAAATTTCCCGGCACGGATATAGGGGGCCATCAGGATAAACTCTTCCTTCGTGCCATCGGGGAGCTTCATGATCACATAGTAGGGATCCATGGGCAGGGATCCTCCGCCTACGGTGATCAGTTCAGCACGCCCGGGCACGTCCCACAAATCACTGTTATTGTAAAAGACCGTGGGGTTATTCATGTGATACCGGGAAAAGACAGCTGTTTGAACACGAAAGAGGTCTTCGGGATAGCGGATGTGGGACCTTAGTTCTTCCGGCATTTCAGAAAAAGGCTTAAAAACACCGGGGAAAATTTTCTGATAGGTTTCGATGAGCGGATCCTTCAGGGGTTTCTGGATGACGTATGCATCAACCCTGCCGGTATAGGCGTTTATAACCAGCTTGACTGAGTTCCTGATGTAGTTGCATTCCGACGACCACACCTGCACGTGCTTCGAGTAGGGATAAGAGCTTGTCGTCGTATAGGCATCCCACATCCAGTAGAGATTGCCGCCAACGGTAACCAGGTAGGGGTCCTGGTCAAGCTCCAGGAACGGGAAGAGCACCTTCACCCGCTCACCGATCTCCCTCTGGTATAACACCCTGCTTTTCGGCTTGAGATTCTCATTGAGGAGGATGTTGAGGTCAGAGAAACGGACGCTGAAGAGCAGCTTCCGGAAAAAGGTGCCGATACCCACTCCGCCTGACTCCTGGTAAGTAGTGTGCTGGGTTTCAGTACCTGCAGGATAATCGAACTCTGCAGCGCTCGTATCCACGAGTGCGTACATGTCAGTCGACTCGCCAAAGTAGACTCCCATCTTCTCCATCGGCATCTCAACCTTCGCCTTCGGGGGTATGTCGTAGACGAAGAAATCCGGCAATCCCTCAGCGCTCACCTCGTTGACGGGGCTCATACAGAAGCCGTAGCCGTGGGTGTAGGTCAGGTGCTTGTTAATCCAGGTCTGGGACTGCCGGGGCAGGAGGGATTGGTTCAATTCCCGGGCTGACAGCCACACCTGCCGGTAGTGTTTGCCACTGCCCCCGCGGCTATCCAGCCAGTAGCGGTCAACATCAACATCCTTGAAAACGTAGTACTGCTGGATGGTCTGGATCTGGGCATACGCAGCCAGCAGGTGATCCTGATCCCAGAGTCTGATGTTTTCAATGGTCCCGCTGTTCGCCTCGATCTGGCTTACCGTGAGAGAGGGTTCTGCCGCAAAGGGAACTGTGGTCACCTCAGTCAGGCCATAGGCCTCGCGGGTTGCTGCAATCGCCCTCTCGACAAACGGCGTCTGTTTCTCCAGTTCGTTCGGAGCGACGCTGAACTGCTGCACTGCAGCCGGATAGAACGTCCCGGCCAGGAGAGATAATCCGAACAGACCGGCAACGCCTGCACCTGCATATACAATCCCCCGGCGTTTCATACCCAGCAAAACGAGTATGCCGCCGATCACCGCTGCAACCAGCAGTATCCAGAGAGCCGGCAAGTGCGCATACATTTCGGTATACCCTGCCCCATCGAACAGACTCCCCCTCGCAACCAGCAGGTTGTACATGTCCAGCCGGTATCCCCAGGCCTTGAGGAAAAACATGGCCGCTATTAGCACGCTCAGGTGAGCCTTGGCCCCGGGCATAACCTCCAGCCGGTTGCCAAACGCCACGATCGCCCTGCTGGTATAGTGCACGGCAGCCGCGGCAACGGTTGACACCACAAGGGCAAAAAAGAGCCAGTAGTAGATGTACTGGAGGAAGGGAAGGCGAAAGACATAAAACCCAATATCCCGGTTGAATACAGGATCGGCGCTGCCGAACAGGGTCGGGTTGAAAAAGGCGAGCCACTTCTCCCAGTGGGTAGCGGCTTCCAGTCCAACCAGAGCTGCAACCACCATGCTCCCGATGAAGAACAGCAACCCGAGTGCACGGCGGGCTATGCGGAAACCGCGCTCAAGCAGCTCGCTATCAACAATACTGACCGGGGATACTGGCGCGATCCTCCGGGCATACCACAGATTCCCGTAGACGAGGGCAAAGAAGATGACACCGAGCAGCAGGCCAATCGATACTCTGGTGATCAGGATGGTAGAAAAGATGGTGCCGTAGCCGAGGGACCTGAACCAGAGCAGGTCCGTGTAGAGCCGGACTGCCGGGCCGATAACGATAACAACGAAAACGGCAATTGCAAGGATGATGGCCAAGAAATACTTTTGCATAGATGATCTCCTTTCCTGGATGTCTCACCTGGTACACAGCCTTCAGCTTTTAAGTGATGGCTGAAGGCTGACAGCTCACGGTTGCATTCTACTGCTGAATGAATTCCTGTGCAAGTTATCCTTGACCGGATACTTTACTCTTTAGTATGATTTATGTGTTTTCCCCTAAGATGGGCTTGATTAAATCCTGATGGCTAAAGGGAGGTACTATGGCGGAGAATATGAAAAGGTTTGTTGGTGACCATGTTATTGTTACTGGCGGGGGGAGCGGCTTTGGCCGGGGTATCGCCCACCGGTTTGCCTCTGAGGGGGCAAAGGTGGTAGTAGCCGATGTAAATAAGGAGTGGGGAGAAAAGGTTGCTGCGGAGATCAAGGGGAAAGGCGGAACTGCTCTCTTTCTTCCTGTCGATGTCTCCTCTGAAGATTCCTGTATCGAGTTGGTTAAAAAGGCTGCGGCTGCATTCGGCCCGGTCACGATTGCTGTATCCAATGCGGGAATTTCCGAGACCAAGTCCTCTGCTCTGGAAATTACCCCGGACGACTGGGATCGGGTCTATGGAGTGAATGTCAGGGGATCGTTCATGTTCTGCAGGGCCTGCGCCAACAACATGATGGAGAATGAGGTCAAGGGGTCGATCACAACCATCTCTTCTATCATGGGCCGGAGTGCGAAAAGCATGACCGGCGCCTATGCCTCCTCCAAGGCAGCGGTCATCATGTTCACCAAGTGCCTGGCAAAATGCTTCGCTCCGATGGGCATCAGGGTAAACAGCATTGCGCCGGGGATGGCTGCAACCAACCTCTATCGGCAGGTAGAGCAGGAGATGATGATGGAGAAGGATTCCTTTGTCCCCTGGATCATTGAACAGTGTGTTAATACCGGACAGCTTTTGATCCCCCGGCAGGCTGAGCCTGAAGATATTGCCGCGGCAGTTGCATTCCTCGCATCCAAAGACGCATCCTATATCACTGCTCAGGTACTCTGTGTGGATGGCGGCATGGACTGGTGCTGGTAATCGAAATGCTCTCTGAAAAACAGGGTTCTTCATTGCTCAACAACATTTTTTCGACAATTCTACATCTCGCTCCACTGCAAAAAAACGTTTGGTCCGTCTTCGGAAAGGATTTACCGGAGGACCGGCCTTCGGTCTATAAAACGTTTGGTCGTTCCTACGATAGAATTTACCGCAGGAGCGGCCTTCGGTCTTATGCACTCAGAACCCTGTTTCTAAACTTTTTCAGAGATTTTTAAATAGGTCACCGACACAATGTCTTTTTATTGGAAAGGAGCTGTGCAACAATGAAGAAAGGCGGTTATCACGGACGGTATCTGACGATTGATTTAACGAACAAAAGCTGGCAGGTGAAGGACCTGCCTGAAGAACTCGCGAACGGTTATCTCGGAGGGAGGGGGGTTGGCGGAAAACTCCTCTATGACCTCCAACCAGGAAAAGTAGATCCTCTCTCGCCTGACAACCATCTCATTGCCTTCACCGGCCCTCTTACCGGCACCCATGCGCCTGGGAGCTCCCGGATTACGTTCATGTGTAAGTCTCCTTTAACCAATACTATCAATATGTCGAGTATGGGAGGGGCGTTCCCCAATGCATTCAAGAGGACGGGGTTTGACGGCGTGGTGATCAGCGGGAAATCGAAAAGCCCGCTCTGGATCCACATCACTCCGGAAGGTGTGCAGTTCAATCCTGCTGACGACCTCTGGGGGCGCACAACCAGCGAGACAGAAACTGCCATCAGGGAAAAGGTGGGAGGGAAATGCCGGGTAGCCTGCATCGGCTCTGGAGGAGAGAACCTGGTGCTCTTTTCTGCCGTTGTCTCAGAAACCCGCACAGCGGCCCGGGGAGGAAACGGCACAGTCATGGGATCAAAGAACCTCAAGGCAATTGCAGTGTCCGGCGATCATGAATTGACAATAGCTGATAAACAATCCTTCAAGGAGATTGTCCAGAAGATCAGAGAAAGCCAGAACGAGAATATGGGGGTGGCAAGCCTGCAGATGAACGGTACGGCCGGTGTCGTCAGCGTAAGCAATGCCATGGGTATCCTGCCCACAAAGAATTTCCAGACCGGGACCTGGGAGGCAGCTGAAGAGACAAGCGGTGCTGCCATTGCCGAGAAGATCCGAATAAAAAGCATGGCCTGTGCTTCCTGTCCTGTTGGCTGTTCCCTCATCTCTGAGATCAAGAGCGGTAAGTTTTCAGGGACAAAGATTGAGGGTCCGGAATACGAATCAACCGTGATGCTCGGGTCAAACCTCATGATCAGCGACCTGAATACGATTGCTGCAGCAAATCATCTCTGCGATGAGTTCGGACTGGACACGATTTCTACCGGCAATGTGATCGGCTTTGCCATGGAGTGTTACGAGAAAGGCCTTCTTACAGATAAGGACACAGGAGGTCTGGCCTTGACCTGGGGCAACGGCGATCTCGTGCTCTCTCTCATCGAGATGATTGCGCTGAAGCAAGGGTTTGGGAAACGGTTAGCCCAGGGGGTTGCCCGTCTCTCAAAGGAAATCCCCGGTTCAGAGGGATTTGCCATGCAGGTCAAGGGAATGGAGATTGCTGCCTATGACCCCAGGGGAGTGAACGGGCAGGGGTTATCCTATGCCATCTCGCCGAGAGGAGGGGACCACGGAAAAGGGGGATACATGATCGTTGAGGTCTTCATGCCTGACTCAGACCTCTATACGTACGTCGGCAAGGCTGCCAAGGCAGCCCACATGGCCAACAGTGCAACCATTCTGGATTCCGGCAGTTTCTGTAACTTCAACTTTATCCCGGATGACCTCGTTCCCGGGCTGCTCACGGCGGTCGTCGGCGAAGAATATCCAGAAGCGAGACTGCGGAACATTGCGAACCGGATCATCACCCTGGAACGGAGGTTCAATATCAGGGAAGGGTTCAGCAGGAAGGATGATACCCTCCCTGCCCGGCTCTTGAAAGAACCTTTGCCGGAAGGTATGGCAGAAGGGAAGACAGTGACAGGGCTTGACATCATGATCGATGAATACTACGAGATCAGGGGATGGAACAAGGAAGGGAATCCCCCTGAACTGTGATCTGGAGATTTTTCTCTGGAACAGGGGGGGCCCACAATCTTAATCTTCATTTCATTCAAGTTTAATCTTCTTCTTGCATAGTTATAGAACGATATTCTGTCTGAAAAGGATATAAACCCTTTGGAAAAGGTTGAATTCTCCAGTCAAGAAGTAAAAGCTGTTCTTATCATTTTTTGTATCTGCCTCTTTATCTTTTTCTATAAGCTCGGTGCTCGGCCTCTCTGGGAATATGATGAGGCGAAACACGCCCAGGTTGCAAAGGAGATGTTACTCCGGGGAGATTGGGTTACTCCCACCTTTAATGGAGAGCCGTTCTACGACAAGTCTGCTCTCCACTTCTGGCTGGTTATGCTCAGCTTTCTTACTTTCGGGGTGAATGAATTCTCCGCCCGTTTCCCTTCCGCCCTCCTGGGAATGGGGGGTGTTTTCCTGGTCTATGCCTGGGCACGGTCTGTCTATGGTAGAGTCAGCGGCGTGCTCTCCTGCCTCGTGCTCGCAACGAGCATTGAATACGTCATCCTTTCCCAGAATATCATCCATGACATGTCGCTCTGCTTTTTTGTAACCCTCTCCCTCTTTCTCTTTCACAGGGCCTACAGGCAGGGAGGGTTTTCTCTGACCGGGTGGATTCTCTTCTCCGCCTCCCTGGGTCTTGCAGTTCTTGCCAAAGGCCCGATAGGAGTTATCCTGCCAGGTTTAATCATCTTTTCTTTTCTCCTGATTACCCGGAAATGGGGGCTTATCTTAAACCGGCGCACTTTTGGGGGAGTCCTCATCTTTTTCATGGTTGCCCTGCCATGGTATCTTGCCATGGCAATTAGAAACCCTGATTTCATCCAGTCCTTTCTCATTCAAGGAAATCTTAGCCGTTTTCTTTCAAAGCATCCCAATCATCAAGAGCGGTTCTATTTCTTCCTTCCGGTCCTGCTCATAGGCTTTTTTCCGTGGACTACCTTTATACCCTCTGCTCTCCTCCATCACATCAAGCAGTACCGGATAGGCCGGTCACCTGATACCCTCTTCCTCCTCTTAGCCGCAATTGTTCCCTTCCTCTTTTTCAGCCTCTCAAGCACGAAGCTCGCCACGTATGTCCTGCCTGTTTTCCCTCCCCTTGCCATCCTGGTCGGTACGTTCTTTTCTTGCGGGTTGAGCAGCGTGGATAGCGGTTGGAAGAACCATATCAAGTATTCTTCTGCTGCCCTTGCTGCAGGAATGACCACAGGACTTGTGGCAGGAATGATCTATGTAACGCAAAATTACCCTGAGTATATTTCCCAAGCTTCTATCCTTATGGTTCTGACGTTAATAGGAAGTGGGATTCTCTGTTGTTACTTTGGATGGAAAGGGAGGATCTTTGCTTCTTACGCTACCCTCGTAGCAATGATTGTTGTCATCCTCTTTTACGGCTCACACTATATCCTTCCCCAGATGAGCCATTTCAAGTCGGCAAAAGAGCTTTCAAAGACAGTAAAAACCCTGCTTCCGCCCGGCGAACCTATTGTCTTCTACAGAGACATCCGGGAATCCCTCATCTTTTACACGGACCTTCCGGGGAAAAAACTTAAGAAAAAGGAACAACTTGAATCTTACCTGGATTCCCCTGAACGGGTGTACTGTATCATCAAGGATCATTACTACGAAGAACTGAAGGATCTCTTGAAAGACAAGATGTATTTTATCGAAAGAGAGGGCTTCTTTTTGCTTGTCTCCAATAAACCTCCCGGCACTATCTGACGTGGACTTGTCCCCATGAAAGAGATACCCTGTTTGTGAAACATTAGAAAGGATACTCCCTATGCAGAATCAGAAATGGCTTATCCTGCTTCTCCTGATTTTCGGATTTTTTCTCTTCGTATATAAGGTAGAGGACAGGGATCTCTGGGCACCGGATGAGACGGAATATGCCGAGGTAAGCCGCGAAATGGTTGAATTCAATCACTGGATCTTCCCTACAGTAAATAATAAACCCTATGCTATTAAGCCGGTGCTCTATAACTGGCTCATGGCCTCAGTTTCTCTCCCCTTCGGTGATGTGAATGAATTCAGGGCGCGCATTATCTCCTCGCTTGCAGCCCTGGCGACGGTCCTGGTCATCTTTTATCTGGGCACGATCATGTTTTCCAGGCGGGCAGGCTTCCTTGCCTCCCTCGTGCTGGCAACCAACCTTCTCTTTCTGCAATTTGCCCGATGGGTACAGATCAACATGCTATCCACCCTGTTTTTTACCATTACCCTTTTTCTCTTCTACCGGGGATACACTGCTCCAGAAAAAAGAAGCCGCTCTTACCTTCTTATGTACATCACCATAGGGTTGGGGATGCTTAACATGGGGCCGGTAGATGTTATTATGCCGGCCCTGGTGATTGGTCTTTACCTCCTGTTCATGAAGGACCTTAAACACCTGAGAGAATTGAAACTGGGGTGGGGAGTTTTAATCTTTCTCATGATAACTGCCCCCTGGTATCTGGCAGTGAGCCTGAAAGGAGAGTATGCTTTCGACATACTGATCAGGACAAATTTTATCCGCTACTTCGACACCTGGACCCATGAGCGACCTTTCTATTACTATCTCATTAATATCTCCGTAGACTTCTTCCCCTGGTCAGTTTTTCTCCCTGGTGCCTTTTACCTTGCCTTCTCAATCCGCTCTCAAGGAGACCGCAAGAAGCTGTCCTTTCTCTTAATTTGGGCAATAAGCTTATTCCTCTTTTTCTCCTCCTCTGAGTGCAAGCGGCCCCAGTATATTCTCCCGCTCTATCCTGCTCTGTCCCTTCTGGTGGCTTACCTAACAGACAGAGCGATCCAGTCCTGGAACGATCGGTTTTTTCAGAAATGGACAATAATTCCATCCTTTGTCCTTGTCTCTCTCCTCTGTCTGGGAGCCATCGGCGTACCGGTATATTCCTGGATTTACCAGAAAATCTGGTTTTCAACTGCTCTCTGGACCGGTATCCTTTTCGGCCTGTTTGGAGGTCTCATTTTTATAGCTCTCAAGCGGAAGAACCCCGTTTTCATCTTTTGCCTGCCAGTTCTTCTTATGCTTGCTTTCACACTGTACGGGGTTCATTTCGTAATTCCCAAAATAGAAGTCTACAAATCCCCCAGAACCTTCTGTCAGAATATTACAGCTCAACTGGAGCATGAGGGACAATGGGCTATGTATAAATTTTTCCGTTCTGCCTATGTCTATTATACCCACAGTTTTTGTACCGTGCTAAAAACGGAAGAGGATTTAAAAAAATTCCTTGATCAAAAGAGTCGTGCGCTCGTGGTGCTACGAGAACAAGATTACCAGAGGATCAAAGACTCCCTGTTGAAAAATACCCATGTTCTCTTCAGCGACCAGATAGGACACCGGTCGATGCTCTTGATTTCCAACCAGAATCTTAACTGATGAACGTTATCGTAACCATACCTACCTATAACGAGAGAGAGAATATCGAAGTACTTATTCAGGATATTCTTTCCCTCGGACGAGGAATCGAGGTAGTGGTGGCAGATGACGACTCTCCTGATGGAACCTGGAAGGTAGCAGAAGAACTGTCTCATAACAACCCTGCTGTTCACCTTCTGCACAGAAAAGAAAACAGGGGAAGGGGGAACGCAGGGAAGGAAGCATTCCACTATGCCCTGACTGAAGGGGCTGATCTCATCATCGAGATGGACGGGGACCTTTCCCATAAACCGCAATTCATTCCCTCCCTCATCGAGGGAACAAGACATTTTGATGTAGTTATCGGCTCACGCTACGTTCAGGGGGGAAAAGACCTGAGAGCCTCTCCGGCAAGAAGAATGATCAGCAGGGCGTCAAACTGGTATGCGAGAACCGTCCTCGGGCTCCCCGTCATCGACTGTAATAGCGGATTTCGGTGTTTCAAAAGAAAGGTATTTGAAGCAGTAAATCCCCTGAATCTTAAATCGAGCGGACCGTCCATTATCCACGAGCTTCTCTATAAGGCCTGCAAGCAGGGATTCTCCATAGGAGAAGTCCCTATTGAATTTTA
>Ga0315284_10007414_pt1 | contig 15676 bp, 17 predicted proteins | sample YL17G09_16_MG_FD_203696 | JGI IMG/M metagenome (GOLD analysis project Ga0315284, IMG submission 203696) | Sediment microbial communities from Yellowstone Lake, YNP, Wyoming, USA - YL17G09_16 | ecosystem: Environmental > Aquatic > Freshwater > Lake > Sediment | place: USA: Wyoming | collected... | reverse complement strand
ACAAATAAAACAGTTATAGATAACAAAGCATGATATGATTATATCATTATAATAAATAATAATCTTTTTCTTAAAATTCGACAACATTACAGCAAATATAAAACAAATTATGGTTGTCAGCAACATGGTTTTGGTGATGGTGTGCGTACCATCGTTCACCAGAATAACCAGAATAAAAATTTAAAAAAATCAGCCGACTTTGAAACAAATGAACCATGACTTGACTTGTCTTACGAATGCGAACAAATGATATCGCGAGTTGCGACACGATCATGGAATTGTCATATTGTTTTTTGTTACATTACATGCTTGATTTATTTTACAAATTTTTAAAACAGTTACATTACATACAACAAACAGCGCGGTAAGACATTTATGTCAATTGTTGTTAGCAAAACCAAACCAAAACCAAAACCAAAACAAATTCAATTGAAATGGGAATGAACAGAATAAGTTATAAGCTTACAGCTTCATTCTTTTTTAATTTCAATTTTTTCCGACGATGATGACATCGTTCTTTTTGAAACACGACTAAGACCACAGGCATCGTGTTTCTCAACGAGTCAACACTTTTTAGAAATGGATTACAAATGTGAAGTTGATAAAAAGAAGTTGTTTTTTTTATAAGAGGGGGAAATCAGGAGAAGAGCATTCAGGTGAGTGCGCGCGTGTTTTTTATGAATATGTATATATGTATATATATATGTAGTATGTATTTTTCATCATCTAACACATTTTTTTGCAGGTACGAAGACGGTTACAAGGACGACGACGCAGACAAGGAGCAGACAGCAGCAGCAGCAGCAACGACAAATAAGGAGGACGAAGGAGGGCTTATAAATGGGGGTCGACAGAGTGCGACCAACAACTAATAAAAAAGAGTATCGACAGGGAGCGCAATAATGTCAAAAATGAAATGACATGCGCCAAAAATATATAAAAAAATCAAAACCAAATACAAAATATAAAATCAAAACCAAATACAAAATATAAAATCAAAACCAAATACAAAATATAAAACCAAAACCAAATACAAAAACATACATAACTAATAATAATATTGTCTACTATAACCAAAACCCAAAACCAAATAAAAGTATAAAACCAAACCAAAATAAAAGATTTGAGTCCCGAATTAAGTTTTTATGTTTTTTTGCTAAAAAAAAAGCAACTATTTAATTTTATCGAATATGAAAACAATAAAAAGAAACATTTTTTTTGTTCACTCGATTTTTTACCAGTTCTTACCATTTTTATTATTTTTTAGAATATGGTTGAAAATTATGCAGTGAATTTAATAAAAATTGTTTTATATTGTTGCGCGTGAATGGCAGAGTGGTCTAATGCGGCGGATTTAAGACCCGCTATCCTAGGATGCGTGAGTTCGAACCTCACTTCACGTAATTATTTTTTCATATTCATATTAATAATAACTTTCGGGTTATTATTAATTTATCAAACAAATTCAATTTTCCAGTGATATTTTTTCATACATTCACTAATTTTATTTTTTGTTTCTTGACTAGTATATTTGTTTTAATAATAATTTATTTTTTCAAAAATGTAAATTGAAAATTTAAAAACTAATCATAGTCCATGTAGTGTTTCAACTAAAGCAATCAATCGAAATGTCGACAAGAGGAGCAATCGGAGCAATCAACCCCTACTTTACAACTGATCTGGAGTTTATGAATAAAGAAACGGATGGAAGTGGCAAGCATTTCGGATGCTTGAAATTTTCAACGAGCCCGTTTGCGGATGGATATAAAAAAGAGGGCAAGTTTCGTATTCACATTTCGCTGGATGTTTCGACATCGATGCGAACGGATCGACGAATTGACCTTGCCAAAGAAACAATTGTGAAAATGGTGGAGTATCTCGCATCTACTGCAAGCGAAAATACGGGGCTAATGTTTTGGATCACGCTCACAACATTCAGCACGGGCGCGAAGCTGGTCCTTCAAAATGAAAAGGTAAATTCAGACACACTTTCACTCATCACTTCTACAGTTAACGCCATTCAACTTGAGAATTCGACCGATTTCGAAGCGTCATTTCAGCTGGACCGCGCAATCATGCATGAACAAGCCGAGAAGGACAAGGAAGCCGGAAACTCGGACATTGTGACGCTGCACATTCAGATGACGGATGGCGAGATTACGGCGGGAAGCAAGGATGAGACGTACCTGAAGTCGATCCTTGATTCGAGCGTGGAACACGTGTTTATTGGCTACGGAGCAGATCACAAGGCGGCGTGTTTGATCAATCTGTCCAATGTGAATGAGAGCAGCAGCTACATGTTTCTGGACCATCCCACGAAGATGGGCGGGATGTTTGCGCAGATTTTCTGCCCGCACCTGTTTACTGCGGTGTCGGAAGTGACGATTGCGCTTACGGGTGCGAAATTCCTGGACATTGAAAACGGGTGCGAGACGCAGAGCATGTTTTTAGCACGCATTGCAGCAGACACGACGAAAAAGTACCACATTGTGACAGACGGGAGCGAAGACGAAGCAGAAGAAGCAACCGGATTTTATTCTGATGATGTTTCCTCTGCATCTGCATCTGTATCCTCGTCTATTTACGATTACAGAGGGGGTGTAAAAGCCGTTTCGATAAGGGTGACATTCCGCTCGTTTGACAACCAAGACCTGGAGATGCCGCCCAATTATCCATATCAGAAAGTGGTCGATGTTGTATCGGCAACGACACACTCTGTCGAAGTTCAGAAGGAGCGATTGCGTTGGAAGGTGTTGCTTCTGATGAAGGATTCGAAGAATGTGAAGCAGCTGGAAAGCGAGGAACCGGAGCGTTTGGATTGGGACCGCGAACTGGGACCGAGACGGTATGTGGATCAATACAAGGCGGAGAAAGACGCGCTCATTCAGCGGGCAAACGAGCTGAAGAGTGAAATCAAAGAATTCGGGGAGTTTCACGACATTGCTGATGATGAGATGTTGAAAGACCTGGCTACAGATGTTGTTGTGTGCATTTGCGCGATTCCAAGCCGAGAGCACGGGCTCATGTACATTCATTCGCGTTTTCGTTCATGCAATGATGAAACGCCGACTTCAGTGACTGATTTGACGCCGCTGGACGAGTTTGTGACGGATTTTGTATCGTCGTCGGGATTTAATCAGGGAGATGACCAGTTGTTTTCATGCGGCGGTTCGAATGAAGATGCGCTTTATCGCCAAAGATCGGGCACAACGAATTCGGCATTTGATGAACTGCACCGGGCAATGTCGCAACCGATGTCATCGGCATCATCGGCATCGGCTTCAAGTGGAGGAGGACCAGAAATTCGGCGTTCGAATTCGTCTTATCGGCAGTATGACGACGACGATGATCATGTGGTTGTGTCTTCTGGTTATGACTGTTGAATAAACGGCATATAATTCGCAGGTTGGTATAAATGTAAAAAAATAAAAAAATGTTAAAAAATGTTACAAAATAAAAAAATGTAAAAATATTTTTTTATTATTTAAATTTAATAGTTTAATAGAGTTGTATAATAGATTTACACAAATATACAAATATATATATTGAAATTGATATAAAATTTTTTATCCATATAAATATATAATAGTAAGATAAGATAAGAAGTCAAGACCACGATACAAAAAATTGAAAATATAAAAATGTCAATTACGGCGGCATCTGCAGAAAATACTATGAATTATTTAAAAGAAAATAAAGAACAAGAACAAAATGTTAATGTTGATAATAAAGTTGATAATGAAACAAATGACGGTGATGAAAAAATATATTTCAAACGAATGAGTGGAAATGGAGATTCAGATGATGACATGATTGTAATTATATTAGAGGAAGAGGAACAAAATCGTGAAACTAAAGAGGTAAATGAAGAAGTCAAAGGAGAAGAAGAAGTCAAAGGAGAAGAAGAAGTCAAAGGAGAAGAAGAAGTCAAAGGAGGGAAAGGAGTGAAAGGAGGGAAAGGAGTGAAAGGACTAGAAGACAAGAATAAAAAAAAACAATGCAGAGAATATGAAAATAATGGGGAAGAGCTTTTTATACAGTTGCGTGATAAATTGACAATGAAAAAATTATATCCATTGTTGCCGTGTTCTATAATTTCTTCATTTGCTTTTGTAATGGAACATGTGGAATATTTTGACATTTCAAGCGAAGAAAGAAGAAAATTGGTTGTTGATTTGGTAAAAAGTTTAGCATATTCAAATAATGAATATGGGTCTCGCGAATGTTTTGATTATTTTGTTCAACACAACATGGTTGACGATGTTATTAAAACGGTGACGGATTGCACGAAAAACAAATATGATATAAATCGTTTTCCGCACACGAATCGAAAAATAGTATTGTCGTGCGTGTCGATTTCAAATAAGGTGAAGAATCCCAAACCCATCAAGTTTGATTCCCTTTTCGATTTTAAAATTAATTTGTGCGGGCTAAAGCGTTTTTTCAAGATGAAGGAAAAAGAAAAAGATAAAGATGAAACCAAAGAGGTGTAACGTAACAGCACTAGTGCACTAGTCGCTAATATAACATATCAAGTCATTTGACGGTTTCACATTTGATTTCATGAGCATTTTGGTAATGGATGTGTCTATTTTGTAGCCATTGTTCACTAAAAATGTCATGAGATCGGGGAGTTCATCGACGGTTAAAAAGTGATTTGGCGCATTTGGATTGCACACTACAAAAATACACTGCGGGTTGAAAGTATTTGAATTGCAGCCGTTGCCACAGTTATTATTGTAGACGTCGAAATGGGATAAACGCGGAGAACGGACGCGTTTTACAATTTGTTTTAACGCACCAGTCGGAAATTTATTAATTCGAATTATTTTTTTATAGCATTGGTACCTTTCATCGTAGAATGGCGCGCCAACAAGAGAATACATCATTACTTTGTATATATAGGATATAATATTATAATAATATAGATATATTATATATATTATAGAAATATGTAAATAAAAATGAAAAAAATATTTATTGGTTTTATTTTTCATTTTTATTGGTTTTATTTTATAAAAAGCACGGTTACTCAAATGAAGTGACAGTCAAAGTGAACACGCCCCATTTCCTTCTCGAAGCGGACGGATGACCGAGCTTTTTCATGAAGGCGAGTCCAGTAGGCAGGAGGTTGATCCTTCTTCTCCTTCTTTCTTCCCGCCGATGCTTGCGCTGTCGCTGTCTCGATAGCCAGTGCTGCAGCTTGAGATGCAAATGTTCGATCACGCTCTGTCCAAATGAAAGTGTTTTGGTTGCGGAGTTGGCTTCTTGTGATGGCTGCATCTGCGATGCTTGCAAGGACAGATGCAGCTCCCGATGCTTCTTCCTGTGCGTACCTTTGCAACACTTGCTGCCGCTTTGTGAGTTTTTGTTGTTTTTGTTTTGGCTGGTGTTCCTCATCATCTTGTTGCTGCGTTGGTTGTTGTTTGAGTTGCGTTGGTTTTTGCTGTTGCTGAATTCTGTCGCTTCGACGCACAGTTGATTTTTTTGATGAGGAGGAATTGGATGATGATGAAGACGAAGTTGTGTTTCGACGATGACGAGAAGCACGAGAAGCGCTCTTCTGAATCTCGTGATCGTCATCGTACTGAACGTCATCCTCATCGTATTTTTTGGTTTTGGTTGGAGTGTCCTTGAGTCCCTTTTTGAGAGCTTGCAGGTATTGAGCTGCCTGGTTGTTGTAGTTTTGCTGCTGTCTAGTAGTCATTGCTGGTGTTTGTTGCTTCTTGATTGAAACGCTAATAAATGTAAAATAAGAAAATAAGTTTTCAATTTATATTTTTCTAATTTCAAATACTTGATAAATAAAAAAAGTTTTTTAGTTGGTTTTATTTTTGATTTTTTCATTTTTTATTTTTCATTTTTCATTTTTCTTTTATTTAGTTAGAGTGGTTATTTTGGTTGTTGAGTTGGTTACTGGTTGATTACTGGACTAATCCTCTTTGCAAAAACTCCTCATCGTCTTCAGAATCGGTGTCTCCCCACAACTTCTTGACTTGTTTAGAATCAATTGCGGGTTTCGGTTTCGACTTGAATACAATTGGAGGAAGGGGAGGAAGGGGGGCAGAAATCGCTGTAGGGATAACAATGGAGAAGCGCGAACGAGAATGTTGTTGTTGTTGTTTGATTGAGGTGGTTGTTACAGTTGTTGCAGTAGTTTTGGTTGTCGCAGCAACTGATGCCCACGAGGATGATGACAAGGACAATGTCGATATGGGTGGAAGCTGCTGTGGTTTTTGTTGGTGTTGTTTCTGTTGTTGTTTTGGTTCTTCATCTTCAGAATCAACTTGGTAGTTTTGAAGGGCGCCAAACGGGTTGTTTCTCTTGTTGTACTTGACCTTTGTAAATTTTTGTTCTGCAGGAGAATGGACGGGTGAAGCTTGTACAGGCGACGAAGCTTGGACGGGTGAAGCAGGTCCACGCTTATGAAGCGGCTCGTCATTGTGGAAGCGGGTATCAAGATTGAATTTTCCAGGAAGTGCTGGAAACTCGGTTTTTGAATCCCTTTTTTCATGTGTTTGGTAAACGATGCGAGGAATCGCGCGTTGAACGCGTGGTTGAACGGCGGGCAAACGAACTTCGTCAGTGGCGAGAGCATATCGGATTTGAACCGAAACGGTGGATGATGAAGAAGTAGTCGAGGAATTGTCAGGATTTTCGGGGCAGTAACGCGTCGTGTGTCCAGGAACGCCACAAATCAAACACTTTTGAGAAAGGAGGGTCGGGCAAATAACTTTTCCGTTGGGACCGGGTTGGTCCTTGACGTAGTGGGAATTGTATTTGTCAGCTGGAAGGCCGGCATCACAACACACTTTGCAAAAAGGTGTAGCATTGGCATAACTGCTGTTTCTGCCGTTGCTGTTGCCACTGTTATAAGACCTCATTTCTATATTGATGATTGGATTGATTGACTTTGTCTAGAGACGCGTATGTCGAAACACTGATCCATATAAATTAAAAAATAAGTTTTTCAATTTATATATTTTTTAATGATTTTTTTTTAAAAAGTACAAGAAAGTATATTTCAAAAAATAAAAAAAAATAAAAAGATGTACATAGTATATAATAATAATAAATTAGAAAACTTTAGAAAAAATAAAAATGGTAACAAAAAGGTCGTCAAATAATAAAACGAGAAGGGTTTCAAGTAAAAAAATGAACTATAGTCATTCAAATATAGTATGCACATTTTTAGAAATGCTGAACATGGTGAAACTGTATCATTGGAAAACGTACAGTTTTTCAACGCACAAGGCAACCGACGAACTGTACGGCGACATGAATACCAACGTGGACGCGTTTGTGGAAGTGCTGCTTGGGAAAGCGGGAACGCCGCGCGTCAATTTAGTGAACACGAAATCGCTGCCTTTATACGATTTCAGCTCGATAGGACCGTTCAAACAAAGAATCGCCGAGTTTAAACTTTATTTGGAGCACATGTCAAAGAGTCCCGCGCTGATGAATGATTCTGATATTTTAAATATTCGGGACGAGCTGCTTGGAAATCTCAACAAGTTTACTTATTTGTTGACGCTGAAGTAAAAATTCGTTTTTTGTCACGCATTTTTTTATTACTTATTAAAATAAGTAATAAAAAGTAATAAAAAGTAATAAAATGAACGAAAATAATAATGTAGAGTCGAAAGAGTCGAAAGGAAATGTGGCGACGACTTCAGTAATTCCGCCTGTCGTGCACATTATTTGGTACGGCGTCGATGCGGCCAGCCCTTTAAAACACCCGAATCAAAAATACGGACGAGGATACAGCAGCATTTTAAAAAACTCGATGTGTGAAGTAAAGGTTTGGGCCAAACGCGATTGCGAGCATTTAATACAGCAGTACCCGGAATATGAAGGCATATACCGGCAAGCCAACAATATTATGAAGTACGACATTATGCGCTATTTAATTGTGTATTGTTGCGGCGGAACTTATTTGGATGCCGACATTGTGCTTAAAAAATCGCTGGCAAATATAACTGCCAAAGAGTGTTTTTTTATTGAAAATATTGTCCCCTTAAGCAGAAACAATCCGGGTTACTATGAGCCGATAAGAAGGGGTGTGCTTGAACACCCGATTCGAATTGCGAATTATGCATTTTCTTCCAAACCCGGCAATCCGATATTTTTGGAGTTTTTGGCAGAGGTGAGACGGCGCATGTACATTCAACCTGCTCCGAAAAATGATTATGACGTGCTGTATTTAACGGGGCCGGATGTTGTAACGACGGTTATACACGCGATGAAAAAAAGCATTCCGATCAACATCGTTTCCAAACTTGTCTCTAACGGCATTGTTGAACACACGTGCGCCGGAGAGTGGAGGAATTAAAAGTCAAATTTAGAGGGATTAACAAAATTAGAGACACGCACCACCACACATGTTTTTTATCTATTTTTATTTTCGATGTATAATATAAATAATAGATATCAGTATGGTTTATTTAGAGTATAGTATACTTGGAAAGAATAAAAAGATAAAGATTGATGAAATGAATGAAGAAAATGAAAATGTTAAGCGCAATGGGAAATATTACGAGTACAATGTTGGAAATAAAGAACAAAAAACTTTTAAAAAACTTTTAAAGATTTTAAATTTGTGGAATGAATTTACTGAACAAAATGGAATTGATTATTGGGCATGTGGCGGTACTTTATTGGGAGCGATTCGACATTCCGGCTTTATTCCTTGGGATAATGACTTGGATGTGTGTGTCATGTTATCAGATCTTAAAAAAATTAAAAAAAGATTGGATGGTCAAAACGCTCTTGCATATTACGAGTGCGAAATCGGGTTAAAAGTGTACCTTAAAAACAAAGACCATGACGATACCAGTAAAAACGAGTTCCCAATTTTAGACGTATTTATTTGCGATTATTATAATCGTGATACTATAAAATACTGCGGATTTTTATCAAATGAAGGAGCGCCAACATGGTTTATAAACGATTTATATCCAAATCAACACATTTATAAACATCAATTATACCCTTTGAAAAAGGTAGCATTTGAAAATATAACCATTTCGGTTCCAAATAATGAAATAAATCTATTATATAGAACTTTTTCAGACAAGTGCCTGACTTCGTGTAAAATTTCAAATCATGTTTTAATGCATGAAAGTTTTATAAATAAAAAACAATTTATGACTGCTCGATATAAATTATTACAACAGTTGTACAACATCGATCAGGTTAATCCGGTGAAAATAAATAAAGATTATACACTCATAGGACAACAATATAAAATTATAAATAATTTTACAAAAGGTCATCCGCTCATTGATTTTTTTTTCAAAAAGGTAAAAGGGTAAAATAAAGTTATAAACTTTAATAGTTATAATTTTATCATTACGTTGGAATGGTTAATTAAGTTCATTAGTTCTTTAACATTGCATAACTACTGAAGCTAATAAATCCCAATGCCTGCATCAGCATGACGGCGTATGGAAGCAGCACGAGGAACCAAGACACGGAACCAAATCCTTTCTTGCACAACCACTCTAAAATAAACGCCCAAACGAGTGCAAATGCAAAGTTGATAACGACGAAAACAACAGGGACGGTAAACAGCTGAATAATGCAATAAATTGCGGCTATCGTTAAATAAATTTTTGCTGGAGTGCAATAATTTCTAAACATGCTTGTGTTCATGTTATAAAACTTCTAAACTGTGTGTATATATTTATATATTATTATACGAAAAAAAATTAATAATTTTATAATTTTTTTTTCTTATTTATTTCAATTATATTATTTCAATTATATTTATTTAAAACCAGGAAGACAACCAATTGCCCCCTTTCTTCTTATTTTGTGTAGTATCCTCTGATTCAGACGTCGTCTTAGTTGCGATTGTATTCGTTGCAAATTCTTCTTTTTTTTCGCATTGTTCTCCGTTTACCCCTTCTCCGTTTGCACCTTCGACGATTACACCTTCTTCATAGTAAACTACATCAACTGTATCCAAATTCAAACCAACAGTTTCCGATTTATCCTCTTGCTGTTGCTGCTCTTGCTGCTCTTGTTGCTGCTCTTGTTGCTGCTCTTGTTGCTGCTCTTGTTGGCACTTTTGCTGATGATAAAGTTGCTGCTGCTTTTGGTCAAAATAAGACAACATTTGATGAGTTGATTCAACTTCATTATTTAAGGGATCCGCGCATTCAGAATAGTCATAATCGTAGCCGTATCCATACACTGTTCCTGCACTTGTCGCAAATTCTGCATGGTCTTGATATTGATGTTGCTGTTGTTGCCCATATTGTTGTTGTTGTTGTATTCTCGAATGAAGCTGACCATAGCATTTTGCATACTCCAGGTCCTGCGTATACGTACTGCATCGCGATGTGACCTCCTCCACAATTTCAAGTGCAGTGTTCAAAAATAAACTGAACTCTTGAAATACTTTTCGGTTTCTGAGCCCGAAAAGCGATCGTTCCGCATGCAAATGCAACTTTTCGAATTGTTGCACAGAGTGGTTGATTCTGCAAATCACCTTTTGGATTTTGAGGAACAGTTCGGGATGATCTAATGCATCAATAAAATCAATCGAGTGAATCAGCTCTTGGCATGCATCACTGTCGTCACACATGTTGATTACAAGCCCATTAACGGTCTTCAGTTGCATGTTTTTGTTAATTTCCAAAAAGCTGGTGTCAGAAATGCACACTCTAGAGTACTGGTTGCTCAGAACAGAAAGGTAATTTGACAACCCATTGATCATGCAGTTCAAACCGTCAAGTTCGGGGGCGGCGCCTGTAACTTGCCTCGTCAAAAACCTGAAATTTTCCGTCTGTTGATTAATTGTGTCCTGATAACGATATTCATCTAATTCAAATTGGCGAATCGTATTTTCTTGTTCCTTGACTTTGCGTTCCAGCTGTTTCAACTTTAAATTGTATTTCCATTTTTGAAATGCGCCGTCTTGATACTCGCACACCTCTTTTTTAGGTTTTTGTTGTTGTTGCTTTTGTTGTTGCTGTGGTTGTTGCTGTGGTTGCTGATGGCGTTGCGGTCTAAAGTATTTTTTCGGATTTGCCATGAAAAACGCATCAGTCCATGTTCCAATGACAAGGTCGCCTCTGCACACGCTGTCATAAAACGCTTCTTCATGATCAGTGTATATTTCAACGCCGTACTCATCGTAACCGTGAGGAATATCAATGAGCACCATAGCGATCTTGTACCACGCGTTTGATTCAATGTATTCACTGTTCGTAGTACTGGTCGTGGCGGTATTGAATACAGTTTCGTCAAACGCCCGAACGAAAATTACCTTTTTCACATATTTAAAATGTTCAATATCGCCAGTTTTCAAAATGTATTGTTCAACAGCGCGCGCAACATCCATTTTTGTGGTTTCATTGCTGACATGAGGAATGCATAGGATATAACTGTCCCAGTTCACATGCATATACTCGCCGCCTGCGCAAATTCTGTTCTGACTTATATTATTGATGTTATATTCGCCGTGATCTACGTATTGAGTTGCTGCTGTTGCTGTTGCTGCTGTTGCTGTTGCTGTTGATTTCTGAGAAGGCATCGTATTTTATCTGATTGTGGTTGTGTATATTCATGTTGAGTTCTATTTATATTGTTTAAATATTCAATTTTTTTATAATGTAAGTATAAGTATACTTAATTATATTGTAAAAAATAAAAATACGATAAAATAAATGTCAAATGAAGATACTGATACTTTCGTAAGTTTCTTATTTAAGCCAAAAGTTTCATTTTATATATTTCTTATATTTTTAGTGATTTATTTAATACTTTTGGATGATGAAGGAGCGTTTAAAAATAATTTCTTAAAATTTGGACCAGATCCAAATACAAAATTTTTAGGAATGGCGATGAACACGTGGGAAAAGGTTATGTTGGTATATTTTATTTCATTTTTTAGTTCATTATTACAAACATATTCATCAACTGCAATGTTTAATTTTATTTATTTAAAAATATGGAATCCGTCATATAAAAAAAAAATAAATTTGACAAAAACGTGGGCGCAAATAATAACATCGGCAGAACCTTTGCTGTCTTGGGTATTAGGAGTACTTCAATTTTTTGTAAGCATGACAATGCAATTGCAATATTTGATTCCACAATTTTTAGGACAAGCTTTAACATCCATTCCGTATGGGTTGTTAAAAGTAGATCAAAAATATAAAAATATAAAAGCAACATGAAAATAATAAAATAATAATGTAGACATAATGTAAGTAAAAAGTAAAAATTATTTACATTATGACAAAAACTACTCTTAAAAAATATAATATTGGAAGCCCAAAACGCGCATCTCGCAAAAAACATTCCAGCTTTAAAAAATATAGTATTGGTCCTCCTAGAAGGCCATCATCGTTTTTAGAGGATTCTATTATAAACAAAGGCAGTCCGCGTCGTTACCGCGAAGAAATAAAACAGAGCACGCCTAGAACGGCGGCATGGGAAAAGTGGGCAAAAAAAGGCGAACCGGGCTACATACACGACTATGAACCAGACGAAGATGACATGGAGCTGGCTAAAAAACGCGGAGAAAAACCGGGAATTCATTCCCCAAAAATGTACACCACATTTGAAGACATCCAAACCCGATATATGACCGAAGCGTATAAAAAGAAACCGCTCACTGACACCATTGAACAAGTGGATGAAGAAGCGTGGGAACAAAAAAAAGATGACAGCCCTAATCAACGTGCCGGTAAAAGGAGCTCCGGTAAAAGGAGCTCCGGTAAAAGGGGCTCCGGTAAAAGGGGCTCCGGTAAAAGGAGCTCCGGTAAAAGGAGCTCCGGTAAAAGGGGCTCCAGTAAAAGGGGCTCCAGTAAAAGGGGCTCCAGTAAAAGGCGTGGTCGTCGCTAATAATCACTATCCTCATCATCATCATAATACGTTTTATTATTTTTTTTGACTTCCACTCCATATTCCTCATCATCATCATCATCATCATCATCGGCTATATTTATATTTTTGGCCAGAACTTTTCTTGCGAACACTTCGCTTTCTTTTTTAACGAGCAGGGGGGGCGGTACTGGTCTTTTAACTACAGATTGCATTACCAACGGTTTAAGTTCTTTCATTTGTTTTTTGGGAGAGGGTGCTGAAGTAATCGCATCTTTAAAATTTTTGAATTTTTTTGGAGCGGTACTAGCCGACGTCGATGACGATATTGATGACGATATTAGCGAAGGAAATGCTAATTCGCTGTTTAATTCGACAACGGAAGGCGATGACGCTGCTACTACTTTTTCTGCTGCTACTACTTTTTCTGCTGTTTGCATTGAATTTGCATTTAAAAATATATTTGTATGCGAGTGCGAGTTTAATTTTGTTCCCTGTTCAAAACTAAGTTTACTCTTATTTTTATCAAATGTTCCGATGTTTTCAAAATCATCACATTCATTTAAAAAATGATTAAAATTTGATTTTGGCATTATTTTATATAATGTATTTAGGTATTTAGTGTGGTGTTTACTCTTTGTTTTATATTCAAATATATTTTTATATTGTTTTATAATATAAACTTGGTTGTAACGTCAATGTCGGAACTGGCTCAAACGCCGCTTTTAGAAGAAAATTTAAATAAAAATGCAATGAAACAATTTAAATTATATGAAAATATTAGATTTTAATAAAAAAGGTTTTAGAATTATTTTTTTTGATATTATTTTTATATTTTAGTATAATATAATATATATAATATATGATTACGGTTGGCTCAACTTGGCAAATTAAAAATTATGATATTTTTAATATCACAGATGGCGAAATAGTTAAAACGAATGGAGAAATTTGTGAATACAAATTAACCGATATTAAAGCAACAAATACAAAGGGTTATTTTGTTGTTTCAATGAAAATAAGTTGGACTTGGCGTGGTGTGCAAGGTATAGAACATTCAATAGGTTATTATAATCATAAATGCAGAACTTTTTACCAGGTGGAACCAGCTATTCAAACATTAGCAGAACCAGTTGGATTTTCAAAATTAAAAATTTTGAAAAATGGAAAATTAAGAGTAAAATACCTTGATGAAAACAATACTGCGCTTGTTATGGATTTACCAAAAACCGCCTAAATTCTCTATTGAAAATTTTCTGTAATTATAGTTAATCATTGTAACATTATATTGTAAAAAAATAAGTAAATAATTATTATTTTATAAAAATTGATTTTTTTATTCAAAGGCGGATGTTATAAAATAAAGGACTGAAAAACAGAATGAATCGTATTAGCGGCATCAGTGCCATCGGCGCACAATTATTAAAACAGTTTGAAGAACTGCTGACTGTCAAACCAGATATTAAAGGGTTCATCGCGCATAAAGGCGAACCGCCCGGTCTTCACGAATGCAGCAAATGTCGCGAATTAAAAAACAGCGACCATTTTAAATACTATCAAACGCGGGTAGATAAGAACGGGTATTTGATGAGAAGCAACGCGCTGTGCAACGCGTGCGATAAAATAATGAAACAAGAGCGGGACAGCACGCTGAAAAAAGCGGAGCTTAATAATGAGATTGGCGATAAACCGCAACCCGGATCCACATGTCCAAATTGTAACAGGGCTTGGGGTACTGCCGAACAACCTAGAAACTGGCATCGCGACCATGACGCCATTCAGAATATTTTTCGCGGATGGTTGTGCGGTGACTGCAATATGGCAAAACACGATCACAGGCACGGCACCAGCTAAGCTAAGCTAAAAAAATCGTGAATGAGTGTAATATTTTTTATTATGTTTTATTATATTTTTATTAAAAAAAATTGATTTCTAATCGTTATACATTATTTATGATAACGTAATAAACGTATATAAAAGCACGATACGATACGAATACGATGGTAATGCCCGTTTTTAGATTCAAGTTGGCGGATGAAATGATTGATGCGCTTTTGCAGTTTTCAAAAATGCACCAGTATGATGATCGCGAAACATATAAAGAAGCGTGGATTGTTTGGAAACGCGATGCAGCTATTTCAAAAATGTTTGAAACTGAAATTGAACGATTGCAAACATTGGGATACAAGGGAAATTCGGCGAATATTGAAGATAAAATATTCAAAAGCGGGCGTTATTATTTTAGAACCAAAATGGTCAACTATAACAATCGTGCTACCGCTACCGCTACCCCTTCTTCATCAAAAAGAGGTAAGTACATTCCAATGTCAAAACAGCTTATAAGTGACATGGATGATCACATATCAAGGTGTCATCAACGCGAAGATTCTGAAAATAAATATAAACCTTCCAACTTGTTTATTGATTTTTGTTCGTCTCATATTAATATTGTAAATTATGAAATTGAACGACTAAATAATTTATCATCATCATCATCATCATCATCATCATCATCATCATCATCATCATCATCATCATCATCATCATCATCATCATCAATGCATTCACAAGTGTTTTCAAAAATTAAAAAAACATACAAGAATCGTGTTTTTAATTTTTACAGCCATTTCAATTGAAATGATTATAACCATATTTCAATTGAAGTTAATACTTTGTATATGCAACCTCACTAAAATAAAGAATTTTTAAAGTAAAATTAGTTTTTTATTTTTTTCACATGTTTGTTTATGTTGTCGTTGTTTTTATCACATTTATTTTTTTATTTAAAAAGATTTTGCATCCGTATTTTGCGAAGATATCGCAATGACAGTCACTAGAT
>Ga0315284_10007413_pt1 | contig 15679 bp, 29 predicted proteins | sample YL17G09_16_MG_FD_203696 | JGI IMG/M metagenome (GOLD analysis project Ga0315284, IMG submission 203696) | Sediment microbial communities from Yellowstone Lake, YNP, Wyoming, USA - YL17G09_16 | ecosystem: Environmental > Aquatic > Freshwater > Lake > Sediment | place: USA: Wyoming | collected... | reverse complement strand
CTGGAATAACTGAAGCATAGAAAAATTGTAGAGGCCATTTAATTGCATATCCTCTTATTCTTCCAAAACTCAAGGGAATTTCAACTTTCAAACTTTGTGCCCAAACAACTGCCAAGAAAATCAAAACCGTAGCTATTATAGCTGCTAAAGCAGATGTAAATTCAACAGGATATTTGTTTATTATTGACTGAATTAAAACTAAAACCTTTCCTGAACATGCAGTTGCCCTGAAATCAAATAAACAATTTCTTCCTTGCTGATTTATGAATTGGAATGCTCCTGTAAAAAGGTGCCAAGCGACTCCAGCTGCTATGAATATACTGACTCCAGAACCAAATCCCCATTTTTCACAGAGCTCATTCATATAATAGATTGCTATTCCTCCAAGAATAAGTTGAAATATAACTAAGCCTACATAACCAGGCAATGCTTCTAGTCCTTTCATTAAAACATATACACATGCTTCAAAGATTATAAAAAAGAAAACAAGAAGTTTTTGAACTCCTTGGAAGAATTTTTTCCCTTCTGTAGTTGTAGTGTTAATATTTAAGATTCCTGCTCCTGTAAGCAATTGCAATATAATAGAAGCCATTACTATTGGGCCAATACCCAAAGAGATTATTGAACCAAAATCTGTTCCCAAGATAATAGCTAAATATTGGAATCTCTCAAGAGCATTATTAGATAATCCAAATAAAGATATATTAGCCAGGATAAAGAAAGCACCTAGAACAACTAAAGTCCATTTAAGTTTGGTATTAAATGCAAGTTTTTTTTCATCAGGCTTCTTTACTTCGGGAATAAATGCGAATATTTTTGTTAAATCCATTTAAATTCCCTCATAAATGGGTTTATGAAAATTTTATATTTTCTTAAATCTGCCATCTGATAATCAAATAAAATTAGTTTTTAAAGATTGGGATTTTTACTCTTCTTCCTCTTCGTCTTTTACTTCTTTTGAGTTCTTTTTTCCAGGAAGAATTATTTCTCCTCCAGCTTTCTTTATCTTTTTTAATGCAGATTCAGACGCTTCGAGCGCTTTTATAATAAGTTTTTCTTTTATTTCTCCCTCTCCAAGGATTTTATATTTTGGAAGATTTATTTCCCAGCCCTTTGCGGTTTTCTTTCCATATTTTTCAAGGTTTTTCTCAATTTGCTGGAGGTTAATTCTTTGTCTTGTATCTCTTTTAGTTTTTCTAGAAGTAATTCCCTGTTTCCCAAAATAATCATGCCCATATAATTTTGTAATTAATGTTGTCTTCTGATCTCCTCTTTTCCCTGTACCTGCCATACCTGTTCCTCCTCTATGTCCTGATTTTTTATGTTTTTTTCTAGCTCCCCATCCATGAGTTCCCATTTTTCTTCCATGCATTCTAGAGACTTTTTTACGTTTGTGTGTTTTATTCATTGCCATTTTACAACATCCTTAATATCAAATCATTTATTTTTTCACCATTATTTCCTAAAACTCCCTTTCCAACTCCAAAATGTTTCTTTGATTCAATTCCTTTTCTTGGAGGGTGCAATCTAAAAAATGGTTTTAATTTACCATCTTTTCCTTTTTTCCCACGCTGTTTAATTAATTCTTTGTAAACATCATCTTTTATTTCACCATAGGCTACAAAATCTCTAAGTTTTTCAATCATTCCAATTTCCTCTTTTGAACCATTTAAAACAACGCAAGAATATTTTTTTCTTACTCTCAATCTGTCAAGTGTTTCATTTATATTTTGACTTAATCCCACTCTTCCTTTAATTCTAATAACCGCTATCATTCTCCTCTATCCTCCATTGAATTTGTTTTTTCAAGAGCATCAAAGCAGGCTTTTATTGTATTAAATGTTGTTCTCACCTTTCCAAAACTTTTACTATAAACATCTTTTATTCCAGCAAGCTTTAATACTTTTTTCAATTCACTTGCTACAACAAGCCCTGTTCCCTGAGGAGCAGGAATAAGAGTTATTCTAACGCTTCCAGATTTACCAGTGACTTTGAAAGGAACTGTATGTAATTCAGAGCAATCACAATCAAAACCAGAACACCCTCTTTTTACTTTTATTATATTCAATTTAGCTTTTCTTAAAGCTTTATCTCTTGCAGGAAGAGTTTCCATAGAATTTCCATATCCATATCCAACATGTCCATTTTCATCCCCCACTATTGCCATTGCAGAGAAAGTTGGGACATTTCCTTCTTCAGTTTTTCTTTGTGTTTGTCTCCAGGCTCTCCTTTTTCCTCCTCCAAATTTACCTTTTGATTGTCCTATAGAGATTAAATCAGATTTTAGAGTTAGCAAATAATCTGATATTTCTGCTTCTAAGATTTTTCTATTACTTTTCAATATTTCATCTATGTTTTTTACTTTACCTTCCTTAACTTCCCTTCCAAGCTGCGTTTTAGGTTCCCAAGCTTCTATAGGTTTTTTATCTCTTTCCCATGGTTTTCTCTTTTCTTCCACAGGTGGTTTTTTCATGTCTGCAAGTTCTTTTAAATCCTTTTCATCTAAAATTTCTTCAGGAACTTCAGCATAATCATCCACGAGTACTGGTTCTTCAACTTTTAATATTTCTTTTGGTTTTGCCATTTTAGTTTATTCCTAATTTGTTGAACAATTCGTGCCAAGTGAATCCCATCCGTGATTCTTTAGTTATTAGATATTCTGTATTTTCATTTTTCCCAATTAAATTTTCAAGCTCTGATTCTGCAGTGCTTACATCAAGAACTAATATCTTGGTTTTTGGGTTTTTATTAATATATTTTTTTACTTCCATCCAGTTTGTATTTCTTGGGCCTGTTGGGACAATAATTGTCAAGGAGGAGTTATTAGCAGAAGATAAATCCTCAATTCTATTAACTTTTATGCCTTTCTTTTTAATTATTTCATAAGCCCCTCTAAATGCACTCGGCATATTCAAATCATAAACATATATTTCTTTTTCCATTTTACAATTTGTCTATTTTTGATTTAATTTCATCGAATGGTATTTTATTCTTCAAATGCTGTCCTTTTATTCTTGATTCTTCTGGGAAAAATTCTTTTTCACAGTTTATTTTTATTCCAGAATCTATCATTCCCTTAATAAAAGCATAAATTTTATTTTTGTGAAGAACCCTATTCATCCCAGCATCAAGTATTGGTGTCTCAAGTTTTTGTTTTATTATTGTCTTTCCAGTTAAGTATCCGGCGAGGTAAGAAGCAGTTGTTGATTTTAAGCTTCCTTGTGCATTTTTTGGCCATCCATACTCATTTAATTTTCTTGAATCAAATCCAAATATAGCCTGGTCTTGTGCTTCTTTGCTTAAAATATATTCACTTATAATAAATCTATTTGTCTTTCTAAAAACAATTCTTGGTTTTTCTCCTTTTAGTAACTTTAATCTTTTAAGGTAATCTGTTTTATTTTCTTTTCTTCTTCTTTTTTGCGTTTTCATCATTAAAACCCCCTATGTTTTCTTTTAAGTGTGCTTTGCTTCTGAACATTTTGTTTCTTATTTTCTCTCTTATCTCCTTTATCTCTTTAGTGTTCATCTCTCCTTTTTTCTTCTTTTCTGCAATAACCTTTCTCAATTTTCTTGTTAATATGACATAATCTCTTTTTCTTGTATTAACTTTTCTTCTTACCTTTCCAACCTTTCTTCTCTTACTTTTATTTACGTTTTTGCTTCTGCCTTTAATTTCCCTTATTATTATTGCCCCGTCTTTTTGCAAGTTTCTCATGTCTTGTTTTGTTATAGCTTCTTTAATTTCTTCTATTCTTTCATTAACAAATACAATTCTCGCCTTGCCAACTCCAAATGTCTTTGCAGCTAGCTGTTTTTTTGATCTTAGATTCATTTTTTATTTTCCTTGTTTTTTACTTCAGCTTTTTTCTCATTTAATTTTAAAAATTTCTCAGAATTAAACCTATAAATCTCAACTTTTAGTTCTTTAGCTTTCTTAGCTATCTCTATCTTATTTTTCTTACCAATTTTCCCAAGCAAAGCAATTTGGTTTTTCTGAATTTTTTGAACGTCAGAGACGTTTCTGATGAGAACAGGAATCTTTCCATTTATAGTTCCTCTTGTTTTTTTATGAGTAGAATATCCTATACTTACTATTGGGGGATGTCCTCTTCTCTGTTCTCTCATCTTGTTATCTCTTCCAGTAGGTCTTCTCCAAATTTGTTTCTTCTTTCTTCTTAATCCAAGTTTTGAATATTTGTGTGCAGTGTGTCTCAAAAATTTAGGCATTTACATTTCCCTCCCATCTTTACTTATTATGAAAATCCCATCTTGGAAGACTCTTCTATCCCTATTCCTTACTTTTGTTGCAGTCTCAAAATTTGCAGCAGCTTGTCCAGCAAATTCTTTGTTTGAAGATTTCACAGTTATTGCATCTTTATTAATTTCAACTTCCACCCCATTTGGAATTTGACATTTTCTTGGAGTTTTCTCACCTAAGAAGTTCTTTATCAAAACTTCCCTTCCTTTTAATTCAACATTAATGGGGAAGTGACTCGAACATACCTTTAATTTGTATTCAAATTTATCCTTAACTCCTTTAATCATATTTCTTAAGTGTGCTGTTATTGTATTTATCATTCTTTTTTCATTTCTTGTAGAAGATGGATAACTTATGAATATCTTCCCTTCTTTTTTTTCAAATTTTAATTTTCCAAAATTAAACTCTTTAGAAATTTCTCCATGAGCTCCTTTTACAAATATTACTTTGCCCTCTTTTCTTATATCTACTCCCTCTGGAATTATAATTTCTTGTGAAAAAGCTTTTTTCATTTTAAACTTCCTCCATCATGGGAGACTAATATCTTGTACTTTTTTCCATCAACATCTGTATAATCTACTGAAATCTGTTCATATCTTTTTATTGGAAGATAATTAAATCTGATTTGTTTTCCTAACCCGCTCATATTATTCTTCTTTTGTCCAGGAGTTAATGCTTCTTCTATCTCCTTAAAATTATCCACTATAGATTTTAAATTTTTTTTAACTTTATTTCTTCTCTCTCTTAAATTATTTTTTTCTGTCATTTTAGTAAAAATATGCTATTACGCATCCCCCTGTTCCTTCTTCTTGAGCTTCTTTGTGAGTCATTAAACCTTTATTTGTAGATATTATAAGAGTTCCAAGATTTCTTGATGGTAGATATCTTCTTCTGTACTTTTCTATTTGTGCTTTGTAACAACTAAACCTTGGTTTTATGGCTTTACAGTCAGAAAGTTCTCCAATTGTTAAGGTTATAGATTTTTCTTTAGCATCTATCTTATACTTCTTTATTGCTTTTTCTTGTTTCATTATTTTTAATACTTCTATAAGTAGATTGGAAATTATTTTTACTTCTACGTTTTCCTTTCCTGCCTTCTTGGCATTCCTTATCATATTTAGTGCGTCTGCAACTACATCGTGTGACATTTTAACTGTATTTTTGAAAGCCGATTTCAACTGCTATCTCCCTAAAGCAGTGTCGACATAAATTTAATCCGTATGATTTTATATGAGCTCCAAATCTCCCGCATCTCTCACATTTTTTTACAGAGATTCCAGTCTTTCTTTTCTTTGGTTCATTGTGTTTTATATATTTCTGTTTTATTACAGGTTTAGCATCCAATTGTTTCAATATTTTTTTCCAATCGCTTGCTGTCATTTTTATTTGAAACCTCCATATATTTCTAACATATGAGAAAATGAGTTTGCTTCTTTCTTTCCTTTAAGAGTATCAAAGTATAACGGAAAAAGCCCATTGGTTAATTCACTAATCTTTTTGTCATATTCTTCAATCTTTTCCATCAACCCAAATTCAATTAAGTTATCTCTGTGTATTCCAACATATTGTCTTAATTCTTTCACTATTTTATCTTTAATGTTATTTCTTTCCTCTTCATTGTGAAATTGCTTTGGGAGATTGAGAACTTCAGCATTAATTTTTATCTCAGTCATTAAACGAATTATTAATCCATTTATTGTTCTTTCTCCGTATTCTGCCAATTTTTCCATATTTCTCATTTTATTTAAACTTTATTTGAAAGTTGTCCTCCATAAATTTAATTATTTCTTCTTTTGTTACAACCTGTTTTTTTGATACTTTCCCAGTCTTAATCTTTCTTAATGCAACTCTCCTTCCGCTTCTTTTGAAAACAATTGTAACATCAAAGCCCATTATTCCTATCTCTCTTTGGTATTCTACCCCGGGAATTTCTATATATTCTTTTATTCCAAATGAAAAATTATTTTCACTAATTTGTTTTTTTCTTAAAGTATTATCAATGCTAATGAGCATTTTCTTTAATAATTCCATGAAATCTTTTCTCAATGTTACAACAGCTCCTACTTCTAATCCTGGTCTAACTCCCCAAGTAGGTATTCTTTTTTTGGATTTTATCTTGGCTGGTTTTTTTCCAGTAAGGAATTTTAAAAGCTTGAATCCCTTATCAAGAGTATCTGCAGTCCCGCCTACGCTTAAGACTATTTTATCAATTTTTATTTTTCTCATTATATTTTCTGATTTCTTGTTTTTCATTTTATTTTGTTACTATGAATTGTTTAATTAAAACATTAATCTTATCTTTCTCGGTGTTTATCTCTGCAATTTTTCTTTCTTTGTTTATCTTTTCAATTTTTCCCTTTTCTCCAGAATGTTTCCCCGCAAACACCATTACTTCTGAATTTTCTGACAACGGAAGACATTTTTCTATCTTCTTATTCTTTAAGTTTATTAAAACCGAATCATTCACTTTGCATTTGATATCTGACAGGAAATTTCTTCCGTCACTTAAATTTAATTGGACTTTTTTCCCTTTAAGAATATTTTTTCCAATAATCTTAGCAACTTTAGTAGTAGCCTCATTTTCTTTTATTTCCTCTACATTTAATTTCTCGTTTTTAAGAACTGTAAGTTTGTAATTCTTTTTTGAAGGTACAAGAGTTATTATATCAAATAAAACAACCCCCTCTTTTTCATCTCTAACTTCCTTGCCATTGAGCAATATATCTTTCATGTGAATCATCTTCTTTGCTTCTTTTCTGGTTTGTGCAACTTTAAGCAAATCCCTAAGAATTATTAAAATTGGAAGAGAATTTGAGAAGCCTAAATTAGGTTTAACTACAAAAGCAGTTCCTTTTCTCTGTATTGGCCAGCTCTTTGGTATAGCGTGTCTTTTTAGGTGACTCATTTTTTATTTCCTCCTGTTTTATCTTTTGATTTTTCATTTTTATCTTTTTCTGGTTTAGGTACTTTTGCAGTTTCTTCTTCTGTTTTTGTTTTAAATTTTCTATCTGCTAATTCAATAATTTGAAGATTAGATGGTTGTAGCTTTACATTTGCCTTAGATCCATCCTGTTTTTTTACTTGAATATCTTCAACTATAATCTTTGATGTTTTAAGATTGACTATAAGTATTTTTCCTGTCTTTCCTTTAAACTTTCCAGAGAATATTTTTACTTTATCTCCTTTTTTTGCAGGAATGTTTCTTTTTCCAACTTTCTTTCTCAATTCTTTTGATAAATTTATGCTTACAAATTTTTTCCTTAAGTGTAAAGGAGCATTTGCTAGATATTTCCTTTGTTTTCTAGGCTGTTTACTGCCTTTCCAGTGTGTTGAAAATTCTTTTTTCATTTTAATACACTATAGAGGCGATTTTAGCAACTTGTGCCCATCTCTCCTGTACCTCCCTTGGTATTGGTCCTTTAATTTGAGTTCCTTTTGGATTTCCTTTTTCATCTTTCATTATTGCAACTGCATTGTCTTCAAATGCAATTCTCTCTCCGCTTAATCTTCTATAAGGTTTTCTAACTCTTATAACAACGGCATCAAAAACTTTTCCTTTCATGTCTGGAACACCTTTTCTTACAGAGACTTTTACCCAATCTGCTATCTTTGCTGCAGTTTGTTTTCCTTTTTTTGCTTTTGATTTTTTAACTGAGACTATTTTTACAATTTTAGCTCCGCTATTATCTGCTGCAATCATATTCGCACCCAAATTTAGTCCTTCTGTTCCTCTCGCACTTATAGCTTTCATGCAAAATAACCTCCGTGAAATTTTTGTATGAATGAAAATCTTTGATTTGCTTTCATTTCTTTACCTCCACGGCATCTTTTATTTTTTCAATAACAACGAAGTGAATTATCTTACTAAGGGGTCTGCATTCATGAACTCTTACAAGATCCCCCAAATTGATATTCTTCTCCATGAAATCAGGGAGTCTTGCGTGTATTTTTGTTTTTAACCTTGCATATCTTTCATATTTTCTTACATAAATCATTCTCTCAAATTCAATTACAATTCTTTTTGGAAATTTTTTAGTTACTATTCCTTCAAAGGTTCTGCCTCTTGTTCCAACTCTTCTTTCTTCTCCAGCAACGGCTACATTTGATTGTGAACCTTTTTTTCCGGGTTCATTCTTCTTAGCTTCTGCTTTTGTTTTTTGTTTTCTTTCCATTTTGTTTTTTTCCTTGGGCCTAATCCTCTATTGAGTTGTTCTCGAAGCCCATCTTTAGAAGAAGAGGTTTTATCTTCTTCATGTGGTCTCCTTGAAGCTCTATGATGTTGTTTTTGTAAGTTCCACCGCAAGCAAGCTCATTTTTCAGGGCTTTTGCGATTTTCTTCACATCAACGTCCTTATCGAATCCGCTGACAACCGTAACAATCTTTCCGTATCTTTTCTTGTCTGTTGTTACGCTTATTCTTTGCGAACCCCTTGTGAGGTTTTCCCATTCTATTGCCTGTAACGGCAATCCTGTTTTTGGATCAATTTCCATATTTTATTTTTTTTCAACGCCTCCCTTAGAGGTATTGAATGTTAATATTTTTGCAATGGTCTTTTTAATCTGTCTTGTATTCGAGCTTCCTGTTTTCGAAGTCTTTGTTTTTGATTTTATCAGTTCTATTTTTAAATCTTTAAGCTTTTTCTCTCTGTCTTCTTTGTTCATTTTTGTTATTTCCTTGTATTTCACTTTTTATTCCTCTTAGCCTTTTTAATTGGTTTATTATCAAACTCTTGTTCATTTAATTTTAATTGATTTTTCAATTCTTGATTTATGGTTACTTTATCTTTTAATATTGCATGAGGAGATAGAATACTTACTTTTATCCCAACTGTTCCGGGTTTTGTTTCTGCTCTTGCTTGTGCTCTGTCTACAACTTTTGCAGTGTCTCCTGTTTTTTTGAGAAATCCTTGAGCAAATCTCCAAGTTTTTGCCCTTGAACTTGGTAATTTTCCACTCAATCTTATTTCACAACCAAGCGCTCCCGCTCTCATTACTTTTTCAAGACTTCTATATGCTAGTATTTTGAATTTTAAAGGACCGAATCTCTCTAAACCCAGAGCTATCTCATCTGCAATTATCTGAGCATCAAATTCAGGTTCCATTATTTCTTCAACATCTAAATGGAGATTTTCAAATTTGAAATTTTTTCTTAAGTAGTCTGTTATTTCATTCAATTTTTCTCCTCCTCTTCCAATTATTAGCCCGGGTTTATTTGTTGAGATTATTATTTTTTCACCAACAGGAGTATATTCTATTCTTACTTTGCTCACCTTTCCCTTTCCAAGCATTTTTTTAACAGATTCCTTAATCGCGAACTCTTCTTTCTTGAATTTTACAGTTTGTTTTTCTTCCATGTTAGTTTATTTTTTCTCCTCAGATTTTTTATTTTCTTTGATTTTCATCTCTACTGCTTTAAGAGTTATATGCGTTCTTTTTCGTCTAACTCTCCCAAATCTTCCTCTAGGGGCAGGAGCCCAGTTTGCACTTGCTTCAACTATAACTGGCTCATTAATTTCATGATTATTTGCATTACCAGAGAGACTTTTTAACAAAACTATAAATTGTATAGAAGCTCTTTGAGGGAAACTTCCTCCACTCATGCCTTTCCCTTTTCTATGGGAATACTCTCCTTTCATAGGAACAGCTTTTTTAAGCAATGTAACTTGTTCCAAATCTCTTATAGCATCTCCTATTCTCTTTCCTTTTACAAATTTACATATGCTAATAGCATACTTTGTTGATATCGGAACACTTTTAGCATTGACATATACTTCTTCTTTTTTTATTTTCTTTGCAGGTTTTTTTATTTCTTTTTTTTCTTCTTTTGTTTTTTTCTCTGATTTCTGTTCATCTTTTTTTTCTTTTACTATTTCTTTTTCCTCTTTTGTGTAAGTCTCATTTTCTTTTGCTTCTACAGTAACATCTTCTATTTTATCTTCACTAATTTTTTCTTCCTTAGTAAGTTTAGCTTCAACTATTTTAGGCATTGCCTGTTTTGGCTGCTTCTTCAAAGCCTTCATTGTTTTTTGGTCCGGGTTATAATTTTTTTCTGTCATTATGCAAAATCTCCTGATTTTGTATCTTTGGAAAATTTCTTGTTTCTCATTTTTTTATTTATTTCTTAGCCTTATGTTTACTTCCTTTTGTTGCTCCTATTCCTGCTTTGCTGTGGGCTACTTTTGATCTTGTTGCAGACATTTCTCCAAGTCTATGGCCAAGCATCTCAGACTCTATTAATACTGGATTGAAATTTCTTCCATTATGAACTTGAATATTCATTCCAACCATTTGAGGAACAATTATAATATCTCTCTGATGTGTTCGGATTTTTTTGCCTTTCTCAATTTTTTCCTTAGCTCTTTTTATAAAATCTTCAATAATCTGGAAATTTCTGAGAACGCTTCTCCTTTGTCTTGAAGGTAGATATTTTGCAAATTCACGAACTTCCAGCTCTTTTAACTCGTCAATTGACTTTCCACGATATATGAACTGTTTTTTTGTTATCTCTACCATTTTATTTCATTTTACCTGTTCTTCTTGGTCTTATCAAACCCACTCTCTTTCCGGCAGGTGCATTTCTCTTAGCAATCTTGCTCTTTATGTTCTTTCCTCTTCCAGAACCAAAAGGATGATCAATTGCATTGACTTTAACTGCACTTGTTCTAGGCCAAAATTTATTTCTAGATTTTCTAATATAAAAATTCTTTCCTGCTTTAATAATTGGTTTTTCTAATCTTCCATGTCCTGCAATCTGTCCGATTACTGCTCTACATTTTGCATTAAAACTTTTTTCTTTTTTTGAAGGGAGCATAACTAATATTTTATCTCCAATTATTCTAGTAACAATTGCAGTGTTTCCTCCTGCTTTTATGAATTTCCCACCATCTCCAGGACGAGATTCAATACAATAAACAGGAGTTTTAATTGGAATCTTTCCAAGAGGAAGAATATTTCCTGGTTGTATTCCTTCATTGAAGGATATCTTTTGCCCTTCTACCATCCCATTAAATGCGGGTATGTAAAAGAAACCTTGATTATGAATTACTTTTGCCAGAGGAGCAGAATGTCCTGATGAATTAAGCAACTTTACAACAGTTCCCTCTCCTTCTAAGAATTTTGGATATTGTATTTTATATACAAATGCAGTTGGTTTCACTCTGTAAGTTGAGCTTCCATGCCCCCGTGCCTGTTGAATTATTCTTTTTCCCATGTTGTTTTTATTCTACCATTGTAGGTTCTTTTTAAGAACCCCATTTTACATTAATCCTAATTTAGTTGCAATATCAATTGCAAAATTTTTTTTATTTAATTTAACATAAGCCACTTTTTTGTTGTTTCTTATATTAGTGCTTATTTTATCAACTTTAACTTTAAACAACTCCTCAATCTCCTTCTTTATTTCTTGCTTTGTTGTCTTTTGATCAACTAAGAATGTTAGAACATTTTCAGTTTCAACTTTCATAATTGCTTTTTCTGTTGCTATTGGTTTGAGATTCATTTTAATTCCATTTCTCCATATAATCTAATTTATTGGGAAAATTTGAAACATCTATGCCACTTTTAATTAATTCTTTTCTATATGCAATGTAATCTGTTTTATTCTTTCCAATAATATTTAATGCTTCTTCTAGTGGTCTGCTTCTGCTATATCTAAATTTTATATCTCTTTGAAAATTTATAATATTCCATTCATAAGAGTATCTTAATCCTTCTAACTTATTAATTTTTATTTCAGTTAAACTCATTTTTTCTTTCCTCCTAATTTATTTTCTAATTCCTTTACTGCACTTTCAGTATAAACCGTTGCTCTGCCCAATCCTCCATTTGCCAAATCCATAACACTTAGCTCGTTCGCTTTTTGAACATCAAATAATCCTGTCTTTAATTTTTCATCTTTTCCTAAGACAAATATCATTCCAGCATTTGATTTATATTTTCTTCCTCTACGTTTTCCTCTTCCAGCCCTTATTGATTTCTCTTTAATTGCGACTTCATAAAGATTCCCAAGAATTGTCTTCAATTCCTGAACAATTTGTTTTGTTTTCAATTTTGTAATTTCAGAAGAAACAACAAAAGGGGCTTTTTTATCTAGTTTTTCTATACTTGAATATTTTTTAAGAATGTATTTTTCAGAACCACTAGCAGCAATAGCAGAAGCAAATGCAATTTCCAATTCTTTCTTATTTATCTTGAGGTTTCTTGTAAACTGGGTTATTTTTGGAGGATGGGCTCTCATACCCCCCTTTGCCTGGGGAACTTCAGCAGCTTCCCAATTAAACTGTGAGCCTCTTCTTGAGAATATTTTTCTTGGGACTCTTGATTGTCCTCTTCCATAACCACTTCTCCAGACATGTCTTGCATGAACAATCAAACCTTTTGCAGAATGTTGCTTTCCAGCAACAGGTGAAGGAGAGTAAGGTTGCTGTTTTTTCTTTGTTTCTAAAACTTTTGAAACAATATCTTCTCTAATTGGTGATTCGAATATTTTTGATTTCATTTTTTAACCTCTATAAATTCAAATATCTTTTTCCCTTGTTCTTTAGTGGGTCTTAATGGAGAGGTAATTAATACTTGTCTTTTTGCAGGCCCCTGAACACTCCCATATATAATCATATAATCTGTTTTTATATCCCCATAGTTCTTTATTCCTTTCATTTGTTTTTCAGCTTCTTCCGCTTTTGCCATAGATAATATCTTTTGATTATAATGAACTCTTGTGAACATTCCGAGTTGTCCAGCCATAGGGGCTCTAAAAGTTACACGAGCAGGATGCCAAGGTCCAAGAGTCCCCGGTCTTCTTACACCTTTTTCTGATTTATGACTTTTTAGTGTAATACCAAATCTCTTCACAGGTCCTGAAAATCCCTGTCCTTTGGTTAATCCCCTCAAATCAATCAATTCTCCTTGCGAAAATACTTCTTCTATAGAGATTTCTTTATTTAAATGAGATTTAATAAAATTTAATTTTTCTTCAATACTTCCATTCAATCCAATCTCGGTCATATCCGGTCTTTTTTTAATATTTGTCTTCTTAACTTGAGAATAGGCTATTATAGAAACGTCTTCATAATCCCCTGCTTTTATATTCTCAGAATTATTTTTCCCGTGCTTGGGCAATTTTACCCTTTTTTTTAATTCCTTGTCAATGTGTTCCACAAGAATATCTTTAGCAACTTTTCCATTTTTGTAGAATCTTACTGAGAATATCCTCATTGGTGGACATTCAATAATTGTTGAAGGGATAATTATCTTCTTGTCCTTAGTCATTGAATTTGGAGTTAAATCCTTGACTTCTGCAGAAAACATGCCTGCCTTATATCCTATAAAACCTTTAATATTTTTTCCAGAACCTATGCTTTTCCAGTTAACACTAGGTAAAAATTTACTGACTCTTTTTCTGGGCCAGAACTGCAAACTTCCTTTTCTTGGTGATTTTGGCGGTGCCATTTCGTATGTTTATTAATAATGCGGATATTATCATTTTATCCTTCCCTGGAATAATATTCTGAGAAAAAGAGGGTTTAAAAACCTTCTTAATATGATTTTTTTATGGCCAGAAAAGTGTTAATTTACCATACAAAAATCCCAGAAAATGCTTCCCCTGATGATAAGGATGTTTTAGATGAAGCTAAATTTGCCTTTGGTATATTAAAGAGCATGGGTTATGAAGTTGTGCAAATGCCATTTGACTATAAAAATAAAAAAGAGATTAAGAAAATAAAACCCTCTTTCATATTTAATCTTGTTGAAGCAATTGATGGAAAAGATTCTCTGGCCTGGTTAGCACCTGCTAATTTTGAAGGATTAGGAATCCCTTACACTGGTTGTACTAAAAAGGCTTTTCTTGATACAGGAAGTAAAGTGAATGTGAAAGAAATATTGAAAAAAGAAGGAATTTTAACTCCTTACTGGATTACTTTAAATGATTTACAAAGAGAAAATATACCCAAAAAGAGATTTCTAATAAAATCAAGGGTAGATCATGCGTCTAAAAATTTAGAAGCCACTCTTTTTGAAGATAAAGAAGTTATAAAAGATGCTCTGCGTTTTAAAGGGAATAATTTCTTTGCTGAAGAATACATAGATGGAAGAGAATTTAATATTTCTATTATTGGGCCTGTCAAAGCGGGGAGAGTTTTGCCTCCTGCCGAGATAATATTTAAGGATTGGTCATCAGACGAACTAAAGATAGTAGGTTACAAAGCAAAATGGGATGAAACATCCCCCGAATATAAAAATACTATGAGGACTTTTGATTTTCCAGATTCTGATAAGCCTTTATTAGAAAAACTTGAGCAAATTTCTAAAAGATGTTGGGATATTTTTGACTTAAGAGGATATGCAAGAGTAGATTTTAGAGTTGATAAAGACAATAACCCTTATGTTTTAGAGATTAATGCAAATCCATGTATTTCTCGTGATGCAGGATTTATTGCAGCAGCACATAAAGCAGGTATGACAGACGAGCAAATCATAAAAAATATAATAAAAGATAGTTGTGGTGAGAAGTTTGTTTAGTGATAGGTTGTCTTTAAGCTCTCAATTCTAATTCTTTTTCAGATTTTATACCATCAATCTCAGCTTTTCTCAATATTTTTCCAACTCTTTTTGATTTTTCTCTTATTAATGCAAAGTCTTCTGAGTTTTTTAATTCATCAGGAACCTCGATTTTCTCTATGATATAATCATGAATAATAGTTGCAGTTTTAAAATTAGGGGTTTCAAAAATAAAACTTTCCGCAATTTTCTTATCATTTGTCTTAAAATTGCAAAAATCTATTTTAGGGGTTTCATCCCCCTTTGTTCCGGGTTTTCCTGATTTTGGTGCTTTAGGTTTAATTTTTAGGGTATTTTTCCCAACAGAAAAACTTAAGGCAAAAAAATTCTTTGGGAATTTATTAATCAAATCTATAATCTCAGAGCCAGACATGTCCCCTTCAACTGAGTAATTTTTAACTCCCTGGAACTGTGAGATTTTCTTAAACTCTAAAATTCCTTTTAAATCATTAGTTCCTATGATTGAGCCAGTCACTTTTGTTTTATTATTTCCTAATTTTTCAGCCAAATCTTTAACAAATTCTTTGGCAAATTCAGCAGAAGTCTTTATTGTATAGTTTCCATTTGAGTTTTTTGCTTCAATTAAAGCCCTATTTCTAAATTTACCCTTTGAAAACTTTTGAAATTGAAGATGAACTGTTTCATCAAAATTCTTCTCTTGCACCTTTTTTATAAAGTTCATATTCATCTTTCTTAAAACTAGTTTATAAACTTTATTAACAAAACTTTATAAATTCAGCGAATTTGTCTTTATAAAGGAAGAAAATAATAACATGGATGACGAATACACAAAAAAAATTATGACTGCAGCAATATTAATAATTTTGCTTGTTTTATCATATTTCTTGCTTAAACCACTAA
>Ga0315284_10007412_pt1 | contig 15679 bp, 14 predicted proteins | sample YL17G09_16_MG_FD_203696 | JGI IMG/M metagenome (GOLD analysis project Ga0315284, IMG submission 203696) | Sediment microbial communities from Yellowstone Lake, YNP, Wyoming, USA - YL17G09_16 | ecosystem: Environmental > Aquatic > Freshwater > Lake > Sediment | place: USA: Wyoming | collected... | reverse complement strand
GAAGTACAAAGTACGAAGTACAAAGTACAAAGGACGATCAAATGAACTTCGTTCCGAGTCTTGTTGTCGTGGATGTGCGGTTTTCTCTTCTGACTCCTGACTTCTGACTCCTGACCTCTGTCTTCCTTTTTGTAATGGACACGCCTTTCAAGCGAATCTCGATTGTCGGCCTCGGCCTGATCGGCGGCTCGTGGGGCTTGGCGCTCAAAGAGCGCGGTGTCGCCGCGCGCCGGGTGGGCTGCGACCGCCCGGAGGTCCTGGAACGCGCGCTGGCCGCGGGCGTTGTGGACGAAGGGACGGCGGACGCTCGCACGGCGGCGCGCAACGCGGACCTGGTGATCCTGGCGACTCCCGTCGGCGCGATCCTCGACCTGCTTTCGCAGCTTAAGGGCGCGGTCTCGCCGCGCGCGCTCGTTACCGACGCCGGCAGCACCAAGCGCTTGATCTGCCAGCGCGCCCGCGAGTATTTTGGCGACGAGCCGCTTTTTCTCGGCGGGCATCCACTGGCGGGAAAGGAGCGTTCCGGCCTCGCGAACGCCGACGCGAAGTTGTTTGAGAACGCCCGCTACGTCCTGACGCCGCTCTCGCCGGACCACCTCACCGATGCGCGCGTCAAGGCGTTCTCTTCACTGCTCGAGGCGGTGGGCGCCCGGCTGTTCGTCACCGAAGCCTCCACCCACGACCGCGCTGTGGCGTTCCTTTCCCACCTGCCGCAACTTGTCTCGACCGGACTCTCCAGCATGATCGCCGAGCAGAGCGTGGAGGATTTTCTGCCCGTCGAACTCGCGGCCTCGGGCTTTCGTGACGTCACTCGCCTGGCCGAAAGCCCCTACAATCTCTGGCGTGACATTTGCCTCACAAATATCGAGAATATCCAGTCGGCGCTCGAATCGCTCATCGACAAGCTGGAAACCATGAAGCTCCACCTGAGCGACCGCGAGCTCGAACGCGATTTCAAGCAGGCGTTGAAGCTCCGCGAGTGGCTGAAGGACGCGAAGTAGCGCCCCGGCGAAGCGGCTGCCGGCTTTTGTAGCGGCGGTCTCTGACCGCCGTTCTTCAGTGTTCACCACGCCGGCGCTCAGAGAGCGCCGCACCAACATGAATCATCTCCGCCAGTGGGCGAAATCGAAAGCGTTTCAGGCCCTCGGGCTAGGCCTCTTGAGTGCTCTCCTCGTGCTCGGGGCGGTGCGGGTGGGCTGGTTCGAGACGGTGGAGCGCAAGTCGCTCGACTGGCGCTTTCGGGCTTTCACGCCCGCGGGGCTCGCCAGCCGCGACATTGTCATCGTGGCGCTCGACGACACGAGCTTCAATTCCCAGGACATGATTGATAACTTCGGCCGCTGGCCCTGGCGGCGGAAGCTTTATGCCGGGCTCGTCCATTACCTGAACGAGTGGGGCGCGAAGGTCATCGCCCTGGACCTGCTTTTCCAGGGCGCCGACCCGCACGAAGGTGACGACGCGCAGCTCGCCGAAGCGCTCGCCGAACGCCCCAGCGCCGTCCTGGCCTTCGCGCTCAACATGGGAACGTTCCGCGAAAAAGACGATGCCGCGCGCGCGAAGCTGCGCCAGCGGCTTGAGCCCTTTGCGCTTCCGCTCGACTCGCAGGTCCCGCTGGTTCTGAAATCTTATTCGGGCGTCGATCTCTCGCAGGATGAATTTCTGAAGGCGGCGCCGCGCATGGGCTGCATCACCGTCCAGAGCGACCCCGACGGCCCGGTGCGCACGGCGACGCCGATCTTTTTTTTCCGCGACCGCCATTACCCATCGTTCTCAATGGTCATTGCCGCCCGCGCCCTGGGTGGAAAACCAGATGTCGATGGCGCTCCCGGGCCCGGGCTGAAATTCGCGGGCCGCGACGTGCCGCTTGACCGTCAAGGGCGTTTGCTCATCCGCTGGTACGGGCCCGCTTACAGAACCTACAAGCACTATTCCGTGTGGCAGGTCTTCAATTCCGCACTGGCCTATGAGAACGGCGAGAGACCTGAAATCCCTCCCGAAACCTTCAAAGACAAGATCGTGCTCATCGGCGCGACGGCGGCGAGCGCCTCCGACTTGCTGTCTAATCCGTTCTCGGAAACTTATCCGGGCGTGGAAGTTCACGCCACTTTGATCGACAACCTGCTGCGGGGCGACTTCTTGCGCGCCGCCGATGCGCGCTGGACGACGGTGGCCACCGTCGTTCTGGCGCTGGCCATGGCGGGAGTGGTTTACCTGGTGGGCTCGGCGCTCTCGAATACCATCCTGGCTCTGGCTCTGGGCGGGATCTATTTCGCCCTGGTGTGCGCCTTGTTCCGATGGGAAAGTGTTTGGGCGCCCATGGCCGCGCCGCTCGTTGCCGGAATCGTTTCCTTTACCGGCTCGACGCTCACCCGCTACGCGACCGAGGGCCGCGAAAAGCGCCGCTACCGCCGCACCTTGACCAAGTACCTCTCGCCCCAGCTCGTCGAAACCATCATGCAGGATTTCAGTTGGGAGAGCTTGCGCGCGGAGAAGCGCAACCTGACGGTGCTGTTCAGCGACATCCGCGGGTTCACCAGTATTTCCGAGAAGCTGGCGCCGGAAGCCGTGGTCAAGACGCTCAACGAGCACCTCAACATAATGGTCTCCGTTATCTTCAAAAATCACGGCACGCTCGACAAGTTTGTGGGAGATTGCGTGATGGCGTTCTGGGGCGCGCCGCTCGCGCAACCCAATCACGCCGAGCTGGCCGCGCGCGCGGCGCTGGAAATGATCGAGGGACTGGAAAAACTGAATCAAAAGTGGCAAAGTGAGGGGCGACCCACACTCAAGATCGGCGTCGGCATCAACACGGGCGAAATGCTTTTCGGCAATATCGGGTCCGAGCAACGCATGGACTTCACCGTCATCGGAGACAGTGTCAACCTCGGGTCGCGCCTGGAGAGCTCGACGAAGGAGCTGCACGCCACGATCGTCATCAGCGACGCCACCTATCAGTTGATCCGCGACCTGGCTGAGGTCCGGCCGCTGGGAGAGATTTCCGTCAAGGGCAAGGAACACAAGATTGTTGTGTACGAATTGCTGGCCATGAAAGATTCCACTCCGCAAAGAAGGGCAGCGTCATGAAATTCGCATCGCGAATCCTCACTCTGGCATTTCCCTGCGTTCTCCTGGGGACTTTGGCGACGCCACCTCTGCCTGCGCAGGATACATCGCAACCGAACCAGACGCAGCAGGACCAGTCCCAGCAAGGGCAGGAGAAGGCTGACAAGGATAAGAAGAAAAAGAAAGGCGGGGGGTTCTTCGGCGGCCTGAAGGCCATCTCCGGGTCGAGTTCGGAGCAGCAGGAAGCCACCCGCACGGCGGGGAGTAAAACCGTCGGCGAAGGCGCGCAGATCGGCGACGCTCAGCCTACGGCCGCTGACCGACAGGCGGTCTCGGCGATGGAGAGCTACTCCGTGGCCGCGCCGGAAATAAAAAAGTTCCAGGACGATGGGAAATTGAAACCCAAGCAGTGAGGAGGAGGCCATGAAGAAACAAATGCTTCGAGCCGGTTGGTTCTGGGGGGTGAGAATCCTGGCCGTCCTCGCGCTGCTCGGGACGGCCCGCGGCGCCCGCGCGCAGTTTGGCAACATCCTCAAGAAGGCGACCGAAAAAGCTCAAACAGTTCAAAAGGCGATGGCGCCCATGACGGTTCAGGAGGAGCGTGACGTGGGAAGGGAAGTCGCCGCCAAAGCCGTGGCGTTTTTCCACCTTTACAAAGACGACGCGCTCACGCGCTACGTGAACCTGGTGGGTCATACGGTCGCCGCGCAATCCGAGCGGCAGGACATCACCTATCACTTTGCCGTGCTCGACTCGGACAACATCAACGCCTTTTCCGCGCCCGGCGGCTACGTCTTCATCACCCGCGCAGCCTTGGCGCTCTGCGAGGACGAGTCGGAACTGGCGGGCGTGCTCGCGCACGAAGTGGGCCACATCGCCGGAAAGCACGTCCTCAAGATCGTCGAACGCGACAAGGCCCTCCGGACCGGCATGGGTGAGGCGAAGGCCTACACGCCCGGCAGCGCCTACGTCCAGAAGATGTCGAAAGGTATTCTGGTCAAGATCATCGACCAGGGGCTCGCCCCGGGCGATGAGTTCGATGCCGACCAGCGAGGCATCAAGTACGCGCACGCCGCCGGCTATCCCGCCGACGGGCTGGCACGGTTTTTGACCAAGCTCGACCAGGCCACCGAGCAGGGCGGCCAGTCCTTCTGGACGCGCACCCATCCGCCGGTCGCGGACCGGAACGCGCGCGTCGGCCAGACCATCAGCGCCCAGCATTGGGAGGATACCGACCGGCCCAAATTGGCGGATCGCTTTGCCATCGAAACGAAGGCTTTGAAAGAGAAGAAAGCTTGACGGACCTCGGGCTCCGCGCCGAGCCGGCCCGGACACTAGGCCGGCTTGACAAACGTGGGCAAGTGTGGTAGTCTATTGCTATGGGTACGGGGGCGCGATCAAACCGAGGGTGGCAAGGCGGCAAGGCGGCGAGGAGGCAGGCGAGCGGTCAAGGTGGCGAAGGGCGCCTTATATATAGAAGAATGTGAAGCTAGCATGTGACGTGGAATGAAGGCTTTACAATTTTTGGGACAAAGCGAAGCTAGGATGTTGTTGAAAATAAAGGGACTGTTGAAAAACTCCGCGAAGCTAGGATGTGCTTATCTTTCAAGGGCTTAGGAGCTTGCCCGAAACAAGCGAAGCGAGACTCCGACCTCATTTCGGAAACGGTTTAAGCCACTCGATGCTGAAAGACGTCTTTACCATCCTCGCGTCTACACCGGCCAAGATCCGCCACGAAGTGGCGGCGATGTCGCCGCGCGCGATTCGGACACGCCCCGCGCCCGGCAAGTGGGCGGTGGTGGAAATCCTGGCGCATCTCGAAGACATCGAGCAGATCGGTTTTCGGGAGCGCATCCGGGACATCGTGGAGCAGGACCGCCCCACGCTTCCCGCCATCGACCAGGAGGGCCGCGCCCGGGCGTTGCGGTATGACCGCAAGGACCCGAAGCGCCTGCTCGACTCCTGGGCACGCCAGCGCCGCGCCAACCTAAAGTGGCTGCGCAAGCTGCGGCCCGCGCAACTGAAACGCCAAGGCATCCACGAAAAGGTGGACGAAATGAGCGCGGAGGAATTCGTCCACGAATGGGCCTTCCACGACCTGGGCCACTTGAAGCAGATTCTGGAAGTGAAGCGCTACGCGCTCTTCCCGCGCATCGGAACCATGCGGGAGTTTTACAAGCTGAGTTAGTGGTTCGAAGGTTTCGTTCTGATCTCCAGGAAGCCTCCGTGAACAAAGTCTTTCCCAGCGCGGAAGCAGCGATTTGCGATCTCTTCGATGGCGCCACCGTTATGGTGGGCGGCTTCGGGCTATGCGGCATTCCCGAGAACCTGATTGAAGCCGTGCGCGCCCGCGGCTCACGCAACCTCACGGTCATCAGCAACAACGCCGGGGTCGATGGTTTCGGCACGGGCCGGTGGCTGGAGAACCGCCAGATCAAGAAGATCATCGGCACCTACATCGGCGACAACAAGCTCTACGAAGAGCTGGTGATGAAAGGCGAGCTCGAAGCCGAGCTGATTCCGCAGGGAACTTTTTCCGAGCGCATGCGCGCGGGCGGCGCGGGCATTCCGGCGTTTTACACGCCGACAGGAGTCGGCACGGTGGTCGCGAACGGGAAAGAAGTGCGCGAGTTTGAAGGCCGGCCCTACTTGCTCGAGCACGCGCTCACCGCGGACTTCGCGCTGGTCAAGGCGTGGAAAGGCGACCGCTGGGGCAATTTGATTTATCGCAAGACGGCGCGCAACTTCAATCCCATGATGGCCACCGCCGCGCGTGTCACCATCGCGGAAGTGGAACAAATCGTCGAGCTCGGCGCGCTCGACCCGGAGGCGATCGTCACGCCGGGCATTTATGTGGACCGTATCATCCAGGGCCCGCACTTCGCGAAGCGCATCGAACGCCGGACTGTCAGGAAGCGAGCGTGATGGACAAGCGGGAGCGCATCATTCGTCGCGTGGCGCAGGAATTGAAAGACGGCTTCTACGTGAACCTGGGCATCGGCATGCCGACGCTCGTGGCGAATTACATTCCCGCCGGGATGGAAGTGGTGCTGCAATCGGAGAACGGGATGCTGGGCGTGGGGCCGTACCCATTCGAGGGCGAGGAAGACCCCGACCTGGTCAACGCCGGGAAGGAAACGATTTCTGAAATCGCGGGGTGCGCGTACTTTTCAAGCGCCGAATCCTTCGCCATGATCCGAGGCGGTCACATCGACCTGACGGTGCTGGGCGCGATGGAGGTCGATGAACGGGGCAATCTCGCCAATTGGATGATTCCGGGAAAAATGGTGAAGGGCATGGGCGGCGCGATGGACCTGGTGGCCGCCGCCCAGCGCGTCATCGTGGCGATGGAGCACACCACGCGCGAAGGCAAACCGAAAATCCTGAAGCGTTGCACCCTGCCACTGACGGGGGTAAGCGTCGTGCATTCTATCATCACGGAGCTGGCCGTCATCGATGTCACGCCACAAGGACTGCTGCTCAAAGAGATTTCCGCGGATACCACCGTCGAGGCCGTTCAGAAGGGCACCGAGCCCGCCCTGCAAGTGAGCGCGGAGTTGAAAACCATTTCGATATAGCGCCATGCTCCTCTTAAACGAGACACGCCGGTCGACACGGATCTTGACCTGGGGGCTCCTGCTCTTCCTGAGCGTGGTCTCGGTGGACGGCTTTCCACTCCAGGAGGCCGGCGTCCGGGGCGCTTCCTATCAAACCGAGATTGAGAGGTGGCGGCGCGGCCGGGAAGAGCGGCTGAAAGCCGAGGATGGTTGGCTGAGCGTCGTCGGGCGGTTCTGGCTGAAGGAAGGAGAGAACACCGTCGGCGCGGACGCGGGCAACACGATCGTATTGCCCAAGGGTTCGGCGCCAGGAAAGGTGGGCGTGATCGAATTTCACAACGGCAACACGACCTTTCGGGCGGCGGCGGGCGCGGCGGTGACGGTGAATGGAAAGCTCGCCGTCACGGCGGTGCTCAAGCCTGACACTTCCGAGGCGCCCGATGTTCTTCAAGTTCGCGATCTCAAGATGTTTGTGATTCAGCGCGGCAGCCGCTTTGGCGTTCGCCTCAAGGACAAGAACAGCGAGGCACGGAAGAATTTCCGCGGCCTCGAGTATTTTCCCGTCAGGGAAGAATACCGGGTGAAGGCGAAATTCGTTCCCCACAATCCGCCCAAGAAAATCGCTATTCCCAACATTCTGGGCGAGACCGAGGAGGTTGCCAGTCCCGGCTACGTGGAGTTCACGCTCAACGGCCAGCTGTGCCGGCTCGATCCGGTGGACGAAGGCGGCACGCTCTTTTTCATCTTCAAGGACCAGACCGCCGGGAAGGAAACGTATCCCGCCGGACGCTTCCTCTACACGGATTTGCCCAAGGGCGGGGAAGTGATTCTGGATTTCAACCGAGCTGTCAATCCGCCTTGCGCGTTCACGGCCTTTGCGACGTGCCCGCTTCCGCCCAAGCAGAATCAGCTTCCCCTGCGCATCGAAGCCGGCGAGATGCGGTACGGACACTGAGAGATATATCGCATGTGAGTAATATCCAATAGTAAGAGGGACCGTGGAAATCAATTCCATCGTGATCGTCAGCCTAGCGGCCCCCAAGGAAAAAATCTGGGGGCAACTCCTGGAGCTCAGCGCCGCGGGAGTGACGTTGCGCGGCATTCAACTCGATTCCTTCGACGATTTCGTGCGTCAGGTCGTGAGCCAGGAAGAAGCTACCGTCGGAATGACCACGGCGTTTTTCCCTATCCACCGCGTGGAGCGAATCTCCCGGGACGAGCCGAGCGGCACGCTCCCTTCGCTCGCGGACCGCTTCCGCGCCAAAGTGGGGTTAACCATTCAGGAATATCTCGGAATGGAAACTCCGCAGGTTGGGGAATAGGGAACAGGTTACAGTGGACAGGTTGCCGGTCAAAGCGGGGCCATTTAAGATTTGACAACTAAAACCTCGCTCATTAGAGTCGCCTTAAGACTATGCCTTCTCGCATCCTGACCCCGGCCAATCAGATCACCATTCTTCGGCTGGTGTTTGTTCCCATCTTCGCCATCCTGGTGATTGAGCGCGATTACGGCTGGGCGCTGGCGGTGCTTGCTGCGGCGGCGATTTCCGACGTCGTGGACGGCACGGTGGCGAGAATCTTTCACCAGGAGTCGCCGCTGGGCGTGGCGCTCGATCCCATCGCCGACAAGTTTCTCATGACCACGGCTTATCTGACGCTGGCTTTCCGCGACGCGCTTCCCTGGTGGCTCACCATCATGGTACTGAGCCGCGACGTGGCGATTATCATGACCGCGGCGCTCATCAGTCTGGTCGCGGGTTTCCGCCCCTTCCGCCCCACCGTTTTGGGGAAGATGTCCACGACCATCCAGGTGGCCACGGTCTTTGTGGCTGTGGCCCATCAGGCCCATGTTCCCCTGGCGAGCGGGCCGCTGCTTCAGATTTGCATTTATCTCGCGGCGGCCATCACCGTGGTTTCGGGAGTTCATTACCTCATGGTCGTGCGGCACCGCTACGCGCACCACGAGGGCGAAGCTGAGCCCACGACGTCGTCGGGGGCTCAAGAGAAGTAGCGCCGGTCCCGCTCAGAGCGGGACCGGCATGCCGCTTGAGGCTGGTTGCACTACCGCCCTGGTTTGCCCCGAACTGGTCGGGAAGGGCGGCGCTACGTCCCGCGCTTCGCGACCTGCGCGCGTGCCCGCATCACGAGCCAGGCGACGACGCCAAGCATCCCCAGCCAGCCCAGCACGCGCACCGCGCGGGCGATAAACATGAAGTGATCGAGCAGTCCCAGATTGGAGAAGATGAAGAACCAGTCGTGAATCGTGTCGCCGCCTTCGCCGATGGTGACGTAGTTGCCTTCCTGCGCGAGGGAGTCGGCCATGTAGGTGGCGATCCCGAGGAAGTTTTCAAAAACGAAGAAGACGCAAAGCGCGGTTCCGCTGGGCTGGCGCTGGATGAGGAAGTAGACCGCCAGGGCCGCGGGCACGAACAATTGGAGAAATGTTCCGCCCAGCATGCCGGGCCACTGGCCGAACCACCCGAACAGCAGGTGCCCGCCCTCATGAATCGGCACGAAGACCAGGTCAATCAGCAGCGAGCCGCCTCGGGCAGTCCCGGCATACAGCAGGAATGCGACATAGAACACCAGCCAACCGATCAGCGCCGGCTTGGAGATCGGCCGCCAATCTTCTTCCAGTGCGGCGAGGAAATCGAAATCCATCCCGTCCTGCCTGCGTAATGGCCGGCATTGTAGCAGGAAGTCTCGAGCAAGAAAGAGAAAGTCGGTGGGAAGCGGGCGAATGTCCCGCTGCATGCAGAGAAGTATTGCCGCCTCGGCCGAAGCGGGTTAATATAAAGACCTTCCTGAGTCCCCTCGCCGCAATTGATTCAGGCTGCACGAAGTTCCGGTTAGTGAGTTCAAGAACAGAATGAAGCCCGTGGTTCGAAAAGCACTATCAAGCTGCGCCCCGAGCCACGTGCTCCTGGCCGCATGCCTGTGGGCATTTCTGCTGCCGGTTTGCCGCGCGGCGGACGATGCGCCTCCTCTGCCTTTCGCGTCGATTCCGCGGGTTGACCGGCCGTTGACCCTGGAGGAATTGGTGAACGGCGACGCTGCCGGCCGCGCGGCGGTGGTAAAGGATTTCGTCCAGCACGACCCGCGTGAAGGCGAAGCCGCCAGCCAGGAGACAACCGCGTTCCTGGCCTACGACCGCAAGAACTTTTACGTCGGTTTCCTCTGCCGGGACAGCGAACCGCAGAAAATCCGCGCTCACGTCACGCGGCGCGACGCCATCGGGGGCGACGACCACGTGGGCGTGGTGATCGACACTTACTATGACCACCGGCGCGGTTACGCCTTTGCGGTCAACGCGCTCGGCATCCAGGAAGATTCGCTGGTGGACGAGTTGCGCGGCGACGATGGGAGCTTCGACACGCTCTGGCACGCCGAAGGCCAGTTGACGCCGGACGGCTATGCCACCCTGATGGTCATTCCCTTCCGGAGCCTGCGCTTTTCCCCGGGCGAGCAGCAGACCTGGGGCATCCTGCTCAGCCGCTCGATCCCCCGCTACAACGAGTTCAGCACCTGGCCGGTGGTCTCACGTAACATCAGCGGCTGGCTCATTCAGGAGGCGGAGGTGCGCGGCCTCGAGCACATCGCGGCCGGCAAGAATCTTCAGATCAATCCTTACGGGTTCTTTTCTTCCCGCCGCTATCTCGACACGGAAACTGCGCAGTTCAAACGCGAAAAGCTGGATGAGCGCCTGGGGCTCGATGCCAAGTGGGTACTGGCCTCAAACCTTACGCTCGATGCCACGGTGAACCCGGATTTTAGCCAAGTGGAATCGGACCAGCCGCAGATCACGGTGAACCGGCGCTTTGAAGTTTTCTTGCCGGAGAAGCGCCCTTTCTTCATGGAAAACGCCAACTACTTCGAGACGCCGGTGCAGGTGGTCTTCACGCGACGGATCGTCGATCCCCAATTGGGCGTGAAACTGACGGGAAAGTCCGGCCCCTACACGATCGCCGCGCTGGCCGCAGACGACCGTAGCCCGGGCGAAATCGTCGCGCCGGATGATCCGTCCTTCGAACAACGCGCGTATTTCAACGTCTTGCGCCTCAGCCGCGATATCCACCGCGAGTCCGCCCTGGGAATGGTCTGGAGCGACCGCGAGTTCCGGCAATCCTATAACCGTGTGATCGGCGCCGACGGGCGCTGGAAGATGTCGAAGACCTCGGGCTTCGGGTTTCAGGTTATCAAGTCTTTCAGCCGTGACCTGGAGGGGACGGCGAAAGAGGGAAGGGCCTTCCACGCCGGTTTCGATCACCATGACCGTCATTGGACTTCCTTCCTCGGGTACAACGAGCGCTCGCCGGATTTCGAAATCGCTTCCGGATTTGTTCCACGCGTCGATTATCGCGCGCTGGGCGGGTTCGTAGGTCACACGGTTCGTCCCGAAGGCCGCTGGGTGACCGCCTGGCAGCCCTATTTCGGCGGCAGCGTCCTGCTGGATCATCGCAACGTTCGCCAGGATTATGCGGCGCATCCCGGCCTCTGGATCGAGTTCGCCCAGGCGTCGCAAGCTTCCGGCCACTACCGCTACAAGCGCGAGCGCTACGAGGGAACGGATTTCTTGGAACGTGGCTATGAGTTCGGTTTTTTCACCCGCCGCAGCCGCTGGTTCAGCGCCGGAATGAACTATGAGTGGGGCCAGCAGATTAACTTCTCGCCGCCCGACGGCGTCAGCCCTTTCCTGGGGGAGGGCAACGAAGTCGAACTCCGCATGACGATCCGCCCCACCACTCGCTTGGCGGTAGAGAACCTGGTGCTTGAAAACCGCTTCCTGACGACGGGCGCGAAAAAGAACATTTTCAACAACAACATTTTCCGCTCCAAATGGAACTACCAATTTACGCCGCGGCTCTCCCTGCGCGTCATTGGGCAGTATTCCAACGTTCTGCCTTCGGAGCAGTACTCAGCGCTTGAATATTCCAAGAGCCTGGTCGGCGACGTCCTTCTGACCTACCTCCTGCATCCGGGAACGGCGCTTTACGTCGGTTACAGCAACACGCTGGAGAATTACGACCGCCTGGCCCTGCAGCAGGCACTGCTTGACCGAGCACGCTCCGGCCTGTTGTCCTCAGCGGCGGGCCTGTTCGTGAAGTTTTCTTATCTCTATCACTTCTGATGCCGGCGCTCAGGACCCGCTCGCTAAGCGGGAGGCAACCATCGTGCCCGATCCAGCGCCCGGCCGCGACTCGAAGTATGGAAACGGCTGGGCAAATTGACGCCGACCGGAGTGCGGTGTAGACTGCGATTCTTTGTTTTGGCGTGCCAGGGCAGGCATGGCTTCGCACCCCCTGTCACGCCAAGGGGACTTTGAACTTATCCGTAGGAGAGAAACGTGAGAACTGTGGCCAATGAGTACTATCAGCAGAACCGAGAGCAATTCCTCCAAGGCTTGAAAAACCTGCTGAGGATTCCGAGCATCTCGACGCTGCCGGAACACAAGCCGGACATCCGCCGGGCGGTGGAGTTCATCGCCAACGAACTTCGCGGGATGGGCATGAAGGGCGTGGAGATCATCGAAGGCAAAGGCCCCCAGCACCCGCTGGTCTACGCCGAGTGGTTGGAGGCGGCGGGCAAGCCCACGCTGCTGCTTTACGGCCACTACGACGTCCAGCCGCCCGACCCGCTGGAGGAATGGATCAGCCCTCCGTTCGAGCCCACCATACGCAACGAAAACATTTACGCGCGCGGGGCGGTGGACGACAAAGGGCAGCTCTATCTGCTCCTGAAGGCGGTGGAAGGTTTTCTGAAGGGCGAAGGGAAGCTGCCCATCAACGTCAAGTTCCTGATCGAAGGCGAAGAGGAAATGGGCGGCGAGCACATCGCGGCCTACACAGGGACGCAGCGGGAGCGGCTGAAGGCCGATGCCGCGCTGGTGTGCGACACGGAGATGTTTGCGCCCGAGCTGCCCACCATCACCACCGGCCTGCGCGGCCTGGTTTACACAGAACTCGAGGCGCGCGGCGCCGCTCACGACCTGCACTCCGGGATGTATGGCGGGGCTGCGCCCAATCCCATCCAGGCGCTGGCGGAGATGCTCGTCGGCCTGAAGGGCCGGGACGGCAAAGTCCGCATCCCCGGGTTCTACAAACGCGTCAAGAAACCCGGCCGCAAGGAACTCGACGCGTGGAAACGTCTGCCCTTCAATGAAAAGGAATTCTTGAAAAAGGAAATCGGGGCCACATCGCTGGTGGGCGAGAGAGGCATCTCGGTGCTGGAGCGGCTGTGGGCGCGGCCGACGCTCGAGGTCCACGGCATTCGCGGCGGGTTCACAGCCGAGGGCGCCAAGACGGTCATCCCGGCGGTCGCGGCGGCCAAGGTGAGCATGCGGCTCGTCCCCGAGATGGACCCCAAGCAAGTCATCCGCCAGTACACTGACTTCGTCAAGAAGCTGACGCCCAAAGGAATCAAGAGCGCGGTGCGCGTTTTGAGCTCGGCGCCTGCTTCGCTGGTCTCGCCGGAAAGCCGTTGGGTGGCTGCGGCGGCCGAAGCCATGGAGCAGATCTTCCACAAGAAGACGGTTTACATGCGCTCCGGCGGCTCGATTCCGATTGTCGGCGAGTTTCAGGACCACCTGGGCATCCCGAGCGTCATGATGGGCTTTGGGCTGCCGGATGACCACCTCCACGCGCCCAACGAGAAGTTCCATCTTCCCAACTTCTATCGGGGCATCCTGGCGGTGGCGCGGTATTTTGAGCTGTTGGGGCAGTAGCGGAAAACAGTTCATAGTCGACAGGCTACAGTTGACAGTTCGAGCTTGTGCCCAGTTTGAACTGTAGACTGTCGACTGTCAGCTGTCGACTGCTTCGAACTCTCAACTCTCGACTTTTGACTCTTCACTATGCCTGAGTTCAAACCCTACATCCCCCACGATTCCAAAGAGCCCGAATTCACGCTGAAGGCCGTTTTGGCCGGTCTGGTGATGGCGGCAATCTTTGGCGCCGCCAACGCCTATCTGGGCATGAAGGCGGGCCAAACGGTTGCGGCTACGATTCCCGCCGCAGTGATTGCCATTGCTCTTTTCCGCCTGCCATTCTTCCGCGGCGGAGTCCTCGAGCAGAACCTGACCCGCACTGCGGCCTCCGTGGGCGAGGCGCTGGTGGCGGGCGCGATCTTCACTATCCCTGCCTTCATGATGGTGAACGTCGGCGGTGAGCACCTCTGGACGGGACTGCGCGGCCACTACTGGGTGGCGACGGTGATTCTGCTCGCCGGCGGGTTGCTGGGGATCTTCTTCATCATCATCCTGCGCCGCCCGCTGTGCGTGGAATCCGACCTGCCATTCCCGGAAAGCACCGCCAGCGCCGAGGTCGTCAAGGCCGGCCAGGCGGGCGCAACTGACGCACCGAAATACGTCTTCGGGGCGCTGGGTCTGGGAGCGCTGCTCCAGGTGCTGAAAGACAGCAAGGGTTTCCAGGTTTTTCAGGACACAGTCACGGGGTTTGTCCACTTTCCCCGCTCGGTGATCGGCTACTTCGGCTACCAGAAAGAGCCCATTGGCGACGTGGCCTACACAGGCGGCATCGCCTATTCGACACCCTCGGCTTCTCCGGCATTGATCGGCATCGGCTACATCATCGGGCCGGCGCTGGCCTCGATCAATTTCGCCGGTGGATTGCTGGCCTGGCTGATTCTTATTCCGCTCATCCTTTTCATCGACCCCGATTTGCCGCACCGCCTGGGCGCGACGACGGGGGGCACGGCGCCCTGGGACCTGCTCAGCTACACGGTCTGGTACAACGTGGTGCGGCCGATGGCCGTTGGCGCGATGCTGGTCTCGGCGGTTTACACGCTCTATGGTATGCGCGGACCGATTGTGCGCTCGCTCAAAGGCGCGTTCGAGTCCACGGCGGCCGCCACGCATGGCGCCTCGGCGCGCACGCGGCTGGATATCGATATCCCCATCAAGTGGATCATCTTCTCGATTGCCGGGCTGCTCGTGCCGATTACGCTCATCTACTACCATTTCGCTCACAGCTGGGGAGCGGCGATTCTAGCCGCCGTTGTCATGGCGCTGAGCGGATTCCTGCTGGGCGCGGTGGGCGGCTACCTCGTAGGCCTGATGGGCACCTCGAACCAGCCCGTCTCCGGCCTGATCCTGTCAGCCTTGGTGGTGGCGGCGCTGGTGATGGTGGGCATCGGCGTAAAGGGCCTGGGCGGTGTGGCGGCGGTGCTGGGCGTCGCATCGGTGGTGGGCGTCGCGTGCAGCGTTTCGGGCAGTCTGATTCAGGACCTGAAAGCAGGATATCTGCTCGGCGGCACGCCGTGGAAAATGGAAGTAGTGGAAATCCTGAGCGTCGCGGTGCTGTCGTTTTTCCTCTTCTTCCCTATCATCGCGCTGCACGAGGCGAACCTCGCGACGGGCGGAATCGGCGGACGGCTGTTGCCCGCGCCGCAGGCGGGCCTGATGGCGTCGCTCGCGCAGGGCATTGTGGGCGGGCAGATGTCCTGGGGACTGGTGCTGATGGGCTGCGTGCTCGGCATTGCGCTCATCATGATCCAGGCGCCCGCGCCCATGCTCTTCGCCACCGGAATGTACCTCCCGCTCGAAACCACCGGCGCGATTTTCGTGGGTGGGCTGATGAAATGGGCCGCCGATCGGTGGGCCGCCCGTCAAAACCTCTCGGTGGAAGAAAAGATCAAGTTCGAAGAACGCGGCACCCTGCTTGCCTCTGGCTTCATCGCCGGCGAAGCCATCACCGGAATTCTCCTCGCCGCACTCTTCCTCGCCGGCGTCTCGTCCCTCACCAAAGCCTTCACCGGCCTCGACGAATTGCCCTTCCTCGCCAACTGGGGGGGGCTGATTTCGCTCTCCGCCTTCGCTGTCCTCGCCTATTGCCTGATTACGTTACCGCTGAAGAAGAAACCGGCGTAAGGGCCATATATGTCGTTTCAAGATGTCATTGCACACATAAAGCGGTCGATCGTCGGTCTCGGCCTTCTTGCCGACCCGCAAGACCCTCTCTCGGTAGTTATCCGGGGCACTGGGTTTGTTGTTCATCCCGATGGTTGGATAATGACTAACAGGCATGTTGCAGAACTGTTCCTGG
>Ga0315284_10007411_pt1 | contig 15679 bp, 13 predicted proteins | sample YL17G09_16_MG_FD_203696 | JGI IMG/M metagenome (GOLD analysis project Ga0315284, IMG submission 203696) | Sediment microbial communities from Yellowstone Lake, YNP, Wyoming, USA - YL17G09_16 | ecosystem: Environmental > Aquatic > Freshwater > Lake > Sediment | place: USA: Wyoming | collected... | reverse complement strand
ACTCCCTGATTTAGAGGTTGCATTAGGGCAGAAGGTTATCGCACAAAAAATTTACATCAATATATTTCCACTTTTTATAGAAGCAAAAGGGGTAAAAGTTTTCGATGATAACGGTACCAGAATACTTCTTGCAAATAGGGTTAAAGGGTATCTGGATATTTCAGGATTATTTAACAGGCATATTACTATTCAAAGACTTGTCATTAAAGAACCCGATATATCCACAGACAGAAAACAACTTGATGAGGTAATCAAAAATATTAAGGCATACCTCGAAAAGGATGTGAGACCTGCAATCAAAGTCAAAATAAAGACAGTTGAGGTAGTGGATGGTGCTGTTTCTTTAATTGATGAAGATTCAAAAAGCCGGATAGATGTAAAAGGACTTAAGAGTGAGGTTATCCTGGGAGAGAATCCTAAACTCAAAGTAGGAGTAAAGGAGTTTGATCTAAGAAAGGAAGGCTGGCCCGAGTTCAGGGGAGATTTGAATGCTTCAACAATAGTGAGAAAGAATGTAGTCGAGATAAAAAGCCTTGAAATCGGATCACATGGTTCTCAATTCAAAGGAGAAGGTTTTTACCATGATGATAAGGGCACTCTAAAAACCGAGATAGCCCTTATTGTTGATTCTGTGAAGCAAATTTTTAAACTCAAGCAAAAGGGAGAGGGAAGAATTTCTGCGAAAGGCGAGATAAGAACCGAAGGTTTTCAGCATTGGGAGAACATTTTCATAGACTTAAAACTGAAGGGAGATTTCTATATCCAGACGTTGATGGAACTACTCAAAGTGGAGGAGGAGGTTGAGGGACTTGTTGATTTTCATGGCGAGATACATGGTCAGCTTCCCCATATTTCAGGGAATGCAAAGGCAAGGCTCCAGAAAGGAAATCTTTTCGGTGTTGATATAGACTCACTCATGTGTGACGTCACTTACCAAGACGGAATAATGAGGTTCAAAAATGGTGTTTCAGAATTATATAGTGGTAAAGCACAGGCAGAGGCATCTTTAAATCTTCCCGGTGCTGAATTCTTTACACTCAATGTAAAGTTTCATTCAATAGATAGTCGTGCAGCCCTCAGGCTTATAGGGTGGGAGCCCGAGATACCATCTGGTAAAGTGGAGGGAGAGCTTGCCACCTCAGGCAGGGATTTTAATCCTGATGGCTGGTTTGTGTACAAGAATAAGCAGTCCATAGCCACTATTCAAAGCAAAGATCATCAACCCTCAGTTCATAATGTTCTTGATAGGATAAATACCATAAAAGGGACTTATTCTCTGCGTGATAATCTCCTTTTTTTATCAAACATGAAATTAAACACTGCTTTATCTGATCTCGACGTGGACGGAACTGTCGATATTACCAGGAAAATGCTCAAACTCAAAGCCAGGCTTGAAACAAACGAGATCTCTGATTTAATTCTGCCATATTACAAAGGAGTGAAAGGCAAGGGAAATTTTTCAGGAGAGGTAACAGGCACATTTGACAATCCCGAATTATCTGGGAAGGCTCATAGTTCTCCTATTTTTATAGAAGGATACAGTGCGGATAGTATTACCTCTCACTTCACGTATAATAAAACCCTCCTGAATATCTATGAACTTATTCTCACATCACCAGGTGAAGAGCACAGATTAAACGGAAAAATATCCTTTCCAGAGGCAAGGGAACTTTTCGAGCTTTCAAAACCTGTGTATGGAGTTGATGCCACCCTTAAGAATGCTCAGTTCGGAAAGATTATGCAGATAGTCTATAAAGACCTTCCATCAACAGGAAGACTCAACGCAGATTTGAAAATTGGGGGGAAGGATAAAGATATCGAAATTAATGGTAATGCCTCCATAGAGAAAGCATCAGTATATAAAATTCCGTTTGACATTGCAACCATAGCCTTTTCATATGCTCATAAGGAGCTTTCAATTAAACAGGCTTTAATCAAGCAGGGTAAATCTACTCTTTCTGCAGAAGGAAAATTATCTTCAGATAAAAGATTTTTTTACAAGGCTTCATCAAATAGAATTTTTATAAAGGACATCGGATTTGACTATGCGCCTGCTGATACTGTCTTAAGCTTACATTCCGAAGGGAGCGGCACTCTTAAAAATCCTTCCATCATACTGAATGCAAAGGTAACAGGGGGAACATTTAAGAGTAAACCCATAGGCAATAGTAGTATAAATGCAACAATTAAAAACATGAATATCTCTTTGGATGCACTACTTTTTGATGAAAAAATAATGCTCAAGGGGAATGGATATTTTGACGAGAAATTGCCCTGGACTGCTGAACTTGACATCCAGCCAGGCAGATATGATTTTATCTTAAGTTCAATTCTCAAGGATGTACCAGAAGACCTGTTGCTTAATCTCAGGGGCCATGTTGAGATGAAAGGTGACAGAAAACACATCATAGCCTCAGCAAATATAAACCAGGTAACCCTTGCACTTTTTGGCCAAAGCTTCTCGAATGATTCTGATATAAGAGTTCAGATGAGTAATGAAAAAATTTCTTTTCTCTCTTTTACCTTGCGGAGCGGGAGCACTTCATTCAAACTTCATGGAAGCATGGAAATAGGCAAGGAATATGACTTGTTTCTTGAGGGAAGTTCTTCTCTTTCACCTCTGAAGGGTCTTTCAAAAAGGATAGGATACCTGAGCGGGGATGCCCGGTTCAACTTGTCTGTCAACGGAAGATGGGAGAAGCCTAAGATAAACGGGGGACTAAATGTGGCGAATGCTTCATTTGGCTTAAAAGGTTATCATCAATATATCAGCTCACTTAATGGTTACTTCCACCTGGATGAGGATCGGATTATTCTGCAGAAACTATCCGGTAAATTAGGAGGTGGTGACATAGGATTATCCGGCCTTATATATCTAAAAGCATTTGATATAAAAAGATTTCATCTTGAAGCACATCTCGACAATGTTACCATTTCTATTTCGAAAGACTTCAATGTAAATCTTGGAGGTAACCTCTTATATCGAGGAACTCCAGCTGCCCAGAACATTACCGGTGAGGTAAAGATAAACAGGGCAATGTTTAAAGAAAGAGTAGAATGGAAAAGCTGGCTGCTCATGGCAAAAGCAAAAGAGAAACCCAAAGCTGAGGTTTCAGAACTTGAGAGGGCAGAACTCAACATAAGGGTCTCGGGGAGTGATAACATTTATATTGATAACAACATTGCCCGGGCTGCTGTAAAAATCGATACAGTTTTAAGGGGAACTCTCTCACGCCCTGTTTTGTTCGGGAGGCTTGAATCTCGAGAGGGGTCCGTCTATTTCAGGAATAATGAGTTCAGAATAATCCACGCAAGTGCTGATTTTGCAGACCCAAACAAACTCAATCCAGTTATTAATCTTTCCGCTGATTCTAATGTAAAGGGATACAATATTAAACTGAACCTTGATGGGCAGTTGGAGCATTTCAATCTTTCCCTCTCTTCCGACCCGCACCTTGAGGATATGGATATTCTTGCTCTCCTCACTTCTGGACAGATAGGAAAACAACTCAAAGGCCTTGAGGGCGGCATAGGTGCGAGTGAAGCAACATCATTCCTGACAGGTAAAATTCAGGACGTTCTCGAGGAACGGCTCAGGACGATTACAGGTTTTGACAGGTTTCAGGTAGATCCCTATGTTTCTAAAACTACTGGGACAGTGGGACCAATGGTAACTGTTTCGAAACGGCTTGTCGGTGACAGGTTACTTGTAACATACTCAGGCTCATTGGGTTCCACCGAGGAACAGATTCTTAAACTTGAGTACCTCCTCGATAAAAACATCTCCCTCATTGGTATAAGAGACGAAAAAGGAAGTGTGGGAGGTGATATAAAGTTAAGGTTTGAATTCAAATGAGCAAGAAATGGGAAATTGGAAATCGGAAAGGGGAAGTTGTATTGGGAAAGTTTTTTCTTATTATTTCTCATTTCATATTTCTTATTTTTTCTTTCTTAATGTTTTCTGCTTCTGAAGTTGAATGTGCAACAGTTGGTGAAATAGAAATAAACGGCCTCTACTCAATCGGGAAAGAAGAACTGCTTGACCTTCTCGACATCAAGACAGGCAAACAAATAGATAAAGAAAGTGTAAGACGTGGCATCAAAAGGGCATTTTTAATAGGATTGTTTGAGGACATCTCCATTGAGACAACTGATGGAGAAAAAACAAAGGTTACAGTCACTGTAAAGGAAAGGGATTTTATAGAAAAGATTTATGTGGAAGGAGAGTATGCCCTCTCCAAAAAATTCATTAAGAATGCCTTTTCTTTAAAAGAAGGGCAGGTCATGAGATATGATATGCTCGGTGCTGCAATTGAACAGTTGAGAAACGAGATAGCAAAACGGGGATTCCCGCATGCCCTCATTAATACTGAAATTAAAAGACTTCAAAAACCATACAAAATAAGTGTTTATCTCCATATAACTACAGGAGAACCTGAAAGAATAAAAAAGATAATAATCACTGGTGCAGCAGAAGAAATAAAAAATGTAATGAAATTATCTGAAGGTGACATATATGATCAGACAAAAATTAACAAAGACCTCGACAGGATAAAATCGCATTTCAAGGAGAATGGACATTTCAAACCTGTTGTAGACTCATATATATTTACTGAAGGAACTCTCACTATTGCTGTCAATCCCGGTAAGCGTCTGAACATTTCCATGGAAGGCAACAGTGCTGTGTCAGCAAAAGCCCTTCTTAAAGAAATGCCATTTTTTGAAGTTGAAGACTTCAGAGATGATAATGTGGAAGAAGCAATACACAGAATGTTCTCTCTCTATCATAAGGAAGGGTATCCTTTTGCACAGATTACATCCAGAATTACATCAGAGGGTGAACTCGTGAATCTCCATTTCTTTATAGTTGAAGGAGCTGAAATAAATCTAAGGTCAATTCATTTTACTGGTATCAGTCTGCCAGAAAAAAATCTTAAAGAGGTCATGTCCCTTAAAGAAGGTGGCATGTATAACCCGGATCTTATGGATAATGACAGAGCAACAATTCAAGAGTTATATAATGCCCTCGGGTATCTTTCAGCTGATGTTGAAGATTTCCAAACAAAATATAAAGATGATTCTCATGAAATTGATATAGTGATAAGAATAAATGAAGGGTTAAAAACAGAGGTCGAGAAGATAAATGTTGTCGGGACAAACCTTATCTCAGAGGAGGAGATCAAGAAGATTATAAAGATGAAGCCTGGTGATCCATACAATGAGGTTGATATCTCAGATACACGATACGGAATTATTGATTTATACAGTTCTCGTGGCTTTTCTGATGTAGTCGTCTCGGTACAGAGACGCATAGAAGGGCAAAAGGCATATGTCACGTACCAGATAAACGAAGGTACTGAAATAGTGTTTGGTAAGACGATCATTACCGGGAATTATTCAACGAGATACGAAGTTGTAAAAAGGGAATTACCCTATCGTGAAGATATGCCTTTCAATTATCAATTTCTCTCTAATGTCAGACAGAGACTCCATAGATTAGGTCTCTTTACCGATGTTGATCTGGAAGTACTCGATAGATATGACCATAAAAAAGATGTGCTCATAAAATTGAATGAAGGTAATCCAGGTGCTGTAGAATTTGGTCTTGGATATGGCGATTATGAAAGATTCAGGGGATTTTTCGATTTAAGTTACAGGAATCTCTGGGGTATGAACAGACAGTCCTCATTCAGGTTTGAGATGAGTTCTCTTGAGAAGCGATATTTATTTCAGTACCATGACCCATGGTTTTTTGATGTGCCCATACCATTCAGGGCAGTTCTCCTTTATGAAGATAAAAAAGAAATAAATATCGATACAAAAGAAACACGGTACAGGCTGAAGAGGTATGGCGCTTCAGCTGGTCTGGAGAAAAAATTGAGTGACAGCCTGAAGGCGGAACTTTACTACGAGTTTTCTCTTGTCAAAACATTTGATGTAAAACCTGATGTTATCCTGAGCAAAGAAGACTCCGGTACACTTATTATAAGCGGAATAAGGACTGGAATCGTGTACGATACAAGAGACAATCCCTTTGATCCAAAGAGAGGAATCCTTTCCGGAGTCTCGCTTAAGGTTACTTCTCCTGTTTTTCTGTCAGAGACAAACTTTATAAAACTTATTTTCCATTTGAGTACCTATCAAGCACTTACGAGGGGAATTGTCCTTGCGTTGTCGCTTAGGGGTGGCGTTGCTCAGGGATACCATGATACTGAAGAACTCCCGATTGTCGAGAGATTTTTTCTTGGAGGCAGGACAACTGTAAGGGGTTATGAGCAGGATACTCTCGGCCCCAAGGGGTCAGACGGAACTCCAACCGGCGGTAATGCCTTTTTGCTCGGAAATGTTGAGATAAGGTCATCTCTCGGCAAAGGCATAGGAATCGTCGCATTCCTCGACGGAGGAAATGTCTGGTTGAAGGCAAAAGACATGGATCCCGCAAATCTTAAATATACTACCGGGCTCGGGTTAAGGTATAACACACCCATTGGCCCTATCAGGATTGACTATGGGCACAAACTTCAGAGGGAAAAAGGGGAAAGCAGTGGTGAACTGCATTTCAGTATAGGCCATGCGTTCTAACTAAAAGTGAGAAATGAAAAGTGAAAAATGAAAAGTTAAAGAAACAACAAAAAACCTTATCCATATTTTTTAACTTGTTACTCGTTATTTTTTTACTGCTCTTTATTCTTTGCCCTCTGCTCTCTGCTGAAATAAGAGATCGGGTTGTCGCATCTGTAGATAATACTGCTATCACCCTGAGTGAATTAGAGGAAATAGATACAAAGACGCAGAAGGTAACCCCAGGTGTCATAAAAGATGAAGTTCTCAATACGATGATCAACAGGGTGCTCCTTCTCAGAGAAGCAAAAAAGCTTAAATTAGACGCACATTCCGAGGATGAGATGCTCAGAGATTATTTAGACCTTAAAATAAGACCATTTATAAGAATAAAAGAAGAAGAACTGACAGATTTTTATGAAAAGCATATCAGGGACTTTTACGGCCAAGATTTTGAGCAAGTAAGAGAAAAAATCGAAACCTATCTTACCGAGAAAGAAATGAATGAGCATGTGAAAATGCATATTAATGAACTCAGGGGAAAAACATATATTAAACTACAACTAAAATAAATAATACGAAATTGGAAATTAACGTAAAAGCACTTCTCACTTCCAGTTTCTTACTTTTTATTTTTCAGTTCTATAATCACTGCGTGTTCATCACACTCAGGAAACTTAGGACACCGTAAACAGTCTCCCCATATCTTTTGCGGAAGGCGTGATTTATTGATATCAACAAAACCTATCTTTTTAAAGAAAGCAGGGTGGTAGGTGAGTGCAAACACCTTTTTTAAACCCAATGCCTTTGCTTCTTTAAGGCAGTGTTGAACAAGATTTTTACCTATGCCCATTTTCTGATATTGTTTGTCTACTGCAAGAGAACGTATTTCTGCAAGATCCTCCCACATGATGTGCAGCGCACATGCTCCGCATATAATTCCTTTATCTTCACATACGAAAAAATCTCTCAGGGTTTCATAGAGTTCATTAAGGGATCTGGGGATCATTGCCTCTCTCTTCGCAAACTCATTGACAAGTTTGTGAACCTGTTTTAGATCAGATATTTTAGCCTTTCTTATCTTCAATGAACTTCATCCCTTCAATAAGAGCATTTTTATTTACCCCGATGCTTTTCTTCCTTCTATCAGGCACAGTACTCTCAAGTGCATCAAACACATAGTTCTTCTCCAGCAGCCTGGTTTTTGCAATGAATGCGCCGAGCAAAACCATATTTGCAGATTTCGCATTTCCAATAGAATGAGCAATTTTTGTTGCAGGAACTCCAACTATTTCTATATCTGTTCGTAGTTCAGGGTCTTTGATAAGAGATGAATCGAAAATGAGAAGTCCTTTTTGTCTGAGCCCTGCCTGAAATTTCTTAAGTGATGCCTCGTTCATTACAATAAGTATATCAGGATTCGTCACAACAGGGGAGCCGATAAGTTCATCCGAGACGATCACCGCACAATTCGCAGTTCCTCCCCTTATTTCTGCACCATAAGAAGGAAACCACGTTACCTCTTTGTTTCCGAGCATACCTGTATACGCAAGGACCTTTCCGAAAAAGAGTATGCCCTGACCGCCAAAGCCTGCTATTAAAGTCCTGTTTTCCAGTTATTTCGCCTCTTTGAATTTATCTTTAAATGTTCCAAGAGGGTACACAGACATCATTTCTTTTTGAAGCCATGTGATCGAATCACGGGGTGTGAGTCCCCAGTCAACAGGGCATGGTGAAAGTATCTCGACAAGACTGAATCCCTTACCTTCTATCTGGTATCCGAATGACTTCTTTATTGCTTTTTTTGCATTCATAAGATTTTTATATGAGTCTACTGATGTCCTGACAATATATGATGCACCGTCAATTGTGGACAGAAGTTCTGATACACGGAGAGGATACCCTGCTGTTTCAACACTTCTCCCTGAAGGTGTTGTGGTTGTCTTCTGACCGAGTAATGTTGTTGGGGCCATCTGGCCTCCTGTCATCCCATAGGTTGCATTATTTACAAAAAATACCGAGATGTTTTCCCCCCTGCTCGCTGCATGAATTATCTCAGCTGTTCCGATAGCAGCGAGGTCACCATCACCTTGATAAGAAAAAATTATCCTGTCAGGCATCGCACGTTTAAGTCCTGTTGCTGCAGCAGGAGGCCTCCCATGTGCAACTTCGAGCATATCAAAATTAAAATAATCATAAGCAAATACTGCACATCCAACCGGAGCAATCCCTACAACCTTCTCCCTTATACCTAAATTGTCAATACATTCCGCAATCAGCCTATGAATTAGACTATGTCCGCAGCCAGGACAAAATCTGAATGGTGCCTGTTTAAGGCTTAAAGGTCTCTTGAATATCTTTTTCATTCATCTCTCCAATAGTCTCAAGGAGCACTCCCTCGAGAAGTCCGTAGTCACTTACAATTAATTCATTAAATTTAAAACATTCCATTATGTTCATTGTAAATTGTATTCCAGGTATTATCAAGTCTGCTCTCTCGGGTTCCAGTCCTTTAATCTTTTTTCTTTCCCTCAAGGGAAGGGCAAACAACGCCCTCCTTATATCACGGAGTTTTTCCAGAGATATTCTGTGGAGATGTATTTTTTCCCTTGAATAGGTCTCGAGTTTTAAGTCAATAGAGGCAAGGGTTGTGAAAGTTCCCGCAGTTCCTATCAAGCATGTATCCTTGTCAATCCGATGTTCAATCCTGGAGCTGATACTATCTAAAAATGAGGCAATCCCTTTTCCCAATTCTGCGATATATGCCTCTGAGAGAGGGTCGGTCGTTATAAAACTTGCAGCAAGTTTTATAACCCCAACAGGGATACTCCCCTTATCAACTACCTGTTTATCTTTATAGAGAATCCACTCTGTACTGCCCCCTCCTATATCAATAATCAATGAAGAAAGAGCAGCGATGGATAAAGAATCATGAAATGATGAAAAAACACCTTTTACGATAAGTTCTGCCTCTTGTTCGCCAGAAATCACTTTTATCAAGATTCCTGTATTATCAAACACCCTTTTTATAAACATATCTGAGTTGGATGCCTCCCTCAATGCGCCCGTCGCAATTGCACTGACAAATTTAACTCCATATCCTGAAATTATAGAGGAGAATTCCTTAAGCACTGCGATTGAGGATGCGCTATTTTCATCCCTGAGCTTCCCAGTCTGACCCACGCCATCAGCTAATCGTGTGATTTTTCTCTTATAAAGTATATGCTCAATCTTTTTATTCCTAACACAGGCTATCAAAAGTCTAAGCGTGTTCGATCCTATTTCCACAGATGCAAATAATGACATAGTGGAGTATTATAAATGACATCGATTACACACCTCAAACTCTTTAAATGAATCAGAAAGGGGGCACCTTAAGAATTACCTTGATTTTTATAGGTAGACGGTTATAATATTCTCTAATTTAAAGTTGACAAAACCGTTATGGTATACTATTGTTTTAGCACTTCAACTAAAGTACTTTAAGTACTCTTGAAAGGAGGTGACAGTTAATGAAGAAAGTTTTAGCTATACTTCTGTCATTGGTGCTTGTTGTCGCATTCTCGTTCACCATAGGCTGTAAGCAGGCTGAGCCACCAAAACCGGCACCAAAGCCAGCTGAGGCACCACCAGCAACACCAGCTGAGGCACCAAAAGCACCTGAAGCTCCAAAAGCACCAGAGAAAGCAAAAGCACCTGAAGCTCCAAAAGCACCAGAGAAACCAGTAAAAAAGTAGAAAGGGAAATTTTCAGGGATGGGCATCTCCCATCCCTGAATTGTTCTGCGACAGGGAACCCTCGGTTATGCAGCTATCGATCTTGTTATTCCGCACAAGATTTTAAGGGAATAGTTACGTCCATTTCTAAAAAACTTCAGAGATTAACTTTCATCGTAGCGCTCGAATGATTTATAAGACAGGCAGAGAGTATTTCCGCACTCTAAAAGTGAGAAATAATGAGGTGGTTGTTCAGATTACTCCTCAATCATACAGCAAGCTTTAAAGCAATTTCTTTTGCATGCCATGCGATGCTTTTTATTATATCAAGCATATATATATAAATAGCTGATGCTACAGGAAGGCATGACCCTTCAATTAAGCGTTCCTCATGTAATGTTGCGTATTCGATCGCCCTTCTTATCACACCTCTCACAGATTCCTCGACATATTTGCTGAGAATTGTGTTTCTCGCAAGGATTATTTCAGCTGTAGTGTTCAGAATCTCGATCAGCCTCTGAAAAAGAAATGTTATTTCATCCATAGCCCTTTCACTGAAAAGGATTTCTTCCCTTACTTTTTTATCGATAAGTTCAACTATTCTCTCTATGTTTTCTGCAATCCTCAAAATGTAAACAGGAACAGTAAGATATGACTTTAAATGTAAATCGTCCATGGCAAGTTTTGTGATTATCTGTGAAAGTTGAGGCTCTGTTTTTTTAATATATTCAACCTTTGCCCTGCAATCATTCAAAAGTGTCGATGTATTATAAAGGAGTGAAGTCTGTAATGATAACATACAATCTTCTGCATCATTCCCCATCTGATATAACGTCATTAACGCATTTTTAACATTCATATCCTCTTTCATAGTATTCCTCGTATTCCTCCTGTATGTAGTGAGCGTTTAAACAGTATATCAAATTACCAGACCATCTGCAAGAATTCATAACTATTCATATAAATGCCATTTTAGGACATATCTCATTGATTTCAAATGACTTATATTAAAGAGTGTATCAATTGAGGAAGATTACACTTGGGAAAACACTATTTTGGGCTAATCAAGATCAGTAAGGCATGGCAATCTAAAGCATTTCCGTTAATATCTTTTACTGCTTTTTCATAGGCTTTTCTGACTTTTTTCATTTTTATGTCTAAAAGCAACCCGATGTCAACACACATCCTGTAGAGAGAGTTGGTTTCTAATGGTATGATTTTTAGATGGTGAGACATTGATTTATATTTTTCGATCATTTCTTGCAACAGATTTTTATCCGGTTTCTCCTCAGTATCTGCAACTTGCAGAATGGGCATAATGGTCAGGGTGTCATGGGTAAGATTGAGCTCCTCACGGCTGATAACTAACTTCTTCCCTATCTTTTCAAAAAAAGTCGTAAAAAATTTCGATTCAATCCCTCCCTCTGTAAGGCTGTTCAGTACAATATTTGTGACCGCTTTCTTCTTCACTAAAAAATAGTCCCTGATTTTCCCGGTATTTTCATCAAATTTCGTACTGACTACATTCTTCAACTCTCTCAGATATTCTTTGCTTGGCGTCTTTATCTTTTTCAATGACCTTTTTCCGTATAGAGTTACAAAGCAGTAAAAGAGGTCCCGATGTAGAAGATTCTTGAGTATTTTCCCCCATGAATAGAATTTTGCCATAGCCTTAATGGTTTCAGTGTGAAGCTCAAAGGCAGTCATAAGCCTTGGTTCAAAGACAGCATGGTGGCCATCATACTTGGTCCAGTCGGTATGGATAACGCGGCCCTGTTGCATAAGTTCCTCGAATAATGGTGTCCCCGGGATAGGGGTAAGCATCAAAAACTGGACAGAATCTATATCGAGGCGTTTGGCAAACTTCTGTGTGCTCCTGATGGTTTTAATATCATCTGCATCTCCGCCAAGGACAAACATCCCATGTATATTAATGGAGGCATTCTTGAAAGTCTTGATACATTCGACAATATCATCCACTGTCTGTTTTTTATTATAAAGAGAAAGGGTCTGTGGATTGATGGACTCAAATCCCACATATACCATAAAGCATCCTGCTTGAGCCATAAGATTCACGAGTTCAGTGTCTCTGGCAACATCTGCGCGTATCTGAGCTGACCATTCAATATGAATCTTTTCAGCAATCATCCTCCTGAGAAGGGCTTTGGTTCGCTCCCTGTCTGCTGCGAAATTGTCATCAACAAAAAAGATGTGGCTTCTTTTTGAAGCAACTTCTCTTATTTCCTCAATAACCCTGTCAATAGATTTAAAACGGTATTTTCTGCCAAACATCTGGATGACAACACAGAATCTGCAGCCGAACGGACAGCCTCTTGATGTTAAGATAGGAATACTGGTTTTCTCCCGCCAGTTGTGAACCAAATCGAAATCAGGGATTGGGGCGGAATCTAAATCCTGGATAAGCGGCCGGTCCGGGTTATGAACATAGGCATCGCCTTTTCTGTAGGAAAGACCTTTAATATCATGAAGAGGTATTCCAGATTCAAGGTGCTCTATAAGTTCAATGATTGTCTCCTCCCCTTCACCTCTTACCACATAATCAGCGTATATCAGGCTTTCCTCTGGTAAGAATGTGGCGTGAGGCCCTCCCATCACAACTGGAATTCCCATAGAGCTGAATTTCTTTGCAAGCTGGAATGCCCTCGGTGCAGTTGAGGTAATTGAAGAGATACCGATGAGATCCGCATCTGTCAATATGTTCCAGTCAGGCTCTGCAATATCTTCGACAAATACCTTTGAATTATACCCTTTCTTTTTGAGTAGTGTAGAGAGCAGAATTGTTCCTAATCTGGGCAGAGAAGACCTGCTGTAAATATGAGCCGCTGGTGATTTTGCCTCGATGAAATAAATATTTTTGATTTTCCTCTCCTTTTACAAAATTATATCATATTTTTTTAAAGAATGAAGAAGGGAGGTCATTCAGTTCCCTTCTTCATTCTCTTTTCTTTAGCAAGTTCTCTGATAAACCTTGACCTTGCCTCAGCATTGTTTTTAATGCCTTGCTTCTCACAAAAAACAAGCAGTTCATTGATATCCACATCGATGAGTTCTGGCTCAATCCCGTGTGCCCTTATCTTTTCTATTGATAAATCTAATACCTCTAACCACTCATCATATGTTTTCCCCAGGATTTGAGCATCAACTGAGGTCTCAAGGAGCAAGGGCCACTGCTCTCTTCTGTAAAAACCTATTCCGATAACCATATCTTTCATGTCTGATTTATTTTTCATGGTTTTCATCAGAGCGCTCTGTTGAACAGTCTCCCTGTTTAACAGAGCATAAACGAATGAAAAGACTATTTCCTGTCACATTTCTACTTCATTTATGGAAAGTGGTTTATTTCTTTTTGTATGTTTTCTTCTTTGCCGCCGGTTTTTTCTTTTTCGCTACTTTTTTCGTGACCTTTTTCACTGCTTTCTTTTTAGGTTTTGCCGGTTTCTTCTCAGCAGAAGATACCTCTGTAACTTCTATCCCACAGCAGTAAATAGGTCTCAACTGGGTTCCCAGCGATTCTGTCACAACAATCTCCGAACCACACTGTTTGCACTCATAGGTTATTATTCTTGCCATGGTAATACTTCCTGCATTTTTTTAACTTTATACCAATTATATCACTTTTTATCTGGGCAATCTATTTTTATAATGTGCTTGTTAGTCGGTTCTCCCAAGGTATTTCAGAATCGCCTGTAATAAAGATGCGCTGTGACCAAGCTGTGTATACGCTTCTTCCTTTGTCATGTCCCTGTTTTCTGCTCTCAATGTATGACCCAGTATTCTTGACAGGTTTGCAATACGGGCAATCTCTCTTGATAAGTCTTCCTCGAAAAAATCTGACCTTACGTTAATGGGATACATATTTTTCACTACACGGTCACTATTTTTCAAAACTTCATTCTCAACAATCCCATCGTTGATACCATGTCGTTTTTTGTTAAAATCATCATAGGGGATGTTGTGTAAAGGTTGGGACAAATCACCCACATAGTGAACACAGAATGCAAGATGGTATTCTGCATATTTACCCGCTTCTGTACTTTCTTTATATTTGCATAATGAGGCAATTATTGTTCCGTAGAGATGCCCTTCCATATCGTCTGGAGAATTATATCTTTTAACCTGTTCTAAAACCATTTCTGGGGTAACATCAACATTATTGTTATTATTAAAGTAGTGATTATTCATTTCAATTCGGCCTGCTTTGACCTTTGAAATATCCGCTCCTACAGCATTATACCACTTGCTGTATCCGGCAGCTTTTGCTATTGCAAGATGTGTCTCGTCATGCCATCCTGATGCTGTGGTGAGATTGGTAATAAGCAGAAAAAGAGTCAGAATAAAGATGCATGGGTTTATTCGCATGTCGTTCATGTATATATTTTAACTTACACCAATTGATAATTTTCTTTTTCAAAATTTCTTAATGCTCATTATTACATAGGCGACTAAAAAATAAAGCAACATCCCTATGACAAGTGAAGGTATAAAGCCCAATCTGTATGTTAAAAAGATAATGGCAAATATATAGGCAAGCCATGGGAATAACATGATGACAAGGCCTTCAGCATATGGAACTACTGCTTTCTCGCCTGATTCAAAATAAATAATCAAAAATGTGATCACTGTGATGACCGGTAAATTGGCAATGAAGGCTGCGATTAACCCTTTTGCCTGACTGGCGAAATAGGTCACCATACTCACAATAACTCCACCAACTAAAAAATAAAGAAAATACTTTAGTTCCATTTTGTTTTACTTGCATTTTTCAATCAGGGAAGATAATCCCAATACCTTAAGATGTTCTTTTAACAATATACACACTTCCAAAGGCTTATCCACGATATGAAAAAGTTCCAGATCTTCATTATGTAACGTTCCCTGCGGGATAAGGGTATTTTTCATCCAGTCAATGAGCCCTTTCCAGTAATCACTCCCATAGAGAATAATCGGGAACGATGCTATTTTACCTGTCTGGACAAGTGTTGCCGCCTCAAATAATTCATCCATTGTTCCAAATCCTCCGGGGAAAATGACAAAACCTAACGCATATTTTATGAACATGAGTTTTCTTACAAAAAAGTATCTGAAGGAAACAGTGAGATCTTGATACTTGTTCGCTATCTGCTCTAAAGGGATCTCGATGTTCAATCCCACAGACTTACCCTTCCCCATTTGCGCACCCTTGTTTGCTCCTTCCATGATACCCGGGCCTCCTCCTGTTATCACAGAAATTCCTGCCTCGGAAAGCAATTTCGCCATTTCAAATGCCTGTTTATAGTAGTAAGAATCCTCACTAAGCCGTGAACTACCGAATACAGTGACCGCCGGACCAAGATTATAAAGGTTTTCAAAGCCCTCCACTAATTCTGATTGTATTCTGAAAA
>Ga0315284_10007409_pt1 | contig 15681 bp, 16 predicted proteins | sample YL17G09_16_MG_FD_203696 | JGI IMG/M metagenome (GOLD analysis project Ga0315284, IMG submission 203696) | Sediment microbial communities from Yellowstone Lake, YNP, Wyoming, USA - YL17G09_16 | ecosystem: Environmental > Aquatic > Freshwater > Lake > Sediment | place: USA: Wyoming | collected... | reverse complement strand
TGTCGCCTGTCAACTCGTCGGCCCCGTCGTCTAGCGGCCTAGGATACCTGGTTCTCAGCCAGGGGATCGCGGGTTCGAATCCCGCCGGGGCTACCATCACTACTCACCATTGCGCGCTTGTCCCCCGCAATCCGCAGCACCCCCGAGAGGTCGCCGGTCACCGTGCAGGTGTAGCCGCCCTTGGCCTCAACGGGCACCACGGTGATGCTGGTCACCAGTTCGGCGAGCAGCGCGTGGGCGCGCGCCACATGGCTGGGATCGGTCAGTTCGGCCAGGTCGCCGTGGCCAAGGTGTTCCTCCACCAAGGCCGGGATTGCTGCCAGCGCGCGCTCCAGAGCCTTCTCCATAGCGCCGCCATCAGGATCGCCCTGCTGCTGCGCCAGTTGGTCACGCTCGGCGGTCAGCCGGTCAAGTTCCCCTCGCAGTAGGACGGCTGCGCCGTTGTTGCCACCCGCGCGGACCGCCGCCAGGACGTTCTGGATCTCCCGTTCCACCTGCGCCCGCCGGTCACTCGCTGCCTGCTTGCTCGTCCGGCCCCTCGCCTTGGGCGCGTGACGCTTGACCGTCTCTCTGGCTGCGGCGATGGCCGCTGCTATCGCCTCGGGGCAGAACAGGTAGTCGCGCACCGCCTCCAACACCGCGGCTTCCAGCACCTCCCGGTTGGGCGTTCCGCGGAATGAGCATAGATGTGACCCGCGATTTTTCCAAGTCGGACAGCCGTATCCCTTGCGGCTCGCGGCAATCAACCGGCTGCCGCAAATGCCGCAGCGCACCAACCCACTGAGCAGGTACTTGTTGCGGTAGTGCTGTGGCCGCTCGCCCGTGCCGGAGTCCTGGCTGCGGGCCGCTTGCAGGCGCTTCACCTTGTCCCACAGCTCCTGCGGCACTATCCGTAGCTCGGGAACCTCCTTGACCACCCACTCCTCGCGCGGCAGCGCCCGGCTCACCTGCTTCTCGGTGTCCGGGTCTATCGGCCAGGTGCTGCGATTCCAGATCACGCGCCCAATATGCTTCTCCTGGTTGAGGATGCCCAGGCCGCGCTTGCGCGAGCCGGCAATGGCGGTGTAAGTCCAGGTCCGGGCCACGGCGGAATCGCGGTTGCGCCAGCGCGCGCCGGGCGGCGCAACGCCCTCGCGGTTGAGTATCGCCGCAATCTGGCGCGGCGACTTGCCGTCGGCATACAGCTGGAAAACGCGCCGGATGACCTCCGCCTCGCCCGGGTGGATCACCAACTGGACGCCGAGGGACTTGCCGGTCCCTTCGGGGTCGTCCTCGCCCCGCTCGAACAGCCGCTTGCCGCGGTAGCCGTAGACCGCGCCGCCCGCGTGCATCCCGCGCAGCACCTGGCCTGTCAGCGAGCGCCGCTGCCGCTCGGCGTTCATGTCGCGCTCGAAGGCAGCCGCGATGCCGTTCACCATGACCAGGGCTTTTGCCGCCTTGGGGTTGGCGATGGTATCCAGGCCGCCCGCCACGGTCACCATGCCGATGCGCCAGAAGCGCAGGCGCTTCTCCAGATTCAGGCATTCGGCCTGGTCGCGGCTGAACCGGCTCTGCTCGTCGGCGAGCACCACGTCGAAGACGTGCTTCTTCGCGTCGGCGAGCATTCGCTGATAGCCCGGGCGGGCCCTGGTGATGGTGCCGCTGATCGCGTGGTCGGTGTAGACGTGCCCCTCGGCCAACCGCCAGCCGCGCGCTTCGGCGTACTCGCGGCAGCGCCGCACCTGGTCCTCGATACTGGCGGGTCGCTGCAAGTCACTGGAGTACCGCGCGTACACTGCGGCCTTCATCACCGGACTCACTGTCGTGCTTTTGGCTGGCATCCTCACACTTGTGCGCCTCTGGCGTCATTCATCGCTCGGGGGCCAGAATTAGTCAAGGCCACCTTTCGTCAACCGGGCCGCCCCCGTGGCGTGAGGTTGGCCCCCGCGCGCCGCCCGCACCCCGCCACTCCCTGTCTATCAGCAAGACCCCTGACTATTGGAGACCCTTCAATGATTGTAAGCGGAACCCATGTTCACTGCTCTTGGCGTTCGGCCGCGAGCACTTCGGGCCGCAGGCGGAAGTGCGAGATCGGGTGCGCCGCGCCTTCATGCTTGTCTATCCACCACGCCACCAGGCCGGCGCTGCGGATTTCCTCAAGTCCACGGCGCATCAGTTGTCCACGGTGCGAAAGCTGGCCGGCAGCGCCAAGTGCTTCAACGCCGGTGACCTCGGCGAGCGCCAAGTAGGTCATGACCATGACCTCGTAGGGCGAGAGTGCACGCTGCTTGCCGACGAATAACACGCCGTCCAGCAACCGGCGCGCGTCATCGGTGAGATGTGGAATGACCACGACCTGTTCGCGCAGGCGCTGCCAGGTGTCGGCGAAGATGTCGCCGCCGCCACATAGACGTTGCAGTTCCTTCAGCGTGCCGCCCTTACCGCAGGAGTCTGCATGGCATGACCACAGTAGCTGACCATCAGTGCGCCCAGCGAAAACGGAGAACGAATCAACGGCGTCATGGTGCCCTGGCAGCGGACACGGCCCATGCCCTTTCCGTGTGGCACAGTTGAATCGCAGCCGGCCACCGAGCAATGCCTGGTAGGCTTCCAGTTGGCACTCGAACGCTTGCGCAGCTCGTTCTTGGCTCGATGCGGCGCACACTCCCGGTGGCAGCCTTGGCAGTGCATCTCCAGGCGGCCTGAGCCATCGGTAGCCTGGTGTTGGCGGCATGGCCGCGAGCGCTCCTGCGGCCTTCACTTCGTAACCTGCGGTGGTGAAGGTCGCGACGTCATCTGGCGCACTGAAGTGAAAGTGCGCGCCGCCGCGAAGTGATAGCACTTCGGGTGCGCCGATGGCACGCAAGCGCAACAGAGTATCGCAGAACCCTGGCCGCCCGGGATCTACGTCGATCACCACGTGACCACTCCCGCACACCACCCCTACACCATCAAGGAACAGTCCGGCCACGACCCACGCTTCGAGTTCCTCGAGGGAAGGCGGTCGGGTCTGATACACACCCCACTCGACCAACGGGCACTTGCGGTAAGGCTGCTTCTGCTGTACACGGAAGGGCACCGGCCGCCATCCACGCGAGAGATAAGCGCGGGCAGCGCTTGCGCAGTCGTCTTGCGCACGACGAGCGTGTTGCCGCCCCCCACCTTTGGATATCGAGTTCACAGTCGTTATTCGTACCATTGCAGTCAAAGGCGGCATTTCTCAGCCGCGTCAGCCATGCGCTCGCGTCCTATGCAGCCAACTGGCCTTCTGTTCTTAGGTTTTCGGCCTTCTGTGAAACCAGGACAAAACCGCGGGCCGTCGCGGCCGCTCGCTGCTTGGCCGTTCGCTCGGTCTTCGGCGCATGGCCCGGCCCCGGCCATGGGCGGAACGGGTAGAAACAGCAATCTGCGCCGAGGCAGTCGGTGCGGTCGCCCGGCTGGCAGGTGCGTCGATACGCTCGAATCAAGGTGCGGCTTGGGCGGCGACGCCTCGGGCGTGGGACATCCGGCTCGCCGTCGTAGTCATGCGGCCGCATGGTCACCGGCATGGGTTTGTGCCAGAATGGGCGGGCGCAGTACAGCACGCAGATGCACGAGAGGCAATCGAACGCGGCTCGCGCGTTGGCGGCGCCCATGCACTCCATGCAGAACCCACGGATGGCTTGGCCTGGTGTAGGCAATCGTCGCTGCTTGTTGCTGTCAGTCATTCTCCGGCGTGCCATCGTCCATCCCCTCGCTGCCCTCGCGATACGGCAGTTGACTCAGTATCGCTCGTTTGCGCTCCATCTTCTGCAACCGGCTGGCCCGTCGCGGCTAGCGCCTCCCGCCAGATCTGCTCACCGACCGCCTCGCCGATCAGCCGTGCCAGGCTCAGCGCCGCCGGCGGCAACTTGCTCCGGCACGGCACCACTTCGCGTTTCGGCATGGCGGCAGCAGTATCAGCGTGGGGTGCCATCGTCCTCCGCCCGCTGCCGCCTGGCTGCCGGCGCCTCGACGTCTGCGCGGCGCCGGCGGCGCCGCTGGTCGCGTTTCTGTTGGTCGAGTGGCTTCGGGCTCCTCAACATCTCCTCCAGCGCCGCCACGGGCACGCGCAGTTTTCCGCCCAGGCGTAAGACGGGCAGAATGTTCTGATGCGCCAGGCGATAACTGCTGGTTCTGCCGATGCCAAGGATCTTGCCCGCCGTGACGACGTCCATTGTCCGGGTGTGCCTAGTTTCCATGTGTTGAACTCTCCTCGCTGATGTTGCTGCAAAGGCAATATGTCCCCTTAACTGCAAAGCGATTATGTCCCCTTAGGCGATTCTGGTGGCCTTGATGATGCGTCCAGGTCGGGCGCGACGGATTGGCCCTGGCCGCAGGCTAGAAGGCGTTCGCTGTGCGATTGCGGCGGGTGCCGATTTGAGGCCCGGTAGCAGGTGCTCGCGGGGCGCCACGCCGGGCGCGCTCGCCGCAAACACCCACGCCGCATCATGTGCCGCGCGTACGCCTTTGCGGCGGCGCTTGGTGCGGATGAGCTCAGCGATCTCGGTGGCGGGCGCGGTGGCGATGAGCTGATCCTGGTAGTAGACATGCCAGCTGCCGTCCAGCAACTGGCGCACCTGCACCCGGCAGCGGGCATAGCTGCGGCGGCGCGGCCCTGGGGGGACATCGATCACCAAGCCGGCGAAACGCACCGTATTGTCATTGCCCACCGTGGCCTCGTAGGACAGCGCCAGAACGCGTTCCCGGTCTTCTGCCCGCGGTGGCTTGCGCCAGACGCTGCAAGGCTCCTCAGGGGCCACGCTGAAGTGCTGGTTGAAGTGGTCGAGAAACCCGTTGCCCACATAGGCATTAGCAGCGGCGATGTCGCTGATGCCTTCCAGCCGCAAGAGCGCCACCAGCCGATCCTGCAAGGTGCGAAACAGGCGCTCCGCGCGCCCCTTGGCCTGCGGGCTGAGGACGAAGATGGGTTCGATGGCGAGCGCTTCCAGCGCGGCTCCGACCTGGGTTGGATCTTGGCGGCCCGCGAGCTCCTCGTCGAGGGTCCAGGACTCCGTCATTGCGCTTGAGCGCCGAATGGCGATCCTGGTAGACGCTGTGGGGCACGCCGTGACGCTCCAGCACCTGCTGCAAGAGCTTGAGATAGCCCCAGCTCGATTCGTGCGGCACGAACACCAGGGCCAGCACCTGGCTGGTGGCATCATCGATCGCCGCCATCAGGCAACAGGGCGGCCGCGCGACGCCGAACCACCGATGGGGGCTGCCATCCCACAGCATCTGCGCGGCGCTGCGCGCCGCTCCGGAGATGCGGCAGAGCCGCATCCGCCCGCGGCTGACTTGCGCTCGCGGCGGCGCCGATGCTGGGGGGCGCGGCGGCGGCACTTGGGCTTGATGCCGGCTTGGCGGCGCCAGCACCGCACCGTCTCCCGCGACAGGGTGAGGCCTTCGCGCTGCGCCAGCATCTCGGTGAAGTGGGTGTCGTTGAAATCGGCGTAGCGCTCCTGGGACCAGGTGATCACCCGCGCCCGCAGTTCCTGATCCAGCTTGTTGGCGGGAGGGTGGCCACGGTTGCCATGCGCTAGGGCGGCCAATCCGGCATCCGCCTTGCGCTTCAGGCGTTTGGCCTGGCGATAGCTCACCCCCAAGGCCGGCGCAGCCGCTGCGAGGCTAACCTTGCCTTCCAGCACCTGTTTGAGCAACTCGTAGCGTTTCACGTCCCGTCCTGTGACTGCGATGGTGTGGTCCATGGGGCCATTATCGGCCCCGTGTCAAGCCCACCCGCGCCCACTCGTCGCCGGCGCTGCGTTTTGTCGCGGCGGCCCGGGTCCGGATCTGGACCTGGATCGGGACCTGGTCTCGATCGCCTTACCTCTCACACATCCTAAGCCCAGAGGAGGGACATTCTTCCTCTGCAGTTAATGGGGACATAATCGCTATGCTACCAGAGAACTCTCCTCGCTGATTGCACCTTATGATGCGACCTGCTAGACTATACCCGAACGCTCGATTAGTACGGATTAGTGCTATCAGAAGTGAGCACGCGATGAAACAGAAGCACAATGACTGGGAGCGGAGAGAAGCCGACGCCCAGGCGAAGCACCTACGACCGCCACGTTCGTTCATTGACGAGCTATGGCACCACGAGCAGACCGTGCGCGGGACGCTATACCCGCCGCTGATGCGCCGGACGCTGGAGGGGCTCACTGCTGGGGCGCCGGAACGTTTCGACTGGGAGAACTACCACGATCTGAAAGGTCTGATAGACGCCTTCGAGAAGGACGAGCGCGCGGCATGGGACGAATACGCCTTGACACAGGCTTTGCAGCCCAGGGCCGAAGGCTTGCCGGAAGAGGTCAAGTCGCGCGGTTGCGTGACGCGCGGCCCCAATACCAAGTGCCGGCGGCGCCGCCTCCGCCTCCTGACCTTCGTCGCCGACCGCTATCTCACTGCGGAGAACTTCCTCGAGCGCCATCTCCGCTTCGGGCGTAGGATTCAGTGGAAGAAGGAGATAGAGCCACAATGGAATGCGATGTATGAGCAGGACCGCAGGACAGATACGGACCTACGTGTGCGGTACTACGAGGCGCGCCGCGAGGAGTACCTGCGGGAACTCTACTTCGACAGGTTGTACCAGCAGATGGTAGAGCCCATCCTGCAACCGCTGGCGGCGGGCATCGTGGCGCTCGCCCACGAACTGCGAAGCGGGACGCCCGAGCGCAAACAGGACATGAGGCGTATTGCTAGAGAGCGCCCAAGCGTCTGGCCGGACTTCGTGGAACTGCTAATTACAGAGCATAGTGACTACGTTGGCGCGCGGCTGCAGGAGGCGGGTATCGTTTCCTCTTGGCCTCGACGAGACCCGCACTACCGGGGGCCAGCCGGCGCGGTCTGGCGGCGCGCGCTGAAGCAACCTCTCGACGAGAAGCTTCGTGCCTTGCGCGAGGATATCGCCGAGGTGGAGCGATTCGCCCGCGGGATGAGGTGGGTGGCACCACTGGTGGCAGGTGGCGCGTCCGCAGTGTCCGACGTCCCGGAGCTCAGCGACACGCGAAGGCGGCAGCGATAGGAGCCCCACCCCGCGCGGCTCTTCCTCCATGATGTTGGAGCGCGGTCCACAAGTCTGGTCGCATCTTCGCAGGCACAGCACAGTCTTGCTATACTCTGATGAGCAGACGACGGTGATCTAGGCAGGACAGGGCCTTCTCTGGTATAATGCACACATGGGTTCGGCAGCCTTGACATCACAGGATGTGGCCCGGGAGGTCGAGCGCCTGGCGGCGGAGGCCGGCTTCGGCTACGTGCACGTCATCGTGGCCGACGGCCGGATTCAGCGCATCGACCGCTGCGTCCAGATCAAAGCCAACGGGACCGCGCCCAAGACGTCGCACACGGTAGCGGCTGTGGCCGCCGCGGAATCCAACTAGCACATCGGCATAGCCGGCTTCGCTGAGCGAACAACGCAGGCGAGCTTGTCCCCCGACTGGGGGTCGGCTCGCCTGTTTGCGTTGAAGGAGCGCTGATCATGGACACGACAACATCTAGAGCCGAACCACTGGCGCTGGCATCTGGCATCCCCATCCACTGCGCCTTCGATGAGGTGGTGGACGTGGCCACCCTGGTGCCGAATCCCCGCAACCCCAATCGCCATCCCGAGACCCAGATCGACCTGCTGGCGCGCATCATCGCCGCCCAGGGCTGGCGCGCGCCGATCACCGTCAGCAACCGCAGCGGGTTCATCGTGAGGGGCCATGCGCGCCTGCAGGCGGCGCTGAGGATGGGCTGGTGCGAGGCGCCAGTCGACCGCCAGGACTACCCCACCGAGGCCGCCGAGTGGGCGGATCTCATTGCCGACAACCGCCTGGCGGAACTGGCCGAACCGGATTCCCAGTCATTGCTCGAACTGCTGCGCGCCACCGAAGCCGAAGGCCTTCTCGCCCTCACCGGCTACGACGATCAATCGGTGCTGGCGCTGCTCGCCGAGATCAACGCCAGCAGCCCGCACGACGAAGAGTTCGATGTTGAGACTGCGATGGCAGACCCGGATGCGGCGGGCATCGTCACCCGGGTGCAGCCGGGCCAGTGTTGGCGCCTTGGTCGCCACAAGCTGGTTTGTGCCGACTGCACCGAGGCGGCCAACTGGGACCGGCTGATGGCGGGCAAAGTCGCCCACGCCGTGGTCACCGATCCACCGTATGGCGTCTCCTACTGCGGCGGCCGCGCGGCCCAGGAAGAGCGCATCGCCAAGGCGCGCCGTGGCGTCGACCAACCCTCGGACGCCTATTGGGATGACATGACTCCCGAGGCTTATCGCAGCCTGCTCAATCAGAGCCTGGCGCTGGCCCACCGCCACAGCGATGAGCGCGCTCCGTTATATTTGTGGTTCGCCTCCGCCCACTTGCGCAACGTGCTCGCCTGCCTGGAAGAGACTGGATGGCAGGAGCGCAACCTGATCGTCTGGGCCAAGAACAACGGCGCCGGCGCGCTGTTCGCGCAGTACAAGCACTGGTATGAGCCATGTTTCTATGCGTTCAAGCGCGGCGAAGCTCCGCGCTGGCACGGCCCCACCAATGAGCGCACAGTGTGGGAGCACGACAAGCCCGCGCGCAACGAGCTGCACCCGACGATGAAACCGCTGCCGCTGATCGAGCGCAGCATCCAGAACGCGACCGAACCCGGGCAACTCGTGGTGGACCCGTTCCTGGGGTCGGGGACGGCCATCATCGCCGCCGAGCGCACGGGACGCATCGCCTATGGTATGGACTTGGACGCCCGCTACTGCGATATCATACTTGCTAGGTGGGAAGCCGAGACGGGTGAGAGCGCAGTGCGCATGGAGGGCTGAAATGGCTGAATCCAAGACGAGTGAACGGCGACTACGGGCGATTGAGCGGCAGCGCCAAGCGCTGGAGCTACGCAAGGGCGGCGCGTCCTTCCCCGAGATCGCTAAGGCGTTGGGCTACAGCGGGCCCGCCGGGGCCTACCAGGCGGTGATGTCGGCGCTGCGCCGGACGCTGAAAGAGCCGGCGGAGGAGGTGCGCACCCTGGAGGTGGCGCGGCTGGACGCGATGCTGTTGGCGCTGTGGGCGCAGGTCAAGCAGGGCAACCAGGGCGCCATCGACAAGGCGCTCAAGGTGGAGGAGCGTCGCGCCAAGCTGCTGGGCCTGGACGCGCCCGCCAAGATCGCACCGACCGATCCCACCGGCGAGGAGCAGTATGAGGGCCTCACCGACGATGAGCTTGTACGGCGATTGATGGCGATCCTTGGCGCCGAGGCGACGGCAGCAATTCGAGGCGATCCGGCGGCCCTCGTGGGCGTTCCGGCTGACCCAGTGGAATCACCGGCTTGAGTCCGTAGGCGACCGCCCACAGTGGCCGGCAGGCGCGCGCCGCCTGAGAGGTGGGAAATGGGTGAAAGCAAGACGAGTCAAAGACGGCTGGGGGCAATTGACCGGCAGCGCCAAGCGCTGGAACTGCGCAAGGCGGGAGTCTCGTTCGATGAGATCGGGCGCACCCTGGGCTACGCGGGGCCGAGTTCCGCCTACCGCGCGGTGATGTCGGCGCTCAAGCGCACGCTGCAGGAGCCCGCCGACGAGGTGCGCAAGCTGGAACTGGCGCGGCTCGACCGCGCGCAGCGCGTCGCCTGGGAGCGCATGTTGCAGGGCGACCTGGAGGCGTTGGCGCGGGTGATCAAGGTCATGGAGCACCGCGCCAAGCTGCTGGGACTGGCCGCGCCCGTCAAGATCGCGCCGACCAATCCGGCGGGCGACGAACGCTACGACGCTGGATTCACTCTCGACGAGAAAATACGAAGAACGGCTGCGCTCCTCGCCGCGGCGGACGAGGCGGCAGCATCTGCTGCCGGACGAGCGGCTGACGCCGCCGTGGGCGGAGCGCTGCCTGCGCTTGGACCCGAGACGACTGTCTCCGAAGGCCATCCCGAGCCGACGCCGGAATGACCTCTGCCGAGTTGGTGGCGGCCTTCGCGGCTACCGCCGGGACCGATTGCGCTGAGAGAGGTCCGCCGATCGCCACGAGCATTTCGTCATCGGGGCAGGGAAGCGCCAAGGACGGACTTGACTACGGGGTGCTTCCGAGCGAGGAATGTGTCGGTCGGCGGTGGTGCCGGCACACTGACTCACTGGAGGAAGACGAGAATGGCGAAGCAGACGAAGAAACAGGCAGTGGAGCAGCGCACCCAGCAGCGGCTGGCGGCGCGCAAGGAGGCGACCCAGAAAGGCGTCGAGACTCGGCGGCGCAACCGGGAGGCGCAAGGCAAGCCCCAGAGTGCGAAGGCGCAGGAACCGGCTCCCGGGGCCGCGCAGGCAGCCGAAGCGCAGCAAGGGCAGGCACAGGTCGCCGATGGGCGAACCAAGCGCCCTGAGCGCCCAGGGGCGCAAGACAAGCGCGCTGGTGGGGCGATGGCAACCGTGGCGCTGCGGGGAGAGCAGGCCGAGCGCTTTCGAGCGCTGGCTGCCAAACACGAGCTGACTCTGGCGAAGCTGCTGGTACGGATGATGGAGGTGTTCGAGGCCGCAGCCAAGTAGTCGCATCACACGAGTCTGAAGCGAGCACGGGCGAACCGCTTTCCTTACCGAGGGGAGCGGTTCGCTCGCGTGTGTCGGCGACCTGACCTTTCAGATCCTCGGCTTGGAGACTGGTAAGGCGCTGGGCGCTCCGCCAGAAAAGCGTGTTACAATTAGTCAGGCAAGGCGAGGGGTCAGCGGGGATCAGGGATTCCCACATCCGACGCGGGAGATCCTGGCCGCGGAGGGAGGTGGCGCCGATGTCCTTCATGCTCAGGTTTGACAGGCACATGGCAGGACACTGGGCCGGGCGCTATGATGAAGATCTTACGCCAGTCGAGAGAACAGCAGAGAATCACATTCTCGGAGAAATCGTCCCTCGAGCCCGCGCTGTCGGCTTCCTGAGCCACGCGCACTTCTTTGAACTGTGCTGCTGGAAGAGCCCAAGAAGCAAGCGCCGATGTCTGATGAACACCGAGCAGTTCGTGGAGGAGGTGACGCGGGTCGCGCTCTCCACGCCCTCCGAGCAACTGCGAATCGAGGCACTGACGCTACTCAGCGGTGTCGGCTGGCCAACAGCGTCCGTGATACTCCACTTCTGTCATCGTGAGCCGTATCCGATACTCGACTTCCGGGCATTATGGTCGCTGGGTATGGATTCCCGGCCAGATGCATACGACTTCGAGTTCTGGTGGGGCTACACCCTGCACTGCAGAGGGCTTGCGCAAGAACTCGGCACAGACATGCGCACGCTCGACAAGGCGCTATGGCAATACTCCAAGGAGAACCAGGCAAGCTGGGACTACTGAAGCGTAGTTCGACTGCTTCGATGCGCAGGCCGCGTAGCCACGTCACACGAGTCCGCACGAACCACACACGCGCCGCTCTCTCCTAGCGGAGAGGGCGGTTCGCCGGCATATCGGGCACTTGCTGGGGAGCCGCCAAGCCGGTTCAGCAGTCGTGAACACGTGCCCTCCTGGTCGCCGGAAGATGGTACAATAGCCGCCGACTGGCGGTTGGCGCGTGGCCGGCGCGCGTGACCAGACCGTCGCAAGAACCGATACGAGGCAGAGGAAATGGATGCCGAGGCTGAGAGGCTGATCGCGGGATACGCGTGGGCGGTGGAGACCGTGGTCGAGGTGACTGCCGAGGGGGCGGACGATTCAACGACCAAGCTTGCCCGCCACGCCACGGAGGTTTTCGATCTCTATCGCGAGCCGCTGGCGCGCATCTGGGGCGAACTCACCGATGCGCAGCGCCAGCTGGTGGCGGACGCCGACGCCAAGCTGCTGGTAGCCGACAAGGACCTCTGCGATGCGCTCGGGATGCGGCCATCGGATATCCTCGCTCAGTTGCCGGGCGCATCAGCCACACTGGGAAAACCGTCTTCGCGGCGTGCGGCCGCTGACAGCCAGCCTGAAAAGGAAGCCGCGCCACCCCGCAAGCGCGTGTCCCGCCGCAAGGCCGACAGCGACTAGAAGCCCGGGAGACGACCGTTGCTCCTCACTGCGCCCGCCCTTCACTGCCTGGACCCGTTTCCCGGCAGCTCCGCCACCTGCTGGCGCAGGTCGTCGGCATCCATGTGGGTATAGCGCTGCGTGGTGGTGACGCTGGAATGGCCCAATAGCTCCTGCACCGCGCGCAGGTTGGGCCGCGCCCGCAGGGCATGGGTGGCAAACGTGTGGCGCAGCAGGTGCGGCCCCGAGCGGTCAGTAACGCCGATGCGCCGCAAGTAGCGATTGACCAACAAGGCCACTCCGCGCACCGAGAAGCGCTGGCCGCTGCGGTTGAGGAACAGCGCCGGGTCGTCGTCTTCGCGCTGGGCGAGGTAGTCCTCCAGCGTCCGGCGGGCATGGGCGTTGATGGGTACCCAGCGCATCCGCCTGCCCTTGCCCACCAGTTGGACCTGTCCCCAGCCCTCCGCGGGCAACTGCACATCCGCGCGGTTGAGGCCGCACAGCTCGCTGACCCGCAGGCCGGTGTTGTAGAGAAACGCCAGGAGCGCGAGGTCGCGGACGCCAGTGGCAGTCTCTACATCCGGCTCGGCCAGCAGGCGGTCCACCTCCTCGACCGTCAGATGCTTGGGCGCCAGCGTCGGCCCCACGCGAATGGAGCGCAGGCTCATGGCGGGGCTGGAGTCCAGCACCCGGTTGTCCACCAGGAAGTTGAAGAACGAGCGAGCGGCGGCGATGGCGTGATTGATGCTGGAGGGGGCGCGACCGGCCTGTTGCTGAGCGCGGAAGTGCTCACGCAAGTCAGCGGGGTGAACTTGATCGAGGTGGCCTGGCAGCGCCGCCAGCAGCGGCTCCAGATCCCGGTGGTACGAGCGCACCGAATGCGGCGACCTCCCCTCCAGCGCTAGCGCATCCAGGAACTCGGTCAGGAGAGAGCGAGTCGGCCGCCTGGTTCCTGTCTTCCTCCTACCTCCCTGCCCTGATTGTACCCTGGTCATCCTACCCTCCTATCACGCGTGGCGTGCTTCCGATAAGTGATTAGGGCGGATGTTCACGTTTCCGTCAAGCCTGGGGGGAGCCGAAGATGCGCACATAATGCGCCCAGGGGCGCGCAGGCTGGCGGCATGGTGGCTCCGCCAGGATAAGGTCCGAGCCTGGCCCGAACGCGCCACACACGCGCCCACGTGATCACCCGGATCTCCCGAGGATCGCCATCTGCCGGGAGCGCCCCCAAGCCCAGCCGGCAGCGGGAGGGTACCTGCAGGAATCGCGCCTCGTCGCGGCGTAAACCCCATCCGACTGGCAACGACCCTGACGCAGAGGGGAGGGCGTTCTATGCCACACCGCGCATCCCACAGCGCCCGGCACTCCCCAGATCGGTTGCTGATGTAGCGCCGGACCTGTAGGTGCCGTGTGACGTAGAGTGCCGCAGCCCCTCCACGCAAACAACGAAGCACCGGCGAGGGGCGCCGATTGGGCAGGTGCCATGGTTGAAGTAGGCCAGATACTCACGGGCCCGCAGTTCGCGGAGCCGGTACGGGTGGAGACCGTCCACCAGTCCGGCCCCGATACCTGGCACGTGGGCGTCGTCGGCGTGCGTACCGAGCGCTTCCGTCGGGTCACCCTCACCCCCGAAGATTTCCACTCAATCTCAATCCAGTCCCCCACCGTAACCTTCAGCGGCGACGCCAACCTGCTCCGCCTGGGGCTACAGGCCTATTCTCTTGGCATTGCCTACGAGTTCGACCCCTACTTCGGCCTTTCGATCTCTCGCGTCGATCCGCTGCCTCACCAGCTCGAAGCCGTCTATGACTATCTACTGAAGCTGGCCCAGGTGCGGTTCCTTCTCGCCGATGATGCGGGCGCCGGCAAGACCATCATGGCAGGCCTGCTGCTGCGTGAGCTGAAACTCCGCGGCCTCGCGGATCGCACTCTCGTCGTCTGCCCCGCCAACCTCACCTTTCAATGGCAGCGCGAACTCCGCGAGAAGTTCGACGAGAAGTTCCTGGTACTCAAAGGCGGCGATCTCCGCGCGCAGTTCGGCGTGAACCAATGGATCGAGAACAAACAGCTCATCACCTCGCTCGATCTCGCCAAGCGCGACGACATCCTGCCGGGTGTGCGACAGGCACACTGGGACCTCGTTGTCGTGGACGAGGCCCACCGCATGTCCGCCGCCTCGGAGGATAAGAAGAGCTTGCGCTACAAACTCGGTGAACTGCTCCGCGATAACACCGACCATCTGCTCTTGCTCACAGCTACGCCCCACAAGGGCGACCCCGAGAACTTCTCGCTCTTCCTGCGTTTGCTCGACGCCGACGCCTATGCGGACGTGAGCTCCATCCGCGAGGCGATGGATCGTCGCCGTGCCCCCTTCTACCTCCGACGCACGAAAGAGGCGATGGTCTACTTCCCCGAGCGCCAAGCAGACGGCACCTGGCAAGCGCGCAAGATCTTCACCAAGCGCATCCCGCATACCGTGCGCTTCAACATAGACGGCCTGGAGTTCGAGCTCTACCGCGATGTGACGCGTTACGTGAAGGCCCAGAGCATGCGCGCCGCTGAGCACGAAGACGATCCCCGCGCCCGCGCCGTCGGCTTCCTCATGTCTCTCTACCAGCGCCGGCTCGCGTCCAGCACCTACGCTATGCGGCGCTCGCTCGAAAAGCGCGCGGACAGGCTGAGGAGCGGTCTGCGCCGCGCCGTCGAGCTGGCGAAGGAAGCGCCGCCGACTCTCCCCGATGCCGACGAACTCGAAGAAATGGAGGAGGCCGAGCGCGAACGCCTCGAAGCCATCCTTGAGGCGATCACGCTCGCCCAGAATCCGACCGAGGCCAAAGAGGAGATCGCGGCCCTGACCGAACTCGCCCACCGCGCCCGTGCGGTGGAAGAGGCGGTCGTCGAGGAGAAATTGTCGCGCCTCAAGCGCCTCATGCAGGATGAAGGCTTCTTCGACGACCCCGAGCAGCGGCTGCTCATCTTCACCGAGTTCAAAGACACCCTCGACTACCTGGTCGACCGCATCCAATCCTGGGGTTTCCGCGTCGGCTTCATCCACGGCGGCATGAAGTCCGGCTCGCGCGATGACGCCGGCACCCGGCTGTACACGGAGCAGCAGTTCAGAGACGGTAAGATCCAGGTGCTCGTCGCAACCGAGGCTGCCGGCGAAGGCATCAACCTCCAATGCTGCCACATCATGTTCAACTACGACATCCCGTGGAACCCCAACCGCCTCGAGCAGCGCATGGGGCGCATCCACCGGTACGGCCAGATCTATGACTGCCTCATCTTCAACTTCGTCGCCGCCAACACCGTCGAGGGCCGCGTGCTCGAACGCCTCCTCGAGAAGCTCCAGGGCATCCGCGATGCGCTCGATGACGACGCCGTCTTCAATGTCGTCGGCGAGGTCCTTCCCGCCGCGCATATCGAGCGCATCCTGCGCGACTACTACGCGGGCAAGCTCGGCGACGCCGATCTGGAGACCCGGATCCTCCAGCCCGTCGAGGCCGACCGCTTCCGCGCCATCTGCCAGAATGCCCTCGAAGGCCTCGCGTCGAAGAACCTGAACCTTGCGATGCTGGTCGAGCGCCGTGCCAAAGCCCAGGAGCGCCGCATCGTCCCCGAAACCGTCGCCCGTTTCATGACTGAAAGCGCCCGCGTCGCTGATATGGCCCTGAAGCCGGTACCGGCGCTCCAGCACAGTTTCGACCCCGGCCCCACCCCGCAGCGCCTGCGGCGTTGCGAGA
>Ga0315284_10007408_pt1 | contig 15683 bp, 15 predicted proteins | sample YL17G09_16_MG_FD_203696 | JGI IMG/M metagenome (GOLD analysis project Ga0315284, IMG submission 203696) | Sediment microbial communities from Yellowstone Lake, YNP, Wyoming, USA - YL17G09_16 | ecosystem: Environmental > Aquatic > Freshwater > Lake > Sediment | place: USA: Wyoming | collected... | reverse complement strand
CCCCTCCCACCTCCGGCGCATATCGCGCCAATTTCTTAGCTAGAAAACTGACCCTCTTTCGAGGGATAAGGACTATAACCAAGAAAGGAGATCATTATGTCGCGCAAAAAACATCACAGAGACCCCAAGCGTTGTAAGGACTGCATGACGATTATAAACCATCTCATTTACCAGGCCGGCATGAGATTGTCGGTGTACATCTTGCAGAAAAAGGACCCACCACTGGCTGACCTGGCGGCCGCGTGCAAGGTATCGAGCGCGACCATGGAACTTCTTCAGGACTGTGACGGTCCCCCCGACGGTATCACCTTCATCAGAGAGGGTCTCAATCTTTTGAATGGAATGATCTCCACCCACCCCCACATCCAAAAGATTTGGGAGGAAGAGGAAACGGGGAGTCAACAAAAAACCTCCCCCCTCAATTGAGGTGCCCAATGACTTATATTATGATCTATTCGATCTTCTGGTTGTGGGCGATAGGTGCTTTGCTCTCGGTCCGACGCTGCGCCAAACAAGTCCTTGCTGGTGTGCTGATCACCTTGCGAAAGATAGAGAAGGCCCGAGGTAAGGAGCTTACAGACGCACAAATCAATGCCCATTTCAATCGCGCACGCCCCTTCGTGTTCTTCATGACGATCGTAACCGTCATGCTTTGGCCCCTCAGCTTGCCTGCCCACACGATTGCTGCCCTCCGGCGGTGATAGTTCTACGGGGTGAAGGTCTGCCCCTCTTCTTAGCTGCAAAATTGATCTCCTCCTTGGGTATAAGAATTGTAACCAAGAAAGGAGTTTTCTATGCTTCGCAGGTTATGGAACACCCTCAATGCTGCTGTATCCCTGTTCATGGACCGTGAATTCCGTATCCAGTTCTCCGAGTTGCTCCATGCGGCGGAAGTACTCAGGCAGTATGGCGGGCTGCGGAAGGCGGCTGACTTCATCATGAAGCGCGGCCAGGAGATCAGCCAGAAGGCTATGGAGAAGAAGGACGTCGAGCGGGGTGTTGCCCTTCACCAGGACACCATCCGCACCGAGCAGAGACGGCGCAAGCTACTGAAGGACATGGAGGCCCTACTCACCACTGCCCGCCAGATGCTCAACAAGCTTGCTGGCCTCCGCTATTGGGATGATGACGCCTCCCGGCTCTACGATGAGACCGAGAAGGAGTGCAAAGAGATCGAGCAGCACATCAACGATCTCAAGAACGCCGCGATCAACCTCGACGATCCCCGCCTCGCGAAGCTGTCCAGCCGGTGGTAGTTCTCGGGGCGAAGTTCTGCCCCAAATTCTTAGCTTGGAAGTCAAGTATGAATGAACGTGGTTTCCCAAATTTCTTGGGACGCTCGAGTTGGGACCCCTTCCCAACAGGAACGGCCCGTGCCACCCCTTGATCTCCATGGGCTGACCGTCGTTCGTGCAACTGGCGAATTATTTAATAATTACACGCACAAAGGCAAGCATGGAGGAGATCTGTGCACAAACAAAACCCACCTGCGGGGGGCCGGTCCCGCGGTGGGTTTCGTGCTCGGGCTCGGAGGTGACCGGCTAGGCCGGTGCGGAGGTAACCAGGCCCCAGCAAATCAGTAGGGAGTAGCCTCCCCATACATCGGCAAGTTACTGTAACCCATGCCATAAGCCATGGGCTGAGAGGTCGCGGCCCCCAAAGCATTGGCCGCCGCCGGCAGACCCTTGGCCAGGCCGTAGGCTGAGCCTGCAAGGATGCCACCAGTAGCTAATCCACCCAAAAGACTAGGACCTTTGCGGGGCTTGGCACCCTGCACGTCCTCAATCTCGGTCATCTTCTGCCCCTTCCGGGACAGCTTCCCGCTTGCTGCTGGAGGCCCTCCCACTGCCCCAGGAGCGGCCGGTGCACCACCAGGGGGTACGACGTGACCCGGAGCTGCTGCAACCCGTCCTGGGGCAGCCTGGGCTGCGGCCGCTACGGGTGGCAGGGGACGGAAGGTGGCCGCCTGTTCGGCGGTCGCCAGCTGCGGTCCGGGCTTGCCTTTGAAAACCTTCCCTACGCGCCTGCCGGCGGCCGCCACGTCCCGGGCTATCGGCTGGACAAAGCCGCGGTTGACCACGCCCGCAGCCCTACCAACATCATGAGCGATTGGCCGGATGAAGTTGGCCATCGGGTTCCAAGCGTCCTTCTCCATCGCATGCTTGGAGAGCCCATGTTGCCGGCGGGTCTCATCGATCGAGGTGCCAGCTTCTAGCAGCTGACCCGGCTGCTGGTTGGAGTCGATCCCACGCCCCGCGGGTAGTTGGGGCAAGGACTGCTCTTGTGCGTCTGTGACCGCTGGCTCACGTTGGTTGTTCTCGGTCTGTGCCAGATCATTCAAGGCCGGACGCGCTCCGAACCGGTTGGCGATCGCCCCGGACAAGATCGCCCCCATGTCACCTTCGGCTGCCTGCTTCTCGATCGGCCGCACACGAGCATAATCTGGCATAGTACTGGATTTGACCCCCATCCGTTTGAGGCGGGCTCGTGTTTGGAACACCTTTTCTCGCCAGGCGTTATGACTGGCTTTAGTGCCCAGTCGTCCTACTTCAGCACTCGTTAGCTCCGGGTGCACGATGAGCGACTTAAGTACACGGAGACGTCGGCCCGCTTCTTGGCTGGCTCGTTCGAGTAGCTCCGGACTGAGCGCGGTCTTCTCCATCACCTGGTGAGCCATCAACTTGCTGGCGGTTTTTAAGAACTGGGTGCTGGCATCATGTCGTGCCCGATCTCTACCGGCCCTGATGGCATCTTCCAAACCAACTGGAAGAACGCCACGTAGAGATTGAGAACTCATGGCGTGAGCACGCCCGCGGTCGAGCCCGTGATCAGCGAGAGCGCGGAGACGGCCACCGGCACACAGCGCTCGAACTGGATGGCCGCCGACTCCTGGATGATGACGCCCTGGCTGTCGGTTGCCCACGTGTGGTTCGGCACGTAGCAGGCCTCGAGGTAGACGGCCCCGACCGTGTCCTCGTTGCTGTCGCGCAGGTACAGCAGCATCCCGACCGGCTGGTTGAAGAGGTCGCTCGCGAGGTTTAGGAACAGGTTCTCGTACCCCGGTGGGATCTTCACATCGTGGGGGTTAGAGATCGAGCCTGCCCCGGCATTTGGGAACACCGAGCTGATGACGGTCGGCGGAATCAGATCTTCGTAATAGGCGTAGAGCATGCGCAGGAGCGAAGGCCCGTGGTACATGATGCGGGCGATCGTCAGCTGCCCGATGGTGCGGCCGCTGATGAAGTACGACCGTTCGCTCCCGATCTCGAAGATGCGGTTGAACTGTCGGTTGTGGGAGAGGTTCAGGTTCTGAATCACGCCTATGGGCATGACGATCTGATCTGCTCCCGCTCCTGCGAGCGCCCCGGCAGTCGCTGTGGCCCCACCGACATTGGCGAGCCGCGGCGGCCCGGCAGCCACCACTACGAACCCGGCCGAGAGGAACTGCAATCAGTTACGCAGGCTGTTTAGACCTGCTCTCCGAGTTTCCTCGGAGTGTCGGACTATATCTTCACCCCGTAGGGTGTCGGGCGCTCGTGGGGGCAATTATTGATCGCGCTTCTCATGCCCCTAGTCTCTGAACCTTCCGGGATACTCATTGCGCTTCTCCCGGTTTGGCTGCTGATTCCCACCGCCATAACGCGCTGAGGGTTCCAGCAATTCACCCGATGCACCTGATCAGTTACCCGATCAGGGGGCCAGTTTGACCATCAACCATGCCGGCTTGCACGAACCGGTCATAGGGCGACCACTCAGAAAACTTGGCCATTGATCGACTCCTTCTAGCTAAGAAGAAAGGACTACAGCCCTTTCTTCGCCTACTCACTTCTTGATGATCAGTCGGCACCAGCGTTTCAGTTCTGCTAGTGTCATTTCCCGTTTCATTTCATTCACCCGCCGGCAACACAACACTACGTTGCTCCTGCCTGTTGTTTCGGTCACGTCCCTATTTGACATCACACGTCAGATTATCAGTGTAAGGCGAATAAAATTCGCCGGGTAGGGGATGTCGAGCGTGACGTCGACCAGTACGGTGTCAGGCGCGTCCTTGTCCTGGATGATGTTGTTGAGGTCCCCACCGATCAGAACCCCGGCTTCGGTCAGGAACGTGAGCTGGCCCTGGATGACGGTACTGAGGGTATCCAGGAACCCCTGGGTGATGTTGAACTTGCCAATGAAGTTTCTCAGACCCGCGCGCATGAATTTCGCGACGAAATCTACGATCTTCGTAATGCTCAGCTCGCGCGTCTCGATGCTGGTGAGGTCGGTAGTCAGCTGATGCCTGCTGGTGAGCGGGCCGCCAGCCACCTCCTGAATGACCCAGTAGGTACCGCCACCAGCACCAACCGCCATCTGCCGCTCACTGAAGCGGTCGTTACTGCCCACCACCCGCGTGAAGCCGGTCATCGGGAAGTTGGTGAATCCCTGCTGTGGCGGCTGCTGTCCAATCATGCCGGAGATCGCCGCGCACATGTAGAAACCAGGGATGAGTTGCTCGAGCCCCTGGATGGAAGCCCCACACTGGTCTGGGGCCACCATCACCAGGCGGCGGTCAAGATAGCTGCGTCCGAGGTCGGCGTAGGTTTCGGCGATCTCCTGCTTGCTGGTGATGACAGCTCCGCGCACCTTGATGTTGAAAGACTCCGAGATCAAGGTGCTCGGCAGGTTGGTCATGGAGTAGAAGCTGTCGTCATTTTCGCCCGGCGCGAACGTCACACGCACGGTGATGTTGGTCCCCACGACCGTGGCCACGCTGTAACGCTTGCTGTCACTCGCGATGTCAAGGAACACGCCGTCCGCCACCGTGATCGTCCCCGAGGGGTCGACGCCGGCAGCCAGAAGCAGCGCAGCCAGATTCGAGAGCTTGGTGTCGAGCTCGTTGGTGACGCCCGTGCTGTCGGCGTCCGTTCCGCTTGCCACCAGCGTGTCGACCTTGCGCGCGGGCATCACGGGGTTGATGAGCGCAATACGCTCTCCCCGGCTATCGGGCTCACTCATGAAGTTGACGTGGGTCTGCCACATCTGGTGGATGACCGCCTCCTGCGTGAGAGGAGCGATGCCGTAGACCTCCTCGCTCTCCAGGAACGCGGCCGCCAGGCTGTAGGCCTCGAGCGTGCCGTAGGGGCTGTCATCGGTAACGGCGTCCACCCCGAGCCCACTGACCGTTACACCTGGGGAGTTGAGGAGCGCGAAGAACAGTCCCAACCCCAGAGGGTTGTCACTGGTGATCGGCTCCATCGCAGTAGTCAGTTCGGTCGTGCTCTCGAAAGTCAAGAGCGCGGGGTTGGCGGCTGAGGCCGTCACGTCCAGGCGCAAGGCCTTGTACGTCAGCATCAGGGGGTTGGCCGCCATCGAAACTGGAAGACCACGAGTGTCGCGCAGGATGTCCTGTTTGATCGTGACGTTGCCCGCGAGGTCCACTACCATGTCCGGACGCGGCCGGCTGGCTGGCAGGCTGCTGGCAATCTTCTTGGCCTGGATGTAGAAGCTGCGCTTCTTGAACGTCAAGAACGCCTGCTGAGTGTCCAGTCGCAGGTCAGTCGGCACTCCACCTGGAGAGACCTGCACGATCGTCCCGACGTACTCGCCCTCGGCGTAAAGGGCATCGCCCTCCTTGGGCTTGAACGCCCGGCCATTGATCGTCTGCAGGGCAACGAAGCCGAAGGTAGTGTTAGCCGTCCCACTACCGACCTCAATCTTGGATTCCTCACCGAGCTTGGTGGAGGCCAGCACCAGCTTGTTGGCAGCGACCGAAGCGAAACCCGCGCCCATGGTCGTGTTGATGGCGGTCGTCAGCTCCGACTGCGTCATCCACTGGTAGATGTCCGCGATGCCAGTGAAGCCGATGGCGGCAAACGCCGTGCTGGTGACATCCACCCAGATGATCCCGCCAGCATCAGTCGCCCCACCCACCTGGAAGCTGATGTACGTGCCGGTCGTCGGCTGGCTGACGCCCAGGTTGTTCGAGCGGTAGCAGACCGGCTGTCCGATGGCGGCGTTGATCGCGTTGATGGCCGCCACGATGTCGGCGGGCGTAGCGAACGTCACGGTGTAGAGCGTGCCGTTGACGTTGAGCTTCAAGTTGTTCGTGCCCGGAGAGCTGTAGGCATTGGTCGGAATGATTGGGCCGCCATTGAAAGTCACGGTCTGGGGGTCGGAACCATCCACCTGCACGATGAAGGTTTTGCGATGGACGTAGATAGTGGAGGCCGGGAGCGTGGTGGTGCCGGTCATGCTGGCAGCCGTCGGGTCCAGCCCAAAATCCTCCGACGGGAAGCGAACGAGCGGGCTGCGGGTGTCACCGTTGCCGTCATCCACGCCGTACAGGACGTAGCCTTCGCTACTGGATGTCAGGCCCAGGATGGTGTTGGCCGTGCCGGTCCCCACCATGATGTAGCCCTTCTGGCTCTGAAGCTTGAGACGGTTGGAGCCACCATCATAGGCGTAGGTGCCATTGAGCACGCTATTGATCTTGTAGAGCAGGGAGTCGCTCATCCCGCCCTGGCCGGCAGTGAAGCCGATCGTGGTCCAAGCAGTCGAGCCGGTCTCCACCAGGCGAATGTGGTCGCCGGTAGCGGTTCCACCACCGACCTGGAAGCTGATATAGGTGCCTGCGACATCAGCGGTACCGTCAACCAGCGAGCGGTAGGCGATGGTCTCACCAAACTGGGTATTGATGGCGGTGATGGCATCAGCGATCGAAGCCGGGGTCGCAAACGTGATGGTGACAGGCGCGAGGTTGTTCTTCTGCGCCACCAGCGCGTTGGTTCCGACTGCGCTGTAGGCATTGCCTGGGGTCACGCGCGTGCCCTCGAGCGCGAACATCTCGCCCGGGAACAGAATCGTCTGCTCGGCCGCGCCCATCTCGGTCGTGACCTTCAGGGTCGTGTTTTTCAACGTGGTCGTGGGGAATGTGATCGTGGTCCCCAGCAGGAACGACATGATGCCGTTACGAAGGAAGGTCTCGTCGCGCTTGACCTCCTTCAGGACGCTGCCGGTGTTGATGAACGCCCTGATGCTGTCTTCCTGGATGTCGATCTCTGCAATGTTCCCGCGCGGATCTGGGAATGACAGCTGGTCAGCATAGACCTTGTCCTGCTTGTAGGTCGACAGCCCGAAGGCCGTGTACCAGGGGGCGAAGCCGAGAGCGGTGTTGGCCGTGCCGTCCAGAATCTGGAGAGTCTGGCCATCACCCTTGGTCGTGCCCTTGAGCAGGAGATAGATGCTGGCCCCGATTGTGACGGTGTAGGCCGTCCAACCGGAGGGCAACGAGCTCAGAATCTGAGCCTTCACCTGATCCGCAGTCAGATTCACGGACGTTGGGTCCGCGAACGTGACTTCCTGGGCCGTACCGCCATTCAGGCTGACCTTCAGCGTCAGGCCATTGAGCCCGACATATGGCTGGGCAAGGCCAGCCATCAGCACCGGCGGCATGCTGACAACGGCGTCGGTGTTGGCGACGTTGTTGCCAGAGGCATCCTGCTTGTAGGCCTCTACCAGCTGGAACGCGGGTCCGACAATCGCTGGAACGAGAGTCGGCTGCACGATCGTTGGGCTGACCGTGCGGAACTGCTGGATGATGGAAATGCCTGGACGGGGAAGCTCGTTGGCCATTTAAGACTCCTCTTTCAGCACGGTCAAGGACTGTTCAAAGGCGACGTCGCGTATGACCCGGCCTCGAATCCGTGGAGCATTGGGGGTGGTCCCCCGCAATGGATCACGGACTGGAGTTTGCTGGGCCTGGACATTTCCTCGAACGCCCATTCTCATTTCGACTGCTTGAACCAGCTTCTGCTGGGGTGTGACTTTGCCGTAGACCTGAAGGTGGAAGGGTATCTGAACGGTCGTGCAAATCCACTCACCCTCGTTATCACCAGACACGATCGCGCCAGCCGGGCTTGGACTTCCAATCGAGATACCGCGGCCGAACTCGTGGATCTTGGTGTAGTACATGAACAGACTACGCAGCAACCACATATGGTTGGCCACGACCCAGGCGATGTATTCGGTCTCCAGGTCCGCACGTGAGCAACAGTTGATAGACAGGGTACCGGGGAGCAGATCGGTCTTCTGTTTGGCTCCGGTTGCAAGATTGGACTTCTGCATCTCATCTAGCGAAGTCTGGGCCCAACGCACGGGGCCGCGGACGACGGAGATACCGGGACGTTTGCCGCAGACATCCAGGCGCAGGGGGCTTTCGTCCGTGACCACGATCTCCGTATTCTGCGGGTTATCATCCCAACGGAAGCAGCCGGGATCTTGAGTGGCGAGCAGGCCCTGGATGAAGGACAATGCGGTCTTCCGCACCATCAGGAGGGGCTGCTCGGCCCAGGTAACGACAGGAGCGCTACTGGGCTGGATTCTGCCGCTGGACGTCGTCACCGACCACCTTCTTCGAGAGCTCGCGCATGAGCTTGTTACCGGCCATTGAATATCCTGCACCCAAAGCCATGCTCGTGGGAACAGCATATCTGAGGAAGGTCGCGGCCCTGGGCCCCACTCCCCTCGAAAGCAGCCAGCGTTCAAGCGGTCGGCCCACGAGTCTGGACGTGCCGTAACCGACACCTATGGCAGCGGCTGTTGGCAGCCCGTATCTTACAAGTCGGCCAATCATACCGGGCTTGATAGTCTGTGGCGGGCCATCCATCATAGGGCGATCTTCTTGAGGGATCTCTTGACTGATCTTTTGTAACTCATCCCAGAATGCGGGCATGGAGATCATGATTCTTTCCTACCGGGTCAAGGACTTGACTGCACGGCGGACGGTACTCCTACCGCGGGTGCCTGCTTAAGTAGAGTTCCAGGACGATGCGAAACACCAAGCGTAGAACGGAGCACATCTCTGCCCACCTCGACTGGATTTGTCAGGATCTGCCGACCGTGTTCCCTCAACTCCTGCAATGAGACCCCCTGATAATGCGGAGAGCCTCTCACATACGCCGCGGGAACCCCACCTGCCACGGGCACGTCATGCATGAAGGAGGTGGCCGCGACTTGCTCAAGCAACGGGTGTTTACTACGAAGCGTTTGCCGCAACCGACGCATTATTGGCTGATGCAACTCAGGGGCTACAGCCTCTCTTATCGATGTCCTGGGGACATCCATACGCAACACTCTCTTGCCACCAGGAAGTGATCCGAGAACAGGTGCCAGAGGACGTGTCTCTGAGGGCGTCATCCCAGCTATGCTATGGGTTACGTTTTGGATCCCACTCCGCAATTTTTCGGGGATTGGGAGAGTCGTCTTTTTAGCTACAACTCCTAATCGTCCAAGCAGTCTCTGCAGAACTGGGGCACGCTCCAAACCGACTTGTTGCATGGCGTAGTTGGCGGCATTGGATGGAGAGAGTGTAGTAAAGGCGAGCCCAGCCTCTGGACCCGCCAGACCCATTACATCGGAAATGCCTTTAGATCCTTGTGGCCTGAGTCCTTCCTCGAGAATCCTCTTGGCTCTACCAGCACTGGTACCGTGGAATAAGGGCATGCGTCCTGTGAGCAAGGTCTTTAATCCTGTACGCAAAGATGCGATCTTGGCCAGCTCATCTCAGAAGGCCGCCAGCTTGGTTTCATCCATGCTTGTACCCGTAGGCTTTCAAGATCGCAAGGATGTCTTCTTCACTGGTTGCGGCTTCTAGGTTTTGGGGGTTAGAGAAGTTGCGCTCGGCACTGGGCTCGAGCGCGGCCAGGTCCTGGACGTTGACCGGGAGCTCGAACTCGATATCACCTGGTACGATCTCGTGCAGAGTCAGTTCTTGATGCACGGGCGCTCGTAGGCGCTCGGTACCAGAAGTCCGTATGACTCTCCACCTACGATTTTCGATCTCCACGAAGATGTCATCGGGCTTAACGATAGGGTAGGCTCCCATACGGGCGCTAGTGTTCGATTGCTGGGTGGCCCCGGTTTGGATCTGCTGGTCGGCCTCCATTGAGGGGTCGAACTGAATCCACAACTGGATGGGGTCCAGATATCCACGCGCAAACTGGGCATCAAAGCAATTGTGTACAGCGAGATCACTGATTACATAAGAATGATCCTTTTCCACCTCTAGATTATGTACAGTACCTCTGTAGTATTCTTGACCAATCTTTGTCACACGCAGGAGTTCTGCCGCCCCCATATTTTGTACGTACCTGCGTGTGGAGTTTGGTCGAAAGTAAGGTACAGACAATAGTTTGTGCGGAAGGATCTTTTCTATCTCCACACCATAGATTTCGATCAAATGAATGTATCCATCTCTTTTGCCTGGTCTATGATCTCTGTGGAAACTGTTGCGTAAGGTGGCATGCACACCACATCGGCGCAGCATCAAATACATTTGATGTGCGAGCTGTACAGATGCGGATGCAGTCTTTAGCATTACGGTTCTCCCCCCGGCATAAAAACAGCCGTCGCCGTCAGAATATGAACCAAAAAGATGCAAGGCCTGACGTGAGGGAAGTGACCAAGCTTCTTGAGAAAGTTTTTTGGAAGTACTATATCTACCCCCATGCTGTGCCAACCATTCAGCAGCTTCTGTATCGTATAGATTTACAGTCAGGCCATTTTCTCCCTGTCGATAGATCTTTGGTGTTTTCTTATATAACCTCTCTGCTATAGAGACGATCTTATTTGCTAGGATTTCCTCACGCCTGTGTAGACCAAAACGTACGAGACGCAATGAGTCACGCCCAGACCCCCTTCCTTCTGTCACACATCCTTCTGCAATGTACAATCCGAGCAGAGTAATTCGATCTTCTGACCAGGTGGGAGATTCTGTGCCAACCGGTGCGGGAGACACTACACGATCGCCTATATGCACATCACTTATGGGCACCCATTGAGCCTGTAATGATCCATGTCGAGGACAAGACTCGTGGACTGGTAGCCCTCGTTTGTCACAATGGAAACAATTACAATCATTTTCCTTAACGATCAGCACAGGATGATTTTTAGTAGCGCGCAGATGTTTGCCTCCGACTGTATGTATAAAACAGATATTCTCTCTCACCTCACGGTACATGGTTTCGATAATTTCTCGAGATTCCCCAGTATGTGTCAGTACTAGATCTCCTGCAGTAACATCCTCTATGCGCCTGAGAGTGCCGTCCGCCATGGTGATTTGTTCACCAGTAGGAATGCACGTCGGGCAGCCTGACCGCAGTTTGCGCATGGTAGAGCCCCTACTGATATCCATGCAGTGGGGGCAATATTGACCGAACGTGCGCTTGGGGAACAGCCAGCACATACGGCCGTTGAACTCGCGTAAGACCGTCTGCTCGAGCATTTGGATCTCGAGCGCAATCAAGTCGGGCTCCGCGATGTTAGTGACGGACTTCGAGACCTCCACGTTTTGGGGGTCAGCTTTTTGTGTGCTGCGAATGCGGTAGTAGAGCTGCCGCCAGCGGTGCAGAAGATTTACGCGGTCATCAAGGAAGCGGTAGCGGTCACTGAAAGGCCCGGCCATCGGATCCCACGGGCCTTCGGGGCTCTCACTACGCAGGACCTCCCAGGTGAAGTCGTAGGGATCGAGAGTCGTGTTTGCGATCTCCCACGTGACCTCCAGCGAGTCCAGACTCAGGCTACGAACTCGCAGGTTCTGGAAGGTGAAGTTCGGCATCTATCTGATGCTAGCGTGCTTCAGCTTCTCGGCCGTGACCTTCACGGACGCCTTCCTCACGCTTGCGGGCGCACCCTTGGTGGCCTTCAACGCCTGCTGCACGATCTTGGCCTTCTCCTGGGCTTCGGGCGAGGTGAAGTCGGCCTGGGCCTCCATGTCCGCGGTCTTGGCTCGATACTGCCTGGCTGCGGCCGTCGCACCGACTACCCCACTACCCCGACCAAAACCCTTGAGGTAGGCACCTTCCGTCCCGAGGTCCGCGTTCTTCTCCCCCATGCAAGCGGTCTTCCCACAATGGGCACCGGCGATCTTCGCGCGCAAGGAGGCCAGCTTCATGGTGGAGTTCTCGATCTGAGCCAGTTGCCTACCCCAACCATCGGCCCACGCGAGCTTCTCTGTCTCGGCCGCGCCGACTTTTGGAAAAGCGCCCTCGGCAGCTTCTCTTGCGTACCGGCCACTAGCCGCATCCCCTACGCGCCCGGCTACGGCAGCTTCACCCCTATTGGCTGCTGCGAGCTCATGCGCGGACATGCTTTTAGTCGACCTACGGGCCTTTTCCATAATCTCTCGGATCTTCCTTTTCGAACTAGAAGTCCAGCCTGTGGCCTCCTTACTTGTAGCGATCTTGAGCAGGTCGTCGGCCGACATCTGCATGAGCTGGTCTTCAAGCGAGATGGCAGCGACCTTCTCCTGCTCGCCGTCGTAGAGGCCCTTCAGGTACGAGTTCAAGGTCTGCATGGATCACCTATTTCTTTGGGGTCTTGATCTTTTTGGCAGTCGTATGCGGGAGAATGCCATCAGAGTTCTTCTCCAGCGCACCAGGCGTGTGGTCGGTCTCGATTCCGTAGCGGCGGTTCGGAATCAGATTGATCGCGTCCGCCGCCTTAACGAAAGGGCGGGCACCACAAAGCTGTCGAACGAGATCGACACCGGCGGTCTTCTTCTTTCCCACATGATAGGCGGCCGCACCGAGGGCGGTAGCCCCTGCGCCGACAAGGTACTTGTTACGGTGTTGGCCAAGATGCAGTCCCACGTGCTCGGCTGCAGTCGGATTTCTACCCGCTGATTCTCGAATGAGATCTTTGATAGCCTTTATGGCTATCCCACGTTCCTCACTTGGGAACTTCTTGGTAACAGCTCGCCCCAGTCTGTAAGCGCTATCGAAACTGGCAGTCTTGCTCTTGCTGGCAGCTACTGCTCCCTCTGCCAGGCCCATGGCATTCTGGTGCTCGGCGTCCTGGGACTCGATCATTTGCCTCTGCTGCTGGGCCTCAGCCTCTGCGTCCTCTTGATCTCTCATCCCAAGCTCGCCCTGGACGGCCTCAAGCAGCTCCATCAGTTCCTCGTCCTCCATGCCTTCGAGGTCTAGACCCCCCTGCATGCCCTCCTCTTCCATCTCTCCTGGGACGCCTTCTTGCCCGCCACCCAGCTCCATGCCTGGGGGCATCTCATTGCCCTCTGCCAGCATTGGGGGGACCTCCCCCTGCTTGGGCATGGCTTCCTGTCCAGGCTGAGGCTGTTCTTGTCCAGGCTGGGGCTGACCTTGCGCGTTTGGGTCCATAGGCTGCCCGGTCGCGGGGTCGATAGCGGGAGGAGCGGGTGGAGCAGTGGGATCGGACAATGCAAGCTGCTGGAGCTGCTGCCGGTAATCTTGAATGCCCTGGCGCAAGCGCATCAGCTCTTCGTTGGCAGCCATCGACTGCGTCTGGGTCTGCTGGAGTTGGCCACCCATTTCCTGCTGGGTCTGCTGGAGCTGCTGGGTCGCCTGGTCAGCGGTCGCCTGTGCCTGTTGTGCCTGTTGACCAGCCTGTGCGGCGCTGGCTTCTGCCATCTCAGCCCGTTGGCTAGTCTCCTGGAGCTTCTGCTCCATGAAGGCGGCTTCGTTCTCGGCCTGGACCTGAGACAGCTCCTGGTCCTGGTTCACGCGCGACATAGCGCGCGCATACTGCAGATCTTCGGGGCTGGTGCCCATGCCCTCGGCATCATGAACCACAGGCATCTGGACCTGGGGGCGAGTACGCTCACGTACGCCCTCATTCATGAGCGTGCCGGGATCAACCTTTCCGTAGTTGCTGCCATAGCCACCCATGTGCTCGCCTTCAGGCTGGCTCTGGGGGTTGCCGAGATCGGCCTTCTTCCTGATGCTGGCGCGCTTCACGCGGACGAAGTAGGAGGCAGCCTTCTCCCACGGGATGCTACGATCACCGTACACCGCCCGCTCGAGATTTCTGCTCATAGTGCTCTCCTACTTGTCGTACGTCAGGAAGAAGACGTTAGAGACCGCGTTGTGCTCGAGTTCCAGATAGTCAGTCTTGCTGATCTTGGTCGCTCCTACGGTCGCGGCGACCAGTCCCAGAACTGGGAGCGCCGTACCACTGGCCAGGACGTCGCCTTCCTTGGTCAAGCAGATGACAGCAGTTTGCTCTAGTTGGCCATAGCCGTAGCTACGAACGCCGGCAGTTGCTTGCGAGGTGGCGGCGTTGATGAACGCCACGATCGTATTCAACTTGGCGCTCCCCCACGCGACGGTGTCTGGAAATGTGATGGTGACCACCGGCGTGCTGAAGACCATTGTGAGGCCGCGGACGTTCAGACCCTTGTACGGGTCGACTGGGGATGATCCCACGAGCAGGCCCTGCAGGAAGTCCTGTACTTCCTGCCGGCTCTTGAACTCCTTAACGTAGATCATTTTGCTCTCCTAGCCAAAGATCCTGAAAGGATCTTTTACGATCGCTATTGGACCAGGGCCCCGTAAAAGGAGTTTATGAACGAGAGCTCGGACCCTACGCCATGTTCCCCAACGATACCATTGATGTTCAGGCTGACCTTGACCTTGATCTTGTCCTGCTCGTACTTGTTCTGCATGCGATCGAGCCACTGCATCAGCATCGGGCTCTTGTCGTTGATCGCGACATTGATTCCGCCGTCAGAGAAGTTCAACTGATTGCGGGTCTGCAAGAACCCAACCGACTGAATGAGGGCTACAGCCGTTCCATAGCGACAGAGACTGGTGAAGCCCATCTCAGTCAACTGATCGATCGTGTACTGCCCGAGCAAGGGTGGAGTACCGTTGAAGTCACTGAGGAAGTCGACTACAGCCCAAGCGATGAGCCGGTTGCTGCTCTCTTCACCGCGAATCAGCCGGTTCAGGTGGGGATAGTCCCTCATCCATAGCCGCATCATGTTGATGAAGGCATTGAACGTGTCTGACAGCCCGGGGATCGAGCTCGTACCCTGAAGTTCGCTCACTTGCGTTTGCTCTTGGGCGTGGAGTCTTCGGGCAGTGGCCCCTCGATCTTGGGTTCGATCACCAAGCTCTCAGTCGGGGCCTTGACCTCGGTAACCAGGTCCAAAATCTTCTTGGTGAGCTTTGGCCGCTCCGCCGGAGCTGAGGGTGCGGGTGGCTCAACGAAAGGGAAGTTCAATTTCCCACAAGCTCGCAGGGTTTGCACGCGCGGCTGGTAGAGAAGGGAGTCATCAATCTCTTCGACCTTCTCGGGGGCGATCGTAGTGTGACCGATTTCGATCGGCTCTTTGCTGGTGTTCTTGACCTGCATGACTATCTCCTCTTTCCCTTCTTGCTATGCTCGACCACTCGCGCCTTCTCGGTCTCCGACTTCGGCTCTTCGGGCTCGGCTTGGAAGGCGGTAGAGAAGTCCAGTTCTTGAGCTCCAGGAGCTTGGGTCACGCCCACAGACTTAATGTCCTCGGCTGGGATCTCCATGTCATCGGTGACGACCCCGGGCATGGTGACCATCTCTTCGAGCTGTTTCTCGATCTCATCCTTCACGGGGACTTCGGATGGAGTGGACTTGGTAGGTTGTAGGGGTAGGTCATGTATTTCCTGTCCTCGGCGGATCTTCAGGACCCCGTGTTGGTCACAGAAGACAGTCTCTCCATCTGGAGTCGTTACTTGGAACGCCCCCATACGGACGCGGTCGAGGATAGTAGTCATATGTTTGTCGAACTCCTCGGGGGAGAGTCGCATGCAGTCGTTGTGGAGCATACGCCTACCAGCCAGGAACTGCTTTTGACGGACTCTACCGGGCTGGTAGAAGCGCCGCACTTTGGTCTGTGGGTGCATTGC
>Ga0315284_10007406_pt1 | contig 15685 bp, 24 predicted proteins | sample YL17G09_16_MG_FD_203696 | JGI IMG/M metagenome (GOLD analysis project Ga0315284, IMG submission 203696) | Sediment microbial communities from Yellowstone Lake, YNP, Wyoming, USA - YL17G09_16 | ecosystem: Environmental > Aquatic > Freshwater > Lake > Sediment | place: USA: Wyoming | collected... | reverse complement strand
TGTAAATTGCCCCTCGGGATATTCGCTTCCATCAGCTTCTTTTATATTTGGTTTTCCTACTTTAATCTTCCCGAGAATAATTTCAAATTCCTCGTTGTTCAAACCTTCAGAAATCTCGTCAACAATTTCCTGCATTCTATGCCCAATGAATTCATTAAAAGAAATTATATTTGATTCAACCAAAGAATGTTCTTCAAGATATTTCTTGATTATAAGATGATTGTCCTTTTTCATTTTATTACACCACAACTCTGAAATATGCTCCAGATTTCCTTTCAATTTTAATTATATCTCCCATATTGCAGCCCTCTGGCAAAGCAGAATCTGTCGAGAGAATTTTAGGCAATTGCGCCTTAGAAACATTTATTTTTTTCAATAGTTCTTCAGCTTCTTTTTCACTGAGTTTTATGTGTTTTGATTGAAGAATATGCATCTTGTGGCTATGGAGGGAGTTTATAATAATTGCTAAAGGGCTTCTAAAACTTTAACAACTCTGGAATAATAAAAAATAGCAAAAATTAGTTTAAAAATCTTTTGGTTACAAAGATTTTATAATAAGAAGATAATTTTATAAATCAAAATTTCTAATTGTTGATGTATAGATTGGGATTAGTATCTCTATATTTTGCAAAGTAAGGCTCTATGGCTCTGTATCTCAGCCTGGTTAGAGTGCTTTAATGCACGAACCATCCTGATTACTTCGCCAAGCATTGAAATGGCTCCGTAGCTCAGTCTGGTTAGAGCACTGGACTTTTAATCCAGGTGTCGTGGGTTCAAATCCCATCGGGGCCACTCCTAATAAAACTTCTTCAATCTATTTTCTAATTCCTCTCCAGAAACAGCTCCAACAAACTGCTCAATAGGTTTCCCGTCTTTTAAAAGAACAAAATTAGGAATAGAACTCACATTGAATTTTCTTGCGAGAGCTTCGTTGTCTCCGACATTGACTTTCCCAAACTTTACTTTGTTTCCGAGTTTTTCGCTTAGTTCATCAATTACAGGCGCCATCATAAGGCAGGGCATGCACCATTCTGCAAAAAAATCAATGAATACCAGTCCTTCCTTTGTGAATTCTTCAAACTCCCTTGTTGTCAATTCAGGAACACTATCATTATTTGCCATCTTCATTTATCAAATAGAATAAGAATGATTTATAAAATTATTGATTTTTTATTTAAGAATTCCAGGCAGTGCTACTCCAGGCAAAGTTCCATTGACAGGTTCTCTGTCCCATGATTTTGGCCATGTGTCCCATTCTGCAGGATAAGGAAATTTGTTTGTATCAATTCCAATATCAGTAAGAGTTTTTTCTGACTGGTTTAAACCAAAGCCCATGTGCTCTGCAATTGACTGGGAATAAACAAATCTTTTCAATTGCTCTGCAGTTTTTCCGCCTGTTTGAAAATAATCGTCGAGACTCATGCTTTTTGCTTCCCATCCGTCTCTTTTCATCTGTTTAATTTGTTGTTCTAAATTATCTCTGTCAACATACAATCCATAAAGATGCAAGGAACTTGAATGGTCTGCATACGCTCCTAATTTTATTGGAACATCAAGCATTTTTGAAACTTTTTTAGCAAATAATTTCATCAATTCTATTTGCGGAATATTATTTGAATTCCACGCCTTCAATAAATCTCTGCTTCTCCAGTCAGTAGAATAGTTCATGACAATTTCTCCATCTGAATTTTCAATAAATCTGAATTGTCCTCTCTGGAAACATGGAGGGTCTTCCTGTTCAAGAATTACATCTTCATCTGCTCTCCAAATTCCAAATTGATAATCTCTTCCGGAAATTCTTCCCTTCTCCTCCCAATCGTGTTTTATTCTCTGCAGGATAAAAGGAATCTGATCGTTGAATCTTTCATTGTAAGTATATCCCCACCATTCAGGATGTTCTGGATTTTTTTTCCAGTGATTGTGAATTCCGTGAGTTACTTCAAGATTGTATTGCATTACTCCTCTTCCGTCATCATGCATTCCAGGAAAATATACTTTTGGTTCAGCATCAGGATTTTTTATTATTGCTGTGATGTCTGCATCATATCCAAGAGTCATCCATTTTTTCTGCTTTGGAGTTTCAACCCTGAATCCATAATCATGGCAGGCAATTATTGCCTTGTGTGTTGCTTCTGCAAGACAATCTGCTTCAACAGAAATAGTTCTAAGTTTCCCGTCTCCTCTCAGCTCTTTTTGGTCTACCTCTCGCATATAATTAGATTTCAAAATCGTTTAAATAGATTATTATTGTCTGAAAGTTGTTTTATTTTCCTGTGCTTCCAAATCCGCCATTGCCCCTTGCAGTTTCTGATAAATTATTTGCTTCTTCAATTTTCACTCTTTCAAATTTGTTTATTACTGCCTGTGCTATTTTATCTCCCCTTTCTATGCAATAATCCTTGCTGCTTAAGTTAATTAGAATTACTTTGATTTCTCCCCTGTATCCAGAATCAATTGTTCCTGGGCTGTTCAGCACAGTTATTCCCTTTGTCAAAGCCAGCCCTGATTTTGGGCGTATCTGCATTTCATATCCATTGGGCAGTTCAACTTGCAATCCTGTTCTTACTGCTATTCTATGGTTTGGTTTTATGACAACATTCTCAACAGAAATTAAATCCATTCCAGCATCACCTTCATGACTGTATTTTGGAATTTGCGCATCAGGACAAATCTTTTTTATTTTTATGCTGACAGCATCGCTTTTTTTATTTGCCATTTTATTCTTTGTATGCCTCTTTTATTACATCTAAACATCTGTCAATGTCCAATTCCAGTTTCCTGATTATTATGCCCCTTTCTTCAAAAATTTCTTTAGTAAGTGAATCAGGTTCCCTGTAAATTTTCATATAAACAACTTCTGTCACCCCGCTGTTTGCAATTATCTTGGCGCAGACAGAACACGGATAATATACACTGTATAAAGTTGAATTATGTGCATCTTTTTTTGCAATTTCTCCAAGCGTGTTAACTTCAGCATGAATCCCTCTGCAGTTTCCTGTCCCCTTTGTTTCAAAATCTATTCCATGTTCTTCTTTTCTGCAGCCTTTTTCCAAGCAATTTTCAATGCCTTCAGGAGCCCCGTTATACCCTTCTGCGATTATCCTTTTATTTTTAACATCAACTGCTCCTGTATGAAAATAAACACAGCTGGACCTGGCTGCAGCAACCAGTGAATTCATCATGTGCTTTTCATCCCAGCTTAATCTTCTTTTTTTCCATGCATCTCTTTTTAACATTTCAATTAAATCAATAATCTATTTTTAAGAATTGTTATACTATCTTATCCTGCAATTAGGAAGATATTTTTCTGCTTCTTTTCTCATCTTTTCCATTAGTTCAAATGGGGTTTCTGGAAATTCTTCAAGTCTTGAATCTACGAGCTCCCCTTTGCGGGGTACAAATGTTTGAATGAAATATTTATGTTCCCTATTTCCTGTGCAGTCATAAATCAATTTCGCGGTTTCTCCAATTTCTTCAGGAGTCATAAAACTTGCCTTTTCATTTCTTCTGACAACAGGAACAACTGTTGTCCTGAATTCATAATCAGGAAAACCCGGAACAATTCCAATCGCTTTTTCATAACCGTCTCTTGCATCTAAAAATTCTTTTCCCGTTAAGTCAGCATATATTTGCTCTGGCCCTTTGACATCCATTGCAGCATAATCAATTAATTTTTCCTCCAATAATTTTTTCAAGGTAATGAAATCGTTTCCATTAGTGTCTAATTTAACAGATAAATTTCTCTTTTTTAACTTTTCACAAAAATGCATTAATCCCGCTTGAAGAGTTGGCTCTCCCCCGCAGATTACAACTCCTTCAATCCATCCTTTTCTTGAATCAAGATAATCAAAGAATTCTTCCTCTTCTATATTCTTCCCATTTTCCAGAAGATGTTTTGCATGACAGCTCGGACACTTGTAATTGCATCTTGGAGTAAAAACAACACAAGACGGAATCTTTCCAGGATAATCAATAAAAGATTCTCTCACAAAATTTCTTATTTGCATTTTATTACATTATTTACATGCCTAAAAATCTTTCCAAACCATCTGTTCCTTGATGTATTCTCAAGTTGCCATCTTCTTGATAAAGAACAATAGGAAGAATAGCACATCCAAAACTATCTCTTTTCACTTGCTCCCTGTGCGTTGCATAAAAATCCCTGAATTTTTTCATCCCTTCTGAAGAGCCTGCATTAATCTGCTCAAATTGAATTTCTTTTTCCTTCATAAATTTTAATGCTTCGTGGCAGTGTTCGCATGTTGGCAAGGTATATACCTGATACATTTTATTTTGAGTCAAATCTTTTTCTCATTTTAAATTCCTCTTTTTTCCCAGGATTGAATGCATTTACAGGGCGTATATAACCGACAACCCTGTCATAAATTTCTGTTGGACTTTGACATGTCGGGCATTTGTTGATTTTTCCTGAAAGATATCCGTGATTTTCACAAACACTGAAAACAGGAGTCAAGCTAAAATAAGGAAGAGTGGTATTTTCTGCGATTTTTTTCACAAGATTCTTGGCGTCTTCTCCTGACAGCCTTTCTCCTAAAAATGTGTGGAAAATTGTTCCCCCAGTATATAGTGTTTGCAATTCTTCTTGGTGTTTCAGTGCATCAAATAAATCAATTTTTAAATCAACAGGCAGCTGCGAGGAATTTGTCAGATAAGGAGCTCCATTTCCAGAAGTATAAATTTTTGGATAGCTTTCTTTGTCGAGTTTTGCAAGCCTGTAGCATGTCCCTTCTCCTGGAGTTGCTTCCAGATTATAGAAATTTCCTGTTTTTTCCTGATACTCCTGCATTCTTTCTCTCATGAAGTTCAGGGCTTTCACAGTGAGATTTTTTCCTTCTTCTGTTTCAATCCCTTTTCCAAGAAAGTTCACCATTCCTTCGTGCATTCCTATTAATCCTATTGTAGAATAATGGTTATTGAAATGTCCCAAATAAGATTTTGTGAAAGGAACAAAAGATTCAGGCTCTTGTTCAAGCAGTTTTTCTATTTTTTTTCTTTTTATCTCCAAAGACTGGCTCGCCAAATCCATCCTATGTCCAAGAAGAGTAAAAAATTCTTCTTCTGTTTTTGCTTCATAGCCTATCCTGTTCATGTTTATTGTAACAACGCCTATGCTTCCTGTTGAAGGATTGCTTCCAAAAAGCCCGCCCCCTCTTTTTCTTAATTCTCTCATGTCCAGTCTCAATCTGCAGCACATGCTTCTTATGTCCTCTGGGTTTAAGTCAGAATTAATAAAATTTGAAAAGTAGGGAATTCCGTATTTTCCAGTAACTTCAAAAAGCAAGTTAGATACATCGCTGTTCCAGTCAAATTCTTTTGTCAGATTATAAGTATCAATAGGAAATGTAAATATCCTTCCTGACTTGTCTCCCTTCATTTTTTCTTGGAGATATGCTTTGTTTAACCTGTCCATTTCTTTCTGAGTGTCTCCATATGTAAATTCTGCTTCTTTCCCCCCGACAATTGCTTTTCTCTTTGCCAAATCAGAAGGGACAGTCAAGTCAAATCCCAAATTTGAAAAAGGAGCCTGCCAGCCCCATCTTGAAGGGACATTTAATCCATAAATTAATTCCTGCATTGATTGATGTATTTCTTTATCAGATAAATCATCAACTTTCACAAATGGAGCAAGGAAAGTATCAACAGAAACAAATGCCTGTGCCCCTGCAAATTCTCCCTGCATTGTTCCAATATAATTAACCATCTGGCTTACTGCAGACCTTAAATGTTTAGGAGGAGAACTCTGAACTCTTTCTTTTACTTCTCCAAATCCTCTTTTCAAAAGCTGTTCAAGAGAGTGCCCGCAGCAATAAGCAATTACTGGAAAATCTAAATCATGAATATGAAACTGTCCTGTTTTATGCGCTTCTGCAATTTCTGGATTTTCCTTGCTATACATCTCATTTAGGGCAAAAGTATTCCATAAATCTCCTGCAAGCCTCGCGTTTGCTCCTTGGAAAGTAACTTGTCCGGAATTTGCATTTTCCTTTCCTCTCCAATCTGCTCCATCAATATATCCGTTTATGAGTCTTCTTGCAAAATTAAAAACTTCCTTGCCAGCAGAATCAAGCGCCCTCTTTTCTTTATGTTTTTCCCGATAAATAATAAATTTTTTCGCAGCAGGATGATATTTCTCTCCCAAACCCATCATCGCATCTTCAACAAAATCTTGTGTCTGTTCAACAGTCGGCTGAGAAACTCCATTAAACATCATTTCAAGTCTTGCAACAACCTTGTCAGATACTCTTTGAGAAACAGAATATGCCTCTTCTTGTTTAAACCCATCAGCCAAAAGAGCTTTTTCTGCAGCGTTTCTTATTTTATCAGGATTAAAATCAACAATCTTTCCATCCCTCTTTTTTATTGTGTTCACCATTGGTTATTTATAATTCTTTTATTTCACGTTTAAAATCATTTATGTCCTGAAAGTCTCTGTATACAGATGCAAATCTTATGTACGCGACATTGTCAATTTTCTTTATTTTTTTCATAACTAATTCTCCCATCTCAGAGCTTTTAATTTCTTTTTTTCCTCTTTTTCTTATCTGTTCTTCAATTTCGTTTATCATCTTGTCTATTTTGTTTTTTTCAACAGGGCGCTTTTCAAATGCCCTGTGAATCCCGTTTTCGAGTTTTTCTCTGCTGAACCTCTCTCTTCTATTATCCTTTTTTATTACATAAATATCTTCTATTGAAACTTTTTCATAAGTTGTGAATCTTTTCTTGCATTTCAGGCACTCTCGTCTGCGTCTTATTCCTTCAGGAGACTCTCTTTTGTCTGTTACCTTTGATCCTTTATTCGAACAATATGGGCAGTACATGTTTATCTTAATAATCAACAAGGTACAATATATTGTATGTCAAACAACCTCTTATTGCTACTTATTGTATAAGCAAGAAAGTAATGAAATAAAGACTATTTAAATTTTAGTAACTACTATTTTTTCCGACATTGATATACAAGAAATTACATGCAAATTCCAAGAAAACCCAAGTTTTTTAAATAAGATTTTCTTATACATATTATGGCAGGTGAATTGATTACTTATTTTTCTGAAATGGGAATTTCTCCATTGAATATTGCAATTATGATGGTAGTAATGATTTGGGATTTAGTATGGAAGCTTAAGGCTATGTGGAAGGCAGCAAGAAAAAATTCTTCAATCTGGTTTGTAATACTTTTATTATTTAATACAGCAGGAATTCTGCCTATACTGTACCTATATGTTTTTTCTGAAATGAAAAAGCATAAATCTGCTGAGAAAAGCAAAAGAAAAAAAAGAAAATAAATTATTCCTTAACCAATTCGCACATTCTGCAAATCTTATTTCTTGATGGCTCTCCGCAGATTTCGCAATAATTTAATTTTTCTTCTGTCTTTAATTTCTGAATTTTTGGAGAAAGAATGTCAAAATTCTTCATGATATTTTCCTTTTCTTTTGTGGTTAATTTATTCATGAACTGCCTCACTTGTATCCTGTAAGAATCAATCGCGCACGGGCAGTGTTCATAGACAACAGGAAGTTTCATCTTCTGGGAAAAAGTTCTTATGTCATTCTCTGCGATATAAAATAAAGGTTTTATCCGGGTTATGAACTTCTTGTCTTTTGTATTTTGAGTTACAGCCCCAGAATTAGCGCTTAACTGCGGACTTCCCTTGAGAATATTCATGAAAAAAGTCTGCGCTTCATCGTCGAGATTATGCCCTGTCGCAATCTTATCGACTTTTAATTTTCTTGCTTCTCTGTTCATAACCAATTTTTTTATAACCCCGCAAATGGCGCAATTTTTCAATCCTTTTCCGTGTTTTTTATTTTGAATTGCTGTTCTTATATAGCACATGCTTGAACCCATTTCTTTTTTTATGTCATAAACATGAAGTTTAATATCTAATTGCTCGCAAAGTTTTTTCACAGCTTTAAAACATCTCTCGCTATATTGCCCCATCCCTAAATTAATATGAAATCCTTCTATATTATACCCAAATTTATTAAGAAGATATGCAACTGTTGTTGAATCTTTTCCTCCCGACAAAGCCACAAGTATTTTATCTTTCTTGTTCAGTTTTATTTTTGACAAGGTTTGCTTGAATTTTTGTTCAAGGTTCATAAAAATATAGAGAAAAAGAGATTTTAAATACTGCCATTTTTTCTGCGATGTATGTTAGAAAGATTGGATAAATTAGCAATTAAATTATGTGAAAATCTTCCATTAGATTTTACTATTTTTGAAAGAAATGGTTTTTGCATAAGATCTAATAAATATTGTGATTACTACAAAAAAAATGGCAATGACTCCTCTTTTTGTTATAAAAAAACATATACTCTAATTCCAGAATTTAAGGATTAATAATAAAACTAAAAAAATTATCTTTTAATAACAGTCATTTCAACTACATTAGTCAATCCGCTCGGTTCTTTTGGGACTCCAAATACAGTTAAGCTTGAAGCTCCATAATATCCAGTAGCTTCTTTAAACAATAATTTTCCATCCCAGCTTTGTCCAACAAGATTGCCTCTCTGATATGCTACAAATGTTTCTTTGTATCTGTCAAGACGTCCACTGGAAAAATCGTGCAGAAATCCCGCTTTATTTGCATCACGACTATTTCCTTTATCAGGCATTGCTGCTAATTCTTCATGACTTAATAGAAATTCCTGGAGCGTGATTATTCCGAGAGTCATAATTATTCAATAAGGATTTATCTTTTAAAGATTTAGTTTATTTAGAATATAATTAGAAAATTTTAGAGTTCTTATAATAATTCTTCTTAAATCTTCTTTCGTCTTAGCAACAAGGCATTTCCAATAACACTCACAGAAGATGTTGCCATTGCTATTTCTGCAACAACCGGATTTAGTGTTCCAAAAAGCGCGAGAGGGATTGCAATAATATTATAGATAAAAGCCCAGAACAAATTTTGTTTTATCTTCTTGAATGTTTCTTTTGATAGATTAATTGCGCTGACAACCCCAATCAAAGAGCCTTTTGCCAAGACAATATCTCCTGATTCAATTGCAATGTCTGTTCCTGTTCCCATCGCAATTCCTACATTAGCCTGCTTTAATGCAGGAGCATCATTTATTCCGTCTCCCACAAATGCGACCATCCCATTCTTCTGCAGTTTAATGACTTCTTTTTCCTTGTCTTCAGGAAGAACATTTGCTATTACCTCATTTATTCCTGCCTTCAAGGCAATTGCCTTTGCTGTTTTTTCATTGTCTCCTGTTATCATTACTATTCTGTAATTTTTCTTGTGAAGCATTTTTATTGCTTCTAATGAATCATCTTTTATTGCATCTGCAACCCCAATAATTCCAGTAACTTTTTTGTTAATAGAAACTATGACTGTGGTTTTTCCTTCATCTTCTAATTTCATAATTTTGTTTTCATATTTGTTGTAATTTATTTTGTTCTCATCCATTAGTTTTCTGTTTCCAATCAAGATATTTTTTCCCTGGATTATTCCTTTAATCCCTCTTCCTCTTTCAACATGAAATTTCTTTACTTCAAGCAATTTAATCTTTTTTTCTTCAGCTTCCTTTACAATTGCTCTTGAAATTGGATGTTCTGAAACTTTTTCAAGAGAACCGGCAATTTTCAAAAATTCCCTTTCATCCATTTCAGAAATAATTTCTGTAACCTCTGGCATGCCTTTTGTAATTGTTCCTGTCTTGTCAAAGATAATTGTCTTGACTTCTTTCATTGTTTGTATTGCCTCCCCCTTTCTTATCAAAATTCCATTCTTAGCTCCTATTCCGCTTCCAACCATCAACGCAGTTGGAGTTGCTAATCCTAAAGCACAAGGACAGGCAATAACAAGAACAGAAATTGCAATTCCAAGAGATTTGCTGACATCTTTTGAAATATAAAGCCAATCAATGAAAGTTAAAACAGAAATTACAAGAATAGTCGGAACAAATATGCTTGTTATTTTATCTGCGAGTTTTTGAATAGGAACTTTTGTTCCCTGCGCTTCTTCAACTAATTTTATTATATGAGCCAGGAAAGTATCTTTTCCTATTTTTGTCGCTTTTATATACAAGACTCCGTCCTGGTTTATTGTTGCTCCTATAACATTGCTTCCTTTTATCTTATCAACAGGCATGCTTTCACCAGAAATCATGGATTCATCAACAGCGCTCTCTCCTTTGATTACAAGTCCATCTGTTGGAATTTTTTCTCCTGGCTTAACAACAATTATATCTCCAATCTCTACTTCCCCTATGTCAACTTCAATTTCTTTATTTCCTTTTAATATCCTCGCTTTTTTCGCTCCCAACTGCAAAAGTTTTCTTATCTCTTGAGAAGCTTTTCCCTTTGCAATTGATTCAACATACTTCCCTGTTGTAAAAAAAGCTATAATCATGGCAGACACCCCAGAATAATCGCTGACAATGCCAAACATGCTCAAAAAGCCAGTTGCATACGCAATAACTGTTCCTAGAGCAATGAGAGAATCCATATTAAAATAAAATGTGAATAATCCTTTGATTCCCTGTTTTATTGTTCTCCAGCCAAAAATAAAGATTACGGGAAATGCGAGAATTAAAATTATAATTCTCATAATATTTTCTTCAAAAATAATAATCTTGAAAAGCCTGTCAAATAACATAAAAGTAGCAATAGGAACAACAAAAATCCATGAAAAAATTAATTTCTTCTTCCATCCATTCATTTCTTTTTCTTCAATAGAAACCCCATGGTGACTATGTTCATCATGTTGCATTTTAGCATGTTCTTTGGGAGTCATATTTTTCATGATTTATTCCTCTATATCTACAACTTTATATCCCACTTTCCCAATCGCTTTTTTTATTTCTTCTCTGTTAACATCTTCATCAATTTCAATAAAAGCTTTGTTTGTCATTAGGCTAACAACAACTTCTTTCACTCCTTTGACTTTCTTTACAGCCCTTTCTATGTTTGAAGCGCATGAAGCGCAATGCATTCCTTCAATTGTAAGTTTTATTTTTTTCATTTTTTTTTGTTTGCAGATTTGATAAGCCAGTATATTCCTGCAACAAGCAAACCAATCAAGAGCAAACTTGTTACCCATGACAAAATGCCTAAACCAAATCCATATTGTCCGTACATCATTCCAGCCATTTGACAATCATATGCCATTCTATATTACTTCCATTGTATTTTAAATTATTAAACATTTTCATCATCCCCCGCATCCACAGCCTCCGCCATTTGCTCCCATGCTGCAACTTCCTCCTGCTTTTGGTGTTGCAGCAGCAACTTGCTGTTGTGTTGCTGTTCCTGTTTCAGTAACTATAAAGCTCCCTCTTAGCATTCCCATTCCACAGCTGAAAGGAATTGTTCCTGTTTTTGTTGGAGTGAATTCCAGAACATTTAATCCTTGTTTTAATTTGACATCAATTCCATAAGCATTCATTACCAATTCGCTGTTGCATCCGGTTAACTGTTTCACATTGATATTCCATTTCACAGGAATGTTTGGCTTTATTACAAACGAATTAGGACTATATCCAGAAGCGTCTACATCCATATTTACTTCCTGAACTCCATTTTGAACAACAGAATTTCCAGCTGTTCCTCCAATTATTCCGGCTTTTATTGAATCAAAACTAACAGGACTTCCAGCTAAAACCAATCCTCTATTGAGCATTATAATTCCAAGGATTAGCACAATAATAGCAGATACTTTCAATATTCTTGCAGTTGTCTTATGACTTATGACAGTTGTCAGGCTTCCAAATCCAAGCATTATAGGAAGAGTTCCTAATCCAAATGCAGCTAAACTAGTCATTCCAGAAAAGAAATTTCCTGTTCCTGCTGCATACAAATACATTGCCTGCAATGGTCCGCATGCAATAAATAATCCATTCAACAAGCCAGTAAAAAATGGTCCCTTGTATGGCCCTTTCGCTTTACTTGAAGCATTGGTAGAGATTTTAGTCAAGAATTTAGGATGAATTTGGAATTTTCTAAAGAATTTGAGTCCAAACATGCTCAACGCATAAAATAGCATGAATATTCCTGCAAAGATTGCAACAAATCCTCTTAACTTGGTGCTGAAAGCAATCACACCGCCAATCAGCCCGAATATGCCTCCGATTATTGCATAAGATAAAACTTTGCTTCCGCCATATACTAAATGCTGTTTGAAACTCTTGTGTCCTTTCAATGCGTTTTTAGCAGTATAAGAAACAACAAATCCCCCGCACATTGAAATGCAATGGAATCCAACTAAAAGTCCAGCAACAAACAATAGTATAAGACTAGTCTGTTCACCGATTTGAGGAATTTGAATTTCAGGAAGATTTAAATTTTTTAATACTACAAAATACAAAACAGCTAAAAGCAAAACAACAGATATAGATGCAGCAATCCATCCTGTTTTACTGCCTTTTTTCTTCTCATCATGCATTTCATAGCCTAATTTTTTTATTGCTTCTCTAATTTCATGTTCTGATATTTTATTTTCGTCAAAATCTATTTCTGCCTGTTCCTTGCTATAACTAACTTTTATGTGATTGACTTTATCTTTAAGTTCATTCTCTATGTTAGATGCACATGAATTGCAGTGCATTCCTTTTATCTTGAAAGTCTTTTTCATAAATCTTTTAGAAAAACCATATTTAATATCCCTTTGATGAAACTAGTTACAAGATAGAAAAGGAAGATTAAGCGAAGGAAACCTTGGTGTCCTCGCTACATATGACAATCGTTCCTTCCATCTTATTCATTTCCCCTTACATCATTGGAAGTATGCACTGCAACTTCTACATAACGACTTTGTCTTACCATCTCATCGCTTATTTTATCACAAATAGAAGTATCAAGGATTATGTGGGTGCAAAAATCACCTATGCAATCATCTCTTTTTTCTCCTGTGAGAGTTTCACAAATTGACAAATTTTTGCTAGTCATGGCCCTGTCTCTCACACAATCTTCTAATGTGCTTCCTATTCCTGTACAGAAAGACATGTCTTGTTCAAAGAATGTTAAGCAATGGATATTGTCTTTACAAATAGAAACATCTCTGTCTTTAAATGCCAGACAAGTGCTTTTATCTGGCTGGCCAGCAGGAAATTTATTGCAATATTCTGTTTTAATCTCGCTTGATTTATCCCACCAGTACAGATTAATTACAAAATTAAAATAGCATTGTAATCGCTCATTCTCATCATAGTCAATTTCATCGCAAATGTTAATATTCTTGCTTGTTACAGCAATCTGGTAATAGCAAACATGTTTAGGCAGAGGTTGCATATTCTTGCAGTAAGAAGAATTTGCACTTGCTATAGCTAAACAAAGATTGACTTGATCTTCTTCATCATCCATCTGTTTGCAAAATTCAGGATTATCATTTACTACCGCAAGACAGTAATATTTGTTTACAGAGTTTATTTCATTTTTCTTGCAAATCTGATTAGAAAGAGTATCTGCTAATTGTTCTTCTAAGGTTCCTGGAGTTGTATCAGAAATTATTCCATTTGATTTTGACAAGGATTGCACTATTAGGAAAATTCCTCCTGCGGTTAATATGGATGCAACTATTAAAAGAATTATTAATCTTGATTTTTTATTAATCATCTTACCCCTTACAGAATCATTAAATTATCTTATTTTTTATATTTATTGTTTCAGCACAATTATATTATTCATTCTGCAAAATTTCCTATTTTTGTATTTTGGAATGGGCAGCATTAACTTTTCAATACTATCACGTTGTTCATGCCTCTTCTTTTTCTTTCTATGAGTTGCTTTGCTTCAAGCTTGTCCAAAAGCCTTGTCATCCCGACTTTTCCAATTTCCATTTTTTCCATTAAAGTTGCTTGAAAAATAGTTCCGTTTTCGCTTTGCAAGATGTCAATGACCCTCTTCTCTTTGCTGTCAAGTCCTTCAAGATTGAGTTTCTTTTTCTTTTCTTTCTTTGTTCTAATTATTATTCTTTCTTTTTGTTTAATGAACATGATGAAAAATCCTATTACTAAAATAACTCCTGCAATTGACAAGCTAAGCCATGTCTGGGTTCTTATTGTATCATACATTGTGCAGGAAGGGCCCATATTGCACGATGTTCCAACAATGCTAGTCAATGCCGAGTTAAATATGAAGACAATAACTCCGATTACAAGCGCAATTCCAATAATTAGAAATCCGACATTTTTATTTTCCATATTATTATTATTTAATTGAACAAATTTAAAATAAAAGCTGTATCTTCTTCTGCTTTTAATGAATGAACAGCATTTTTCTTCATAAAGATGAAAACTCCCTGCTCCATATTTATGTCTTTTCCTTCCAGATTAAAAATTCCTTTTCCTTCAAGAACATGAATTATTCCGCTTTTTGTCGAAGTGTGTTCAGACATTTCTGTTCCCTTTGTCATGCAGAACAAGGTTGCATCTATTTTTTCATTTTTCAAAATATTCTTGCTTACAATTCCTTCTTTTGGATATTCTATCAAATTTTTTAAATTTATGTTCATTTCTTCTTCTCGTAATCTTTAATTGCAGCTCTTAATGCCTCGCTCGCAAGATTAGAGCAATGCATCTTTATTGGAGGCAGTCCTTTCAGGGATTCTGCAACATCATTTCTTGTTATTTTTCCTGCATCTTTGAGTGTTTTGCCTTTTGCAATCTGTGTCATCATTGAACTTGTTGCGATTGCAGCAGCGCATCCAAAAGTCTTGAATTTTATGTCCTTTATTATTTCTTTCCCATTTTTGTCCTTTGCTACTTTAATATACATCCACATGACATCTCCGCATGCCGGATTTCCAACTTTGCCTACACCAGATGGATTTTTCATTTCTCCAAGATTCTTCGGATTCATGTAATTCTTCATTACTTCTTTTGTGTATTTCATAGTTATTTTATCTAAAGCAATTCTTGCATCTCCTTTTAAGTTCAATCTCATTTTTTTTAATATTAACATTTCCAATTTGGATTTTTTTATAATCTGGCAATGGAGAAGCATGATTCATTCCTCTTTTTCTCATCTCCCTGCTAATTTTATCATGCCTCTTTCTTAAATTATCAACTTCAACAAGTCCATTGTTTACATATCCATTAATTGACTTTCCCTGATTAATAGTTCCAACAAACATGTGCATTTCTACATGCTCCCCCAAAAGATGCTTATCGCACATCTGGCTAGTTTCAACATTCCACATTCTCATTTTATTTTCCCCAATTTTTTAATTAAACTCTCAATCTGCTTTTTGTTCATGCCATGCGCCTTGCATCCGTCTTCCAAACTTTCATACATCGCCATTCCGCATCCAATGCAATGCAATCCAGATTCAAATAGTATGTTTGCGGATTCTGGATGTTTTTCCATTATCTTTGCGAAAGTCATTTTCTCTGTAATCTGTGTCTCGCGAAGCCTATGCGTAATGGCTTTCCCAGATATCTTTCCTTTTGTTACTTTCTTTGTTTTAGTTATTTTTTTCATTTTATTTTTTGGTTTCTTCACTTTTCTCTATCAACTTTAATTGATTCTTCAAAACTGCATGGTTCGCAAGTCATTTTCTCTTCATCACAACATGCATAGTCTTTCTCTTTCTTTTTTCCCTTATTCATTTTATTACCTCCTTAAAATTTATTTTAATAGCTTATTTTATCGGACTCATTCTCCTGAGTTTCTCAACTATTTTAGGAAGAACATTCAATAAATAATCTATCTC
>Ga0315284_10007405_pt1 | contig 15687 bp, 17 predicted proteins | sample YL17G09_16_MG_FD_203696 | JGI IMG/M metagenome (GOLD analysis project Ga0315284, IMG submission 203696) | Sediment microbial communities from Yellowstone Lake, YNP, Wyoming, USA - YL17G09_16 | ecosystem: Environmental > Aquatic > Freshwater > Lake > Sediment | place: USA: Wyoming | collected... | reverse complement strand
GCAATTGAGAAATCCAACTTGTCCGTATTGTAGGCAAGAATTTGAGAGAGTACGGAATCAAGAAGAAGAATGGATTATGATTGAGGAAATCTTTAATGAATTCTTTAATGAACTTTCTGAATATTGGTTATAAAAAAAAAATAAAAAAAGCCCCAACCGTAACTCATTAACGAATTACGGTTGGGGTTTTTTTATGTCCAAAATCTAAATAAAAGAAGACTTTTAGAATACCGGATTAAATCTCCATTCGAGATGCTTAAACAGCGTAGAACATATTTCATCGTGGAATGCCTTTCGCTCTATGGTCTTTAAAAAGCTAAAATCCGAATCCAAAACCTGGTACTTGTGGCGTTGAAGCAGTTGGTACAGGACGTACGACGTATTGATGAAATTTTTGCGATTGATTTTTTTAGTCTTAATATATATTTCATTGTATAGGTCGCTCAACGTATCAAAATCATCCATCAGAACCTCCTCCAGATGCGTTATATCATTCAATTCCTTGTCGGTTATAGTGCGATAAATCAAGTTTATATCCTCGTAATGCCGAGCACAGTCGATTTCCTTTAAGAACAACCCAATATGGAACTTTGTGACTTTTTCGTATTTTATTCGTTTGGGTAATTTTCCTGGACGAACCAGACCGTGCAGTTCGAGCTGTTTGATTAATCCTTCGTAGACCTCTGGTTTAATCATGCTGTTTTGTTTACCCTGAAACTGATTGATACATTCCCGAAAATGGACTCGTCTGGCATACGTGTATTTTGAGGTGATATTAATACGGTCGGTATCGTTGTAAGAAGAAGTCATACATAACTCCTGGCGTTCTGTCCCGCAATTCGAACAGATAACTATGTTATTATAATTTATCTGCTCAGTGTGTTGGCAGTGGTCGCATTTCTGACCCTTATCATCGTTAATTTCTTCTTCAGACGTCGAATTCTCTATCCCGTTTGTACATACACCAGGTGTCGTTTTGATTATCTCCAACATTTTATTCTGAACGGATTCTATTATTTCCTTGGACTTTGAATCGTCTTCCCTTTTCCCCATGAATGATAATTGCACGGGTTTATTCAACTGAGACTTGTAGTCCTCGATTAGAGGTGTAACTTTCAGAAGATAGAAATTCATGTCAATATCCGATTCAAAATGAGCGATGCGGTCTTTTAACATGCTGATTTCATTCTGTACGCTTGTGTGTTTGAATTTTGGGAGCGACAGCATTAAAAGAGAAAGTTCTTCAATCCTGTGATTGAGATCTGGAATGGATGCTTTTTGTTTTTGAAAATTCCCTATAATAGTATTGTGTAAATCCAAGAGATCGATCCGAGACATTTTTTATCGTCTACTTAATTATATTTAATACCAATAAAAAATGAATACCGATGTATTGGGACTAAGAAAGACAGTAGATATGAGATACTACTATAAGGCGCGTAAGGCGCACGACCATCGTAAAGATGATGAGATTGAGAGAATAAATACATACAGAGAGATTATGCGCATCTACGGCAAAGAATTATTTAAAATATTAGATAGGACCCTTGAAACTAGGAATTATTATTTTGTACGTAAACTAGGCTCAGGTTCTTACGGGGTAGTTTATTTACTGGAGGTGGAGAATAACCAGGGAGGTGTAGTAGCACAAAAGGCCGTGAAAATTATACAACAAGACCCATGGGATGAGACCGACCGATTCCGAGGGGAAATTGACCATGAGATAATTTTGCAAAAACAATTGTCTGCGCAGACACCCATGTTTGTTGATTTAATTGTTCCTACAGATGTTTTTTTCCAGGGACCTGCCGGATATCAATATGCGTTTTTCATCATGGATAAAATACCCTACAATTTCAAGTCCATGTATAGCGTTTTAAAATCGAAAAATCTATCCAACGAACAGATTAGCCATCTTGTTTTTCAAATATTTTATATTTTAGAGAGACTACGTAATTTAGAGCTTGCCCATTACGACCTTCACTTTAATAACATATGGGTAAATGAAACTAATCTACAAGATTTACCCCATGTGATTGATTTGGGAGAGGCTCGTTGGTTGGTCGATGTAAAAACTGATTTGCTGATCGTTATTCAAAGCGCGTTTTTCATTAAAAACAAACACAACAGGGATTACATGCTGAAGGGACTAGTCAATCTTTACAATCAATTGTTTCCTAAGGATACGTTGAAAAATGTCAATTACAAATCAATAGACAGCAAAATATTATCTGAACATAAATAAAATGAAATCAAGTAGAGAAAGACGGAAAAGTTGTCCGAGAGGAACGATAATGAATCCAGAAACCAAGAGATGCGTCAAAAGATCCGGAAGTATTGGTAAGAGAGTCATCGAAAGAAATAGAAAAACAAGTAGGCGTAGGAGGAGTAGGGATAGTAGAAGCTGTCCAAGAGGAAAGATAATGAACCCCGAAACCAATAGGTGTGTCAAAAGATCCGGCATTATCGGTAAGAGACTTGGTGAGAGGAGTAAGGAGATGAGGAGGAGTAAGAAAAGGAGGAGTAAGGACAGAAGGGGAAGTTGTCCGAGAGGAAAGATAACGAATCCTCAAACTGGGAGATGTGTTAAGAAATCCGGGTCGATCGGGAAGAGAATTATCGACGGGGACAAAGAAAGAGATGTCGCATCCGATTTGTCCAAAGAACATAGAGAAAACATTAACCATATTGTAGCGCGCAAATATTCCAATGCCTTGTTCGAAGAACTTGCTGATCTAAATCCTATTTTTGAGAGACCACTTGGAAAAGGTGGATATGGTCAGGTTTATACGGGCACTATCGAGAAGGATGGTAAGTTGAAAGATGTTGTTATAAAAATCATGAAAGAAAACGAAGGTTTGTCAAAATATGAATATGAAATACAAAGTGCCTTTAAAAATGCGGGAATCCTTGTTCCCAGACCCATACTGTATATAGAGTTTGTTGATAGGAGGAGGGGAGACCTTTTTGCGATTATAATAATGGACCTGGACGAATACACGACTCGAACTGGGGTGTTTCAACATTGGCTAGAGAAAAAACAACCAGAAAATATTCTCGATCTAATGTTAAAAACCATCGACCTGTTGTTGAGTGACATGTGCGCAAATAATTTTATTCATGGAGACTTTCACTGGGGAAATATTGGGTTCCAAAACACATCACCTGAGTCGACAGTCCGCACAGAGGAAAAATTTAAAATTGAGGATAAACAGGGACGACCAATCATAATATCCCCATTGTTAATCGATTTTGGTTGGGCTTCCAAAGGCAAGTGTCGTCCAGATTTTGAGATTTTACAATTAATAAGAACGTTGCAAATCACAGACAAAGGAGAGATTGTAATTCAAAAGGATAATCGGAAATATCTAGAAAACGGGCTTTTACAATTACTAGAAAAATATAAATCCCGAAACCCGTATTACATTGACACGATTGAAGACTACGGAAAGCTGAGAAATTTCAAGTTCTCGGACGAGTTGCACGATGAAGTCCATAGAAAACAATACTCCCCCGAGTTTAGAAGAGCTTACGGGAGCTGGGAGCGAAGTGGAAAAATAATTTAGTGAGGTAAAATTGAAATTGTTTTGTTATCTAAAAAAAAGATAACAAACAGAAAGAAATGTCACTAGATTCGTTCGTTGAAAAAAATATTATTAATCGCATCATAAGCAAAGCCACTTATTACGGAATGTACAAGGACCGCATCCGTAGTCCAACGCTAAAACATGTATATTTGGATCTATCGAGAAACGGTCATGAAAATTTCTTTTATGATTGTCTGAGTAAAATAATTGATAGATTGGAAGCAAATAGCGTCCAGTATATCGTAGAATGTCTGGATATGGATATCCCAGAAATGTTTACCGTATTTTCAACCATTGTTCAAGATACGAAAACAACAAATGTTTACTGGTCCTTTCTTGAGGCTTATATTCTCCATGTTAACGGGATTCCAGCTGTGAAATGAAGCAAGAAAATTGAAAAGTTATATTAAGAATAAAAAATATTAATACAATAAATGTGGTTTACAAAAGCTTGCGAACGAAAATGTTATACTGAAAATTTTACTGTCCAAAATCTCATGATATGTTTGACTAAATGCATGGATAAGGAAAGAGATGATTTTGAGCGGGGACAAGAATTTGAGAAGAAAAAACAAGATAATAGAAGAAAAGAAATGGATGCTCATCCTCGGTCTGCATCAAGATAAAATTGAAATAAATAAAAGCAGTATGTTGATAGCATTATTATTATTAGCCAACTTATCATGGAATATACTTGTGCTTGTGGAGTGAAAATCTCGAGTGTAAATAAGTCTACGGTAATTGCTCATATCAAGTCCCTTGAGCATATTCAGTTCGTTTATAGACCAAGACGTAGGCTACCACGCGTCTTAATTAAATAAAATTAGGTTACATCCTTTACTTCTATCTCTTTCTACCTCTCTTATTATTCTTTTTACTATCCGTGTAGGTATGAAATACTACCACCGTAAAAGTCATAGAAAGAACCAGACGCAAAAGCGCCCCCAATATCTGTCCCTATGCTCACAGACCCATCGCTCTCGGCAAATATAATCCCACTCTTGAAAGTACCGCTGTCGTTATATATAATTGTACCAGCCCTACCAACGGTAGGAGTAAAATCAACACTAAATAACGCACTTGTGTTGAAAAACAACTTTGTGTTCCCCGCCGCCGTTCCTTCTGCGGGGAACCAAGATAAGGTTACAAAATTTCCGACAACCTGAAGTCTGAATACAAACTCATTAGCCACAGTAAAAAAGTCAGTTGTATAAGCAGTAGAATCGTATGCTGAACTATGTACAAAATCTGACTCGAGATAATTATTGAGATTCGGATAGGAGCCGGCTGGAATTGCATAATAGTTTGTAAATTCTATACCACCGTTGGCATATAAAACGGGTATACAATTAACACCCGTGCTGGTAATGTTAAGTCTCTGACTACCCCCAGTCGCAAAACCTAAGTTCTGGCTACCATCCATGTATAACCCCATATCTGTTTGGCCGTTAAAATATAGACTAGGCGTTGCTGCTGAACCATCATTTAATGCGGCACCGTTATTAGCATATAAAACGGGTATACAATTAACACCCGTACTGGTAATGTTAAGTCTCTGACCACCTCCAGTCGCGAAACCCAAGTTACCTATATCAGCCTTATATAAACCCATATCTGTTTGGCCGTTAAAATATAGACTAGGCGCTGCTGCTGAACCATCATTTAATGCAACACCGTTATTAGCATATAAAATGTCATCTAATACAGCACCGTTATTAGCATATAAAACGGGTATACAATTAACACCCGTACTGGTAATGTTAAGTCTCTGACTACCCGCAGTTGCGAAACCCAGGTTTTGGCTACCATCCCTATATAAACCCATATCTGGTTGGTCATTAAAATATAGACTAGGCGCTGCTGCTGAACCATCATTTAATGCAACACCGTTATTAGCATATAAAACGGGTATACAATTAACACCCGTGCTGGTAATGTTAAGTCTCTGACCACCTTCAGTTGCAAAACCAAAATTATTTATATCAGCCCTGTATAATCCCATATCTGTATTATTAGTGAATGCTAGGGATGGTGCTACATCTGAACCGTCTGGAAGATTTGATACACTTCCAACCGGACCTGTAGCTCCGGTATTTGTGGAGAATCCAGACGGTCCGGTATATCCAGTGAATCCAGTAAAACCGGTAAAACCAGTGGGACCTATAGCTCCAGTATATCCGGTAGCTCCAGTATATCCGGTAGCTCCAGATGGACCTATTGTGCTCCCTGAGATAACTACGATATTATTGGTCTCCAAAAACGGATTGATGGATGTGGCTTGAATCAACACGGTGCTGGCGTTACTGGGATAAACCATCACAGTGGTTCCATCGATTCTGACTTCGTTAAACGTATCTCCGCTCGTAATTAATTGTAGTACCGCAGAGGAACCTAACATATTTAACATAAGAGCGTCTTGGAGAGCTTTTGCTCGAATACTAGAATCAAAACTATCGGATGCGACAAGATTGATGATGGTATTAGTCCCATCAACCCTTACGACCAGGGTCGAATAAATTCCAATTTGCCATTGAGCTGCGCTAAGTATTACGGTTTGGGTCGTAATGTTAACGGATGCGTCACGACCCGATTGAATGATTTTCGAGACTGGACTTTTGAGATCTGAAATCCCTAATGTTGTATTTTTTATAGTAGTCATTTGATATTATACTATAAAAAAAATGAAAGTCTATTCATTTATTTTCTTTAAAGCCTCTTCAATTCCATTCTTGATAAATTCGATACCGGGCTTATTCACCCACTTACCACCACACCAATCCAAACATTCTTCCATCGTGGTCTCTGGTGTAAACATTTTTGGCGACGTAAACTCCATGTCAAACGCAGAATAATAGTCTCTAAACTTGAAACTCTTCTCGTGTTGATGCATGAAATATGCACTTCTTGGTAGGGAAATTAAGGTATGGGGAATTTTATAGCTATCACACGCCACTATTCCGTGAAGACACGATGCGACGATATTTTCACATTCGTTCATCTGTTGCAGAATGGTTCTTATCGGTGAGTTTACGTTGATGAACAGAACTCCATCATTGTTAAAAACGGGCCATTTTTCGATCTCGGGTGAGATGTAATAATTTGGGATGGTTTTGTGGAGAGTTACCAAGTCAACGTAGTGAGGCATAACTCCGAGCTTGTATCTTTTTGTTTTTGGCGGACGATAAATGCGATCCAAAATCAGACCCCCATCTCCCAGACAAGTTTCAATATCGTCATCTTCGGGGTATTCTAAGGTGGCTAGCGTCAGTTTTCCTCGCACAGCAAGGGGTTTTCTTCCTATCCGTTTCTTACGATCGAACAGAGCCCCACTGGTCCATATCTGTCCGTCAAAATCATCGGGGAGTGAGTGTAAAAGACTCCCAATACCGATAACTTGGGCTTTATCTATGGTCTCGTGGACGTGCGGAATTCCGTAATGTTCGAGTATGAAAGGGGTCAACATATCTCCAAAATTACTGATTCTCATTTCACATATATTAAACTCTGTGCTCCAATGTGTCTTCACTTGCGTCGTCATGTTTATTAAAAAACATATGAGTTTAATATATAATTATCTTAAAAAAAAATAATCATCAGTAAAAATGATAAAAATTAGAGAATTAGACCCTGATATGATTCGACCCAGTATGGCTCAAACCCTTGATCCTACCAACGACAAGGGTGGTTCAAAAATCGTAATTATAGGGAAACCTGGTACTGGGAAAACCAGTCTCATCACAAGCTTATTGTATGATAAGAGAGCGTGTTTTCCGAGTGGTATTGTGATGAGCGGGACCGAGGACAGTAACCACCATTACCAGACCATGTTTCCGAATACATTTATTTATAATTCATTGGATACTGATGCGATTGAGAAAATGGTCAAACGTCAAAAGATTGCGAAAAAATATCTTCCTAATCCATGGGCTCTGATGCTCCTGGACGACTGTACGGATGACCCGAAAGTTTTGTACACTCCCCTGTTTCAGTCCCTCTTCAAGAACGGCCGCCACTGGAATATTCTCTTCATTCTCAGTCTTCAGTATTGTATGGACGTAAAACCATCTATTAGAACCAACATCGACGGGACATTTATCCTCCGAGAAACCAATCTTAAAAACCGGAAATCTCTCTACGAAAACTACGCCGGTGTGATACCCTCATTCAAGTTGTTTTGTGAGATTATGAATACGGTGGTTGGAGACTACGTTGCTCTATATATTGATAATCAGACTCAGTCGACGGACTGGCAGGATTGCGTTTTCTGGTACAAGTCCAAGCCGGTGCCTAAGGGGTGGAAATTTGGATGTGAGGATTATTGGGCTTTTCACGAGCAACGGTTCAACCACGACTATGTCGAAAATATAATTTAATAATTTGAGCATATTAACCGTGTAGGTATGTGATGGATCCTCTTTGAAATTCGTACTGAATTCCAGCTGTGAAAGTACCGCCTGTATCATTAGCGATTTGTACCGAACCGTTATTATATGCAAATATGAAACCATTTTTATAGAAACCGTCAGAATAATCATAATATGGAATCGAACCGACCCCTTTAGAAAAAAAAATCAGGGGTTTTTTAGCTGCCTGATTGGGAAACAGCAGTTGATTAAAAATCCATAAAAATCAATACTTAACCTGTGAGTATCCATAAAATTGAAAAATATAAATAGTTTTCATTCAGAAAATACACCAATTAAATGAATGAAAAAAATAAATATTTACGACCTGAAGACGTCTGTAGAATATTTAAAGTTACAAATACCACGCTTGTCAACTGGGATAGGGACGGAAAAATACAATGTGTCAGAACAAAAGGAGGTCATAGACGATACCTCATATCTTCTTTACCCATTCAACACCCGATTAACTTCCCCCAACAGTCAAGACAAAAAATATGCTACTGTAGGGTTTCAACCCACTCACAAAAAGAAGATCTGGATCGACAAATTAAATATTTCAGAGATAAATTCCCACATCACAGAATTATCAAAGATATTGGATCGGGAATTAATTTCAGGAGAAAAGGATTTAAAACCATACTCGACCTTGGAATCAGTGGAAATATCGAAGAAATTGTGGTTACCCACCAAGATAGATTGTGTAGATTCGGTTTTGACATCATCCTTTACATCATCGAAAGATGCTCCAATGGGAAAATCGTGGTTCTCGATAAACGAGAAGCATCCAAGGAACAAGAGCTCGTTAATGACATCATTTCAATTCTCACAGTATTCACTTCCAAACTCTATGGATTCAGGAGCCATTCGATCAAAAAAAAAATTGGAACAACTGAAATTGAAGGAGGAAAAGAAAGTAACAATGGAAAAATTCAAATTGGTCCTACAACAAATAATGAAAACTAATGAAAACGAAAAGGAGAAAAAAATTAGAAAAGAAAAAGGTAGAACAGCGTCAGACCCGTTGTTAAAAACCCTGAAGTTCAGGATTTTCCCAACCCCAGAGGAAATAAAATTATTACAAGTTGGTTTTGACCAGTATAGATGGTATTATAATGCCACCTTAAATATAGCCTACAAACATTACGGATTCGAAAAAATATTAAACAGAAAAAAATACTCTGATATTGAACTTAGAGACTTGGTTAGAAAATACAAATATGTGGAAAAGGACACTGAGCATTTTAAATTTATTGATTTTGAATACGATGAGAAAAGAAATGAAGTTCCTATTCCTCCTTGGTGTAATGAAATTCTCAGTGCTAGGATTCCAAGAGGAGCGTCAAGTAAATTCGTTTCCAGTTTAAATTCAGCAATTACAAATTTTAAAGAAGGTAATACAAAAAAACCAAAAATGAGTTTTATGAGCAAGAAGAAGGATACCGAATATATGTATTTTGAGGATCGTAGTTTTCCTTTATGGATAAAAAAAATTAAAAGCACATACTGGATACGAACTAAAGATCATAAACGGAAAACCATATCTCTATCAGATTTACCACCTTTAAGAAGTGCTGAAATTATCTACGATAAAATCAAAAACCAATATTTTTTACACACACCAGTTCAAGCTGATTGGTTTCATGATGAAGATAGGCGTATCGAAAGCCAAGAACGTCTTTTAGAATCAACCGACCGTATCATTGCTTTGGATCCTGGAGTTAGAAAATTTTTGGTTGGATACGATCCTCAAGGAAAAAGTGTTTTTTTTGGAGAAGGAGCGTCTCTGATATTAACTGGGCTTCTTTTAGAACTTGACAAGGAGACAGATAACACAAAGCAAAAAAGACTTTGGAATACGGTAAAACATTACGTTGAAGAGCTTCATTGGAAAACTGCCTCTTATCTGGTTAATAATTACGATATTATTCTTTTACCGGAATTTAGAGTCCAAGGAATGATTCAAAGTAAAGAGATGAGATATAAAAAAATGACAAAACGGCTCTTAAGCATGTTTTCATACTACAAATTCAGGATGAAGCTCAATTTTAAATGTGCTCAGTATAAGAAGAAACTTATTATTGTGGATGAGAGCTTTACTTCACGGACTTGTACGGGGTGTCAACAGCTAGGAGAAAGAAATGGAGAGGAAGAGCATAGATGTCTATCATGTGGATTAGTAATAGATAGGGATGTAGCAGGATCAAGAAACATTCTCATAAAGAATCTTATAATACAGGTCTACGCTGGTCCTGTTCCTATAGTTTAGATTTTTATAGGTTTAGAAAAGCGGAGGTTGGTAGCGAGACCACATTTTTACTTTTTTGCCGTACTGAACGGGTGCCCTCATATATATCAAGCTGACACTATCTCCGGATTTAAAAGCATCACCGATTTTTCTAGATGGGTCGATCAATTCAAGATTATTGGTAACGGTTAATATGTGACCAGGGACCAGAGGATAGTCAAGCCTAAGTGAAGACAAAAACGGTCTCTCGGTAAAGTCCCCCACGTTTTTATTAATTGGCATAGATATATGCGCCATAACAACATCATCATACACAAAATTTAATTTAACAGAACCGCTGCTCTGAAATGTTTTTTTTACAAAAACTATTATTTTAACAAATGTTGCAAGACTGTATCCTTTGATATCGTCTTGTAAACCGTTAAATTCAGAGTCGGAAAGTTCTTCAAATGATTTGTTGTTAAAGGTAATTCGTGATACGTGATCACATAAATTTAAAAACATATCAGGTGTTATTTGTTTCTCCAGACCTTTGCCGAACGAGGATACAGTGTCGAGAAATAATTCTATGATTATATCGGTTCTTTGGTCGAGCACTAAAAGTCTATCTTCTTCTTCGATCTGTAATAATCTTATAATTTCATTATAAGCATCTCGATCGTACTGATTAGGGGGTTTTCTCTGTTTTTGCATCGATCCTTTTTTCTTTACCGTTTTACTGGTTGACGATCCCTTCTTTGTCAGTCGAGGTTGTGTTTTCTTTTCATCATCAATCTCTTTGCTCTCCTTGTTAAGCAGACTTGTAATTTTTTCAAGCTCATCCAAGTAATCATTCTCGTATAACTGATTTTTTGTTATCTGCAACGTATGCCCTTCGTCCCAATCCGCCGGGTCCGGGAAGAAATTCAATCTATGAAGAGACCGTCTTTTATGACATTGTTTTGTGTATACGTACTGGTTAAAAATAGCTTTCTGATATTGCTCAAGTTCGTTTCTGGACAATTCACTCAAGTTAGACGATTTTACATCGCCAGGGTCGGCTACCTTGTTGCAAGGAATTTTATAAGAAATATACGATTTTTGATAAGGACTTTTGTTTCTGCGTTGAGGACTATCGTTCATTTTATATATTAGAAAGTAAATAAAAAACCTAACTTAATAAATAAATATGATACTTCCACCTGTGACTGTAACATTCTCGACCGATTACCATATCGAATCGGTCTCATCAGTTGACGAAGCCGTCAGCGTCGATATTACCGGAGCAATGTACGCGAATATTCTCAGTATAGAAGCGATACTGAATGCGATACAGCTGGATAGGGAGGGAGAAAAAATTAAGATTGCCGTGGTTAAGGATTCTAGGGCCGTTGACGCTGTCCGACAAATGAATCAGGATCCGTCTGTCGGCGTTCTGTTGATGTTTGTCCAGAGGGATCAGATTGTTTTGGTTGTCGATGCTGACCGTGAACTTATTGTTTTCACGACTTAAAGGAATATCATGGATCATAAAAATAATGCAAGCAACTCAGAATAAAGAATCGTTATTAATTTCTCTCGTTACTAGAATGCTAAACAAATCGATTATGATAACGGCCGAACAGAAATATCCCGATGAGGACGAGGCTGCGTTAGACACTCTACTTCAATTGTATATCGAGGCTGGAGGAAAGGAGGAGGATATGTTCAATCTAGAAGTTATTAAGGAAGCATCTGAAAAAGTGCAACCGTCCGTTTAATCATATGTCTCTGATATTTTTTTTATATTATTCTTCATTATAATAAAAATATGATTCAGTATCCAAAAAACACACATCTTACATTAGCGTCTGTTGAAGCGGGATTGGGAAGCATGAACATCTTACGTGATCCGCCCAAGTCTCTTGTCGTTCCCTATCGTCCTCGTGTCGGACAGACATCTCAGATCGCCGATGAAATCGGTGGTTCCGGTGACAGAGTCTGTGAGGGTGTCCTTAAATACGCCAGAGGATTGAATCCTTTCGGCCCATCTGGAAATTTTACAACCAATGGTGGTCAGGTTCGATATCGTTCCGGAAGCTCCGAACAGAATCAGGGAGGCGTATTCGGAAACCGTCAATCATTCCTTCCTTACCGCGTCGTCAGAGAAGGAGCATTCAGACCTCCGGTTCTTCCTCCTCAGGATCTTCTTCCTCTGTCAAGATTACCTCGATCGGCAACCGCTGCCAATTCCAATCCAGGCTCCTCTGAACGAGTCACCTTTAACAATACCATGAAATGTTCGAAAGACATGAGAGAGATTCGACAACAACTTTTACAGGTATGTTCAACTCCAAAGGCCATATTCAATATCGAAAATCCATCATCCGAACCCGTAGCAATCGTCAAGAGTTCTACCACCGATAAAGTTAGGACAGCTGCCCAAACAAACCTATCGTCCAAAAAATATGTTCTCGGAATTAACACGGATCCAGAACGAGGTATTAAAACCCAGAAGAATACCTTGTACGGGAGCATACCCTGTTCAGTATTTAAAAATATTCAGGCTACTCCGCTTCAGGACGAGCGCGGACTTCAGCCTATCACTGTGAAGGACCGTTTGAAAGGAAACTGTTCCACAAACCTGAGTGGTCAGAACGAGGGTGGGTACATTCATTCGAATATTCAATTGGACCGAAATACTCCACTCACCAGTATGGGCACGAACGCATATCAGGCTGGGGTGGATATTAATTTTGGAAGTCGGGACTATCACCTTGCCCCGCGAAGTAAGCGCGGTGGATTCGAAAACCAAGGGATGAAGATGAGCAATTACCGGGACGAACCAGCCGTAATTCTGAACCCAAAAACTGCTTATCAGAAGGCGGCAATGACCATGCAACAACGAACCGATAACAACTACAATCCGTATCAACCATGGATACCTCCAAGCAAGATAAATTAGAAAATTGAAAAAAAATGATTCGAAAAATCTTTGATATTAAAAGAACAAGAATAAAGAAACAATAATGAAAGATGGGAGAAATAGAATATTGCAGGAAAAAATGTTGCACCATAACTCTTAAACAGTATACTCATGTTGAAAAGGATTACAGCAACACGAAAATAACTAATAAGGCAGGTTGTTTTATTATGGATCCCAAGACGTCCAGGATATTATTGGTGCAGAGCAGAGGTATCAAATTCGGACCTCCAAAGGGAAGCTCAGACGAAGGGGAATCAATGGTAGATTGCGCGATAAGAGAGACATATGAGGAAACCGGGATTAAGCTAGACAAAGCTGAGGTGGAGAAAGCCCAGAGATACAGAATTGATAAAGCCGTTTATTTTTACATTGAGATGGATTCTGAAAGCGGTAATTTTGAGCCTCCAGATATGGAGGACAATGATGCTACGGGAATTACTTGGATTAGAAGGAGTTGCGTGGGGGGTCTCGATCTAAATTCACACGCAAAGAAATTAATAAATAGATTTACATAAAAAAAAATTTATTATCTTTAAAGAAAGAAAATGTCTAAAGATAACGTATTACTCGGTTTAATAGGATTAAGCATGTTGTTTCTATTTAAAAAATACTCAAGCCAAGGGGATGTAATCGAAAATTATTTTGGTGTAGGTCCACCGCAAATGGCAAAGGTAGCCCGTGTGAAGAGCACTGGTCCAAGAAAGGGAGACATGGTTGAAATCCCCGGAACTTTCCAAGCTTTACTTTCTCCTAGGGGCGGGGCTGGTATGGTCCAATATGGTTCAAATATCACATACAATATGCCTGCTAATGGTCATTTAGCAACTCCAAAATATTCTCAGGCACAGCTTCGTAAGAGCGATTTTGCTAATATGGTCATTAGCGAAGGTTACAGACCGGATGAAGCCGTCGTCGAGGGATACGATAGAGCCAGTCAGGCCGGATGTCGTGTCGGTGGGAACTCAAGCTCGGCAGCTCAGTTTATGGGAAGCAATTTGGTCCCTTCCAACTTTGCTCAGGGTAACTTCAACCAGAAGGAATCTCAGCTCAAATTTGTTGAGGCTCAAAATATGTTACCTGTTCGTGGGATGGGTGGGGCTGACATTAACGCTCTTGGAGAGGATGGACTTCAACCCATCATCTATGATAGATTTATGTTTGCGAATCAAAAGAGTTTTCTTCATGGGTTGGGAGATCCGGTTCGTGGGGATCTGGCCATTGTTCCAAACTGCACCGGTTGGTTTCAACCAAGTGCCATTCCTCAAAATGATCTAAGAAGCGGAGCTGTCGCTGTAATGTCGGGTGTTGGTAACCAGTCTGGTCAGGAAATGCTTGCATTCAAAGCTGCTCTCAGCGGAAGTTCCAATCCACGTCCTGCTGCCGGTATCAATTACTCTGTCCAAAAGAATATGTTTGCTGGAGGTGCTGGTGGAGATATTTCTGTTACTGGATTTCCTTAAAAAAAAATAAAAAATATATTGAATTGAAATAAAATGGAACAGTATAAAAATTGCATGGTCCCAGTTATCGTAGCTGCCACCCTAACCGCCGTCGGTCTTTACTTTTACTTTAAGAAATCACAAGCTCTTTGTTCTCCTTGTACAGCTGAATTAATTGAAGCTGCTAAAAACGGTAATCCAGCTGCGCAAGCCGCATTGATGGACATATCGGCTGGTTCTTATGACAAAGGTGGTTCTTTAGCTGGAGTTATCGGAGTTGCTATTATGATCAGCGTGGTTGCCTTGGTTGCTTGGCTTTGGAGACAAAGTCAAAAGAAACTTCCATTTCTTCAAAAGGGAGAAGATGCACTTAGAAAATTCGCTGATAGAAACATTAGAGGACGACAATAGATAGATAGATAGATAGTCTAATTAATTTTGATATTTAAAATAATATCAAAACTAGTATAATCAATATATTTTCAGGGATGGTTTTTCCTCGTTTGTTCCACGCATTGCCTCTAAAATCTTATCCAGAGTTTCTCGGGAATTATAAATACCGTCACGTTGAAGTATTTCCTCACCTCTCGCTATTTTATCCGCCTTTTTCTCGTACTTTCTTCTGCGTCGGTTCTCCGCCATAATGACCATCCCACCCATCTTAAGCCCCGGCTGCTCGTTAACATCTAAATAAGTTAATATTCTCGCCTCACATTGTTCTTTTCTTTCTCGAAGAACGGTGAGCGTTTTACGGACGCGTTTAATCTCAACGTCCAGTTCCCTCAATTCTATAACATCGGCTTGGATTGACATTGTTTATTTTCTTCTGGCCAAGATATCTTTTAAAACAAAAAGAATTGCAATGATGAAAAATAATATAAAGGCCTGTTCCAATGTCGACTTTTTCTGAAAAGCCCGAACCGTTTCCTGTATCGCATTATAATGCTCACTCGCGACCTTCTCGGATAGCATTACCCTGACGCTTCCCATATTTTCAGGATATCCACTCCAAGTTAACTCAGGGACGATAACGAATAGCCCCGTTTGCTCCTGAAAATTCGGTCTG
>Ga0315284_10007404_pt1 | contig 15688 bp, 21 predicted proteins | sample YL17G09_16_MG_FD_203696 | JGI IMG/M metagenome (GOLD analysis project Ga0315284, IMG submission 203696) | Sediment microbial communities from Yellowstone Lake, YNP, Wyoming, USA - YL17G09_16 | ecosystem: Environmental > Aquatic > Freshwater > Lake > Sediment | place: USA: Wyoming | collected... | reverse complement strand
TTTTACTAGGGCAACTAGAATTGACGAAAACGGATATGTTTCTTTCCATTGCTGCAAAAATTGCAGGTGTGCCAACTCCTGGTTTAGGAGATACTGAAGTAGCACCTGTTGCTGTAGGGGCTGCTCCGGCTAAATAAACATATCCGTTTTCGTCAATTCTAGTTGCCCTAGTAAAAGATTTATCTAATGCTACTTTAAACGTAACTAAAATAGGATTGTCATAATTGCTAGTAGCTTGAGCCAAACCAGTAATAGAAATACCTCTATTGGCTGCTTGAGTAGTAACTGCAGCAACCGCTTGAGTTTTGAAATTTTTGTCAGCGTTCATCAATGCTACAAAACCTGCTGCAATTTGAGCTTGTGTAGCTGCTGCAGGAGCTGTGTAATTAAAATGAATTACGTTACGTCTTTCAGAATAAATATCTTTGTCATATCCAAAAGATACTGACAATGAAAATTCAGTTTCTGAAAGTGCACTTCCGGTTTCTAAAGAACCAGCAACACCGTTAGAACCAATAAAGGTTACTTGTTGAGTTGCAGCTGCATAAGAAGTTCCTCTGTGTGCTACGATTGAATTTTTTGTTAATCTTGGACTAATGATATTACTAACATTGCTAGATAACTTTCCTTCTACAATGTAGAATGGTTCGTCACCTCCTAATGCTGTAATAGCTGCTGCATTTAATAATGCGCCTCCTTTTCCGATCACGATGATTTCACCTTGATCTACATTGGCGATGCCTGTTGCGTTTTGAACTACATCTCTGCCAAATAATACGTGTGTTACTTTGTCTCTTACCATTGTTGTAATAATTAAAGGTTATTTAAATTGTTATTAATTATTCAAGCTTGTTCAATTCATTTAAGTTGGTTTTATATCTTTCCGACTCAATATTCTCTAGTATACTTGAAACGGCCATGTCCACAATTTCTTGATGGGTGTGATCGGCCAACTCACAGTCTGTTGACGAAGATAAAGAAATTCTTCTAGGTTTTCTAATATATCTTAAAATTAATGAATTAAAAACATTTTCACTATCTGGAAAAATTATTTCTAATTGCCCATTTACTTCTAGTCTTTTTAACTCATATTGATAAGAAGGTTTGTTAAAAGGATCCCGTATAATTATATTATAATCATCGTGTTGTATCGGCTTAACGTCGATTCTTTTTTGTTCTGCTTTTTTCACTGTCCCTCCACCTGAATATGTAGTGACAACTGTTGGAGGAGCGTTTACGCCACCAACTGTAGTTCCTGCAAAAGAAGACATTGCTGTATAGGTTCTACCATTATAAACGATATTACCTGTTGTTACAATATACAATTGGTCTTTTTCTATGCTTCCGGATTTAATAGTTTTTGTTGAACAAGGGTCTACATAAGTTACATCCGCTTGCTCTGTTACAGAAAACCAGTACAAAGTAGATATCGCAGATGGGAGGTTTACGTACCTCCCATTTGGATAATTTGTAGCAGTTGCTGCCAAAGGTATTAATGACACAGGAGTAACAATATTTTTAAGATCATCTAATCTTTTTTGATCTTTCTCAAAACCCCTTCCTCTTGCTGCTGCACCGTCGTAACGATGTTTAACAAATCGATCTTGAGCAAGATTTAAAAAATAATCAAGATGTTCAGGTTCTAAGTTAGGATAATTTAAACTATCTTCCTTATCTACCAGGATCTTAACTGCGATATGCATTTCTGCTGCTGTCATTTACATAGTGTTATTTTATTTACTTTACTTCTTTTACCTCCTTCACTTCTTTTTTCTTTGGATACGCTTTATCCATAAGTAATAATCTTAACTCTTGATTGAATGGATCGTCTAAGTACGCGCAAGAAGATTCTTCTCCATGACCTAATTGAACTTCATCATAAAAGTAGTGACCACCTTTCATTTTTACAATTCCTCCACTGATTAAATCGTATAATAAAACCTTGGTTTTGTAATTAGGAGTATCTGTTATTCTGTTAAACTTATCTGGTTCATTCTTAGCGATCTTAAACAATGCGTTTTTAACTACTGCATCAGACATTGACCCTACGGACTTGCCTAATAATTTTAAATAGTTTCTTTGCTCATTTGGTGTAAGACCGACGAAGTCTGATATAGCCCTGGCTTCTTCAGTAATTTTATCGTTTTCTTCTCTAGCATCTTCTTCAGCATCGAAAATAATATATTCAGCTTTTGGCCATTTATGTTTTTCGTTGATTGAATTTGCTACTCTAATATCTTGTTTTAACACAGCAAGATCTAATCGATCTCTTGCATTGTCCATATCCAATATTAAATCTTTGTTTGTGATAGTTACTGCGTATTCTTTCCAGTACTCAGAATATGGTGATAAATCTCCTTCTCTTAATCCAAGTTCTTTTTCTAATTCACTTGTTTCTTGTTTTGTTAATCCTGTTTGATAACCACCCTTTGAAGATACTGCAACAATGTGGTCGTGGCATTTTTGATAGCGGTGCATTCCTGCCCAGTTAGCTTTGTTTAAAGATCTAACTATAATTTTTTGTCCCATAAAATTTAATTTGTTAATTACTTATTGTTTAATTTAAAATGATAAAAAGAAAGGGAGATTTGATTCTCCCTCTCTCTTATCAAGTTTGCTTATTTTGTAGCTACACAAATTAACTCTCCACAAGCTAGTGGATTTTTAATCATGATACCACACTCACTCAACATGTGTACTGCGTACCCATCTTCGTTGTTTGATCTCATTGTAGAAACTGAATTAGCAGTGTTACCATAAGGATCTACAGATCCAGCAGTATGCCACAATACCATTTCAGAATTTTTCTTGTAACATTTCATAATGTTAGATTCGCCACCATTGATACCGAAATCTAAGATTGTAAATCTGTAAGACTCAATAGGTCTGTTAGATTTGAAATGCAACTGTCTGTTGATGATTTGGTTATCATACAATGGTAAGTGTTTAAGAGTAATCTTAGTACCATTCAAACCTTGGTAAGTTTTGAATTGACCACCTAATCCTAATTCTTGTCCTGAACCAGTGATGAAAGTTGAATCAACCAATGTGTACTGAGCCGCAGCTGCACGCATTGCTTTATCAAACTCATCGAATCCGAACTCACCTGTGAAACAGATAAACTCTCTAGTTGATTCTGGAGTAACATTGTAAGACAAATCGATCATGAACTGACGGATGATGTCTTCAGTTAATGTAGTGTAAGAACGTACATTCGCTGGAGCGATTTGCTCTCTAATACCTGCTCCTTCGTAAACTGGCAATCCGTTGTTACCCAACATGTCAGTTGTACCTTGAGTGTTTGCAGAAAATTGAGAGTACCACAAAGATCTTTCAACCTCTTTGTACCATTGTGACATAGCTTCCCACTCAGCATAACGAGTCCACATTGTAGTTTCTTCGTCTGTCTCTGGATCTTTCAAGCTAATAACTAATACATCAGTTGCAGCAGAACGAGAAACTTTGTACCCTTTTCTCAAAGTGGTTAAGTGATTTCTCATTTGGAATGGAGAACTGAAAGTAGTGTTACCACCTACAGACATTTCAGGAACAGTAGTGTACTCTTTAGACACCATTTTACCTGGCTGTAATTGGATTGGGTCAACGAAAGCAGTTGGATCACCTCCAGTTACTTTAACTAAATAAACCCAGCCAGAGCCATCGAAATAAGCATCTTCCATAACACGTACTCTGTAAGAACGGTCATCGAATGCTAACACCTCCTGAGCAGCAAACCATTTCTCAGCTAAAGTAATGCTGAAAGTAGTTCTGTTCAAACCTGGAGTTGTTGGAGTAACACCACCATCGAAAGCAATGATTTCGATAGCTTTTTCGTCATCTCCTTGTAAGTACCAATCGTACTCTCTGTTTGACAATTCATGTTTGCGACCCATACCATCAGTTAAGTATTGAATCGGGTTCATACCAGCTTTCCCGAAGATACGAGATACCATAGTAGAAACAGTCTCAGGTTCAGTCAAGAACGCTTGAGATAAATGGTTCTGTAGCGTTAAGCCAGAGTGCCATTTTGATTTTCGTAATTGTAAGTTATTTACCATTAAAATAAATGTTTAAAAATGTTTAACCAAAGAGTTTTCTCATTGGCCCTAAATTTAATTTACCAGGTTCGACTTTATCGACCTTAGTTCTGCTACGCGATTGTTGTTTTTTAGATCCATCAGTAAATCTTGCTAACTTCTCTTCTAACTTTTTCGCTTCCGATGTTCCTACTTTTTGTTCAAGTTTAGTATAATCAAACTTATTAAAATATAAATAGGACATCAGTAATTGTTTTTTTGGATCACTTGAATCTTCCATCAATCCTGTTTTACCAGTTTTCGGATTCACTTTTGCTATGTAATCAAAGAACTGCGTCTTTGTTTTTGGCGTAAGTGGAAATCCTCCAATCTCTGTTGCGTTATCAATTGTCTCCTTTAAGTTCGTTAAGATCTTTTCATTATCCTCACGTCTTTTTGCTGCTTGTTGTTTTTGAGACTCAAGGATTTCTTTTTGTTCATCCTCTTGTCTTTTTTGCAACTTTTTTAATGCATTCAAAGAACGTTTTTCTAAATGGCCAGAATCTTCAAATGCTTGAATAGATTCTTCTATGTCTTCAGCTTCTTCTCCTTGCAGAGTCAACTGATTTCTTAAGAGTTGTTTTTGTATCTCTACATCATTTTCAACCTGTTCTTCAGATATTCTAGAATAGTCCGGAGCAGATACCATGTCGATAAATCTATTTGGGTCTCCACCATTTTCCATATATTCTAAAAACTGTCTAGCAGTCGGATCATTAAATTTACTTTTATAATCCTCAATGCCTTTTTGAACAGTCGTTTCAATCATTGCTTTGAATGCTTCTGGAGTATTCTCCATTGCTTCATCAAACCCTTGTAATAAACCTTGTTCAGAAAAGTGTTTTCCTAACGTCTTGAAAACACCTTCATTATCATCGTTGTCTTCTATTGTTTTGCTACCGTCTCCTCCTTTTCCCGCATCATCATTATCATCATCGTCCTCTTCTTCTTCTTCTTCTTCCTCATCTTTAAGAATCTGAATACCGAAGTCTTCTTTCTTTTTATTCTTTTCTTCTTCTGCTTTTTTATCGATCTCATTATTATCGACTGCAGCTTTAGCAGCACTGCTTGCAATTGTGTTTGGATTTAATATCTCTCCATTAGATGTGTTAACTTCTTCAACTTTTCCTGTTTGTGTAAACTCTTTTAAGTTGTCATCTACTTGGATGTTTAATCCGCCATTGTTTCCCATACTTACAAAATTAATTAATAAAATATAATATTAAATCTTTACTTGTTTTTATTTAAATGTTGTTTACATTATATAGCTTTAGCTACCTCCACTTGGCTTCTTATTTGCTGCAATTCTCTTTACTTCGATCTCTCTAGCCCTTAGTTCTTCGTCACTTCTGTTCTTATCTCTAACTACATTAAGTTGACTTTGTTTAAAAGACATATCATCTTGATGCTTTTGTCTATCTAGATCTTGTTTGCTTGCGTCCAAAGAATTGTCTTCTGGTTCATCTTTTTGTAAGAACGCGATCTGTAATCTAGTGTCATTATCTCTAACGTTCATTTCTCTTGTTAAATCCATCTTAGCTTGTTCAAACTGTTGAGCTTGTTGAGCTATTTGTTCCTGTGATTTTTGCTGAGACTCTTGAGCTTGTTGTCTTTGTGCATCAGATTTATCTTCGCCTGCTTCAAGTTCTTTTCTGATCTCAACTAATGAATCTGAATTAAGAACGCTTACTGCTTCTGATAATCTAATTTTGTCTCCTTGGATTGCCATCTGAAGTAACGATTTAGCTTCAGCTAAGTTCTTGTTATCTTTGGCAGAATTTCCTATAAATACTCCTTGTTGAGAATTTGCAAACTCATCTCCAATATTAATCATTTGTCTTCCCAAGTCATCTGTGACAAAGTTAATCTTCTTACCTTTTCTCCAAGCTATCCGGGCTGTGTCCAACATTGCTTCTAACACTCTTCGTTTTACTTCATTGTGTTGATAGAACCAACTTTCTGTAACAGAACTAGATTGAGAAATAGATCTCTCTACATTACCAACCAATTCACTTGATTGAACTTGTCCTCTTCTTTGTCTAGATACTCCTGATAATTCACCTAGTTTATTTTCTATTTGGTCCAACATAGCCACGTGAGTGTTTATGTAGTTACCCATGGATAGATCTATAGATTGAAACTGATTAAACGCCGACGCTTGTCCTCGTTTGCCTTCTTCCATAGAATTTATAAACATGATACCCATAGCATCTAGATAGTACATCCATTTGTCAACATCCCAACCTTCAGAGGCTGGTATTTGAGCTACGTCCATTACTGCTACTCTACCTTTGTCTTTGGCCATACCAAGTTCTAATCGATAGAAAGAAATATTGTACAAATATTGATAAGGTTTCATCCTATCGACAAGCGATATAGATTCTGAGTTTCTTGCATTATAAATAAGTCCTGTGTAGCCAGACTTACAAAGCGATGGATTATCCATCGATCTTCTTTGATTTTGCTTAGGTTGAATATCAACGTAATCATCAGAACCTATTTTGGTTCCTTCCCAATATTCTGATATCCAATACCACTTAAGACGAGTTTCGTCGAAGTGATAATATCCATCGTCGTCTTTTGTTGCATAGTCAGGAAGTTTAAACTTTTCATCAAGTAGTTCTACAACCTCTTGACCATCTTGCATGGTGTATAAGAATCCTATTTTTCTTTGACTTTTCCATTCACATCTAAGAACTCTTACTGTTCCGTCAGCATCGTGAGATCTTTTGTTTATTGAATCTTTGTGGCGCTTTGCGTCGTCTCCTTTTATAATGATATCGACTGAAGTATTTTCTGGAGCATCTATTCCATAACCACCATTGCCTAAACTACTAAACTTAGCTTCAAGCTTTTTGGCCATGGCGTCTGTAAAATCTTCTGATTGATAATACTCATCAATAATGGTTGGCACTGTTAACCAACGCTCTTCCATTATTGCAATCGCATCATCTATGAAATCTGAATCGGGATCGGTTATAACTGTTATATCCAGGGGGTTAGTTAAGCGGCAGACTGGTTCTCCTGATACAATACCGGTCCAATAAATTTCCTCTCCTGCAATAAGTGCGTCTTTAAAACCTGCATTAAACTTATACTCTAAGTCTTGCTCTCTCATCAAATACTGAAGAACATGATTACTAGTTCTTTCAACTAAATCTGAATGAGAATACTTTAAGTACTTTTCTAATCCGGCTAGTTTTTCGTCAGCTGCTTTTGGATCTTGTCCTTCAACAAGCGCCATTATGTATTCCTTGTGTGCGTCAATAACAACTTGAGATCTGCTTTTCTCCATTTCACTTACTGCGGATTCATTAATAGAAACTGCTCTAAAGTTAAATGGTCTTTTGATTTCTTCTCCAATAAGTAAGTTTAAGTTTGGAGACATTACATCGTAATGCTGAAGTGTTGCTGGGAACTCGTCATTCTTAAATCCGTATGGATTGATTACATATTCAAAATCTTGTAGGTCAAACTTTCCATTAAACAAATCATAGTTAATCTGTTTCTTATATCTAGTGGATCTGCCGTTGTAGGCATCAGTTTTGGAAAGTTTATCCAAATCATCTATTACAGATTGTCCCCAAAGCTTAGTCTTTTTAATTCTTGGTAATCTTTGTCTAGGACTATCAACACTGCTTCCTATTCCCATTTATTTTGAATATATAATTAATAACACGAAAAGACATAAGCTACAAATATAAATGATTTTATTTAATATCGTCTATTACTTTTTTTGAATAAAACTTTATGGTTATCAAATATACCGCTTGTAAATCTTCTGGATTTTTCAAAATTGTTCTTTACTATAATCTTATGATTCTCATGTGAATGTAGAATTGTACACATAAAAGCAACTACCCTATCGTAGTTTCCATACTTAGGATCGTATGCGATAAGTTCCTGAAGTAATGGAATAGAATAAATCGTATGTAGATTAAGTATTGGTTGGCCATCTCGATCTTGTCCTCGTTCTTCCAATAACCAATCTCTAACATAGATCTCTCCTTGCGCTTTGATACCAGCTGTCATGTGAATACCATATCCTCTAGATACGCTTGAGTTCTTAATGATATCAGCTAAGATTGTAGGTTGTTCTTTAAGTAATCGTAGACATTTCTTTTGTTCAAAGTATATCTTAAGTCCTTTTAGTTGATTCTCATACAGCGTTTGTGCATTGTAATACTCTAAGAGTAATCGTATTTGTTCATATTGTTCTTCTGCTCTGGAGGGCCTACCAGTATACTCTGCAACAAGTATGTTATATGTCTGATCAAATTGAGTAAAAGTCTTGTATATAAACGTGGATCCTAAAGACATCGTCGTAGAGTTATCCTGGTCATAGGGGTCAGTGCCAGCTATGTACATTCCAAATGGGGTTTCACCTTTGTCATTCTTATATGGGTGTTCCCATATTACAACACATCCGGTATTGTCATCATCTGGCTTATGTGGAAATGTTGATACCGGGAATAACGATGGATTAGGAGACCATTTTATTTCATTGTTTATTCTATATAAGGTTCCAATCATAGACGCCCCATTTGCTTTTTTAGATGTCTCGAGTTCTCCGAGCCATGCATTAAGTTCTGCAGTAGGGAATAAGTTTCCTGATATTCTAAGGAATGCTTCTCTTGGTGTCTTTGGATATTGGGTAATGTATTTCTCCCAAGATTTCTTAGTTGAGTGTCTTCTCTTTTCCTCTCTTTCCATATCCAGGGCTATTTCAGCTGCTGCACGATGGGAGTTTCCGTCTTCATCAACAACATCAACCGATATCATTTCGTTTGGGTTCTTTTCTTGGAACTTCTTAATCTCTTCTAGCGTCGGCACTTTTGCATTCGGTTCATCTTTTAGGTAAGATGGGATGATTACTTTACCTGGCTTATACCACATATCATCAATGAAGAGTCCACAGCTAGTACCATATCCTCCTTCGTCATAAACATTCTCGTATGCGCGTAACCAATAAGTGGATGGATTATAAAACATCTCTGCAAAATCTGCAGTGCCAGATTCCATATCACCACCTGTTCCAAATATAATAGGCATTCCTGTCATAATAGATCCATCGCGGAACACCGGGGAGGTTACTGCATATGAATCTAATAAGTTGGGCCATTTACCTGCTTCTTCAAATAACATTAAATCTGCAGACAATCCAATCGCTGCTGAGAAGTTATCTTTAAATGTTAAGGTTTTAATTTCTGATTTGAATCCTCTTTCAATGCCGTCTTCTATAAATCCAGACTTAACTTCTTGTTGTCTAGTAACAAGTAATTCTTTACCAAAGTCTGTTTTCATTCTATTAAAGTTCAACATCTCTAAGGCCATGTCCATGGTCTGTGTAGAGTATTGAGCTAAGTATGCTCCAATTAAACATTTCGATGCACGGAAGAATGTAAACTGATGAGCAACCAGGGATCCAGTCTTAAAGGAGAATCCTTTTCGTCGAGACTTAGCACATATTAATCCTTCTCCGCTTTCTCTAGCTATTTCTACTTCGTGAAAGAAATAGTAATCTAAGTCTAGGAACCTGGGAAAGGTTAAGATCTTTCTCTCAATCTTTCCTTCTTTAACAGTGGCCTTAATCCTACAATAGTTCAAATAGAAATAATGTGGGCCGGTAATCCTGACTCCACCAACAGTGTATCCTTCTCTACATCTTTTGTCTTCTTCGTCCCAAAACTCTTTGTGAGCACCTGTTCCACTTGGGGCAGACGTATAATATCGCTCGTCCTCATTATTGCCACTATTGACAAAATTGAGTGCTGCTCTAGAGAACTCTCTAGTATTAACAAAAGATGGTTGAATAAGAATCCTATTCTGCATGTTCTTTTTTAGAATGTTTGCGTTTTCCTTGTATCACCATTTCTATGTACTGCTTAAAGAAATCAAGTGGAATGAACTCAGTGTTAATCAAGTGCATTCCATTAAGATATATGTGACTTCCAGAAGCAGTCAGAATGATGTCGTTCCCTACGGGTCTTATTAAATCACTACTGTTTTTAATAGGAGTAAATAGTAATGTCTGTAGTTGTTGTTTAGTGATTGCCATTATCGTTCTCGGTCTTTAATTGTTTTTTGTCCTCTTACTTTTGTTTTAGAATCCACTTCTTTCTTAACCTTTTCTTCCACCTTGTCTAAGGATTCAATAACATTACCTACTTCTTTTAGGTTCCTAACTGCATCCGTTGCAGAATACATTGGTTTACCTTTTTCATCTACTGCATGAAAGTCTACTTCATCAAAATATGATGACAACTTGTCTGCGAGGCCTCTGGCTGATTCCAAGAATCGCATTGAGTAAGTACGTTGAAATTCATTGTACTCATCAATTGCACTTCTTAGTAATGAATCAGGTGTCCAATCTGGTTTTTTGATGAAATCTGATATCACCTTTATCAATCTTTCGTTCAGTGGATAAATGTTGTATGGAGACTTAAAGTCATACGCAAAGTAGATGTAGCTAAGTTCCTGAGTAGCAGTATGTTTCTCTTTTGTTTTATCTCTATCCCATATTGCTTTGAAACTTGGGATAACTAATGCATCCGGGGGTATAATTACTTGGTAATTTCTATAGTCAAAAAGTCCCATATCATTCTTCTTTGTTTTTGTTTTCTTCTTTTGCTTTCTTATTTATTTCAGCTAGTTTCATAATCATCTCGTATCTATAAGGTTTTACAGCAAAGACTCCAAAGTGTGGGTGCCTAAATGGTTCAAACTTTCCATTTACCATAAGATCTTTTTGAAACTTGTAAGGGTGCTTAACTATCAACTCTATAATATGCTCAGGTAACTTAAACTCATTTGATAACTCTTGAACAATCCTTTTATTAATCATAGCACTTTTTTATTCTTTCGTTGCGGAGGATGGATTCGAACCACCGTTCTCTTGGTAATGAGCCAAGCAAGATAACCATCTTCTCTACTCCGCGGTACCTTTAATACTTTTTATCTGTTGTTATTTCAAAATCGTACACATTAGTTTCGTTGCCACAATACGATATGATATAAGCAAGCAATCCTCCTGGACGTACTGTAAACCCGGTTACAATATTAGGTGATTGATCCTCGTCTGTGTTCAAGTATACTGTGTCCCCAATATTAAACTTATTTCTTATCTCCATCTTGTGCTGGTTTCTTTTTCTTAGGTTTATAATACTTCTTCTTTGGTTTGATACCTCTTTGTTTATTCATGAATCTTTGTATCTCCCAATAAGCAATCTTTCTATCTTGAGCCAATGGTAGAATATTTGCTTTATATGTCGCATACTCTTCAAAAGTCATGTCAAAACAGTCAGCCACATTCTTAGGAGTTTTACCATCAGTATCGTAAATAAGACCTACTCTTTCCAATACTCTATCTCCACCTTTTTCGTCCTTGAACTCTGGATCGTTAGGATCATCTAAGTGTCTAAAATTAGTATGATGATGTTTATGCGTATTAGTATAATCAATCTTATCCTCCTTATTAACATCATACTTATCTAGGAAATCTTTAACAGTATTAGAATACTGCTTCCATGCAACAACTTGTTGCTCTGCCTCTTTTCCGGAGAACCTCATGATGGTAGTTGAAAAAAGAGTCTTTAGGTAAAAACCTGCCAACCTAATCTTTAAATATATCTTCTTCATATTGCTTAAAAGTTAAATGGTAATTTGTCTCCGTATTTGCCAATTACATCATGTTCTCTTACTGTTAAGAAAGTTCCTTGTGGAGTAGTAATCTTAAAAGCATTACCTCTTACTGCAATTCTATCTCCAGGTGACATAGTCTTAACACAGTTATTACCTTTAGTAATCAAGATTAATTTCTGATTAGTAACTTCAGATTCTGCATCTCCTTCAAAAATAACATCTAACACCTTAGTGTCAATTCCTTTTAACTCTTCTTCGCTTAGTCTAGGAGTACAGATAATCATATAAACTACCATGTCATCAAAAGGTGTGAATCCACAACCATCCTTTAATATCTGTGGTATCTTAATCTCTGAGGCTTTAGCTCTTTCTAAGTAACCATTAATTACTTCTTTTTCCCTCTTAGGAACTTCTACTACTGTTTTCATATTCGTTATTTAAATTAATATATGTGACAAAGCTATAGCTTTTTATTACATATTCTATAAAATTTTTATAAAATTTTTTATAATATATATGCAGACGGTCGGAACACCTTAGCAGAACTCCCCCACAAAGGTTTGCAGAGTTAGGTACCCGTACCCAATTGCTGCACGTGAATCAAACTACGTATCAAGTGTTTGAATGTCGATTAAAATCCCAGTTACTATGGAAACGACACAAGTATTTACAAAAGAAAACGCTATCGCGTCATTAATGAAGAAAGCTCAACACGTTATCACTACACCATTAGGTGCTAAGTCATATCGTGTTGCCAACAACCCTATTACCACCGACGGTGGTAAGACGTATTTCTTCAACATTGACGCTATGTCTTCCTATCACGTTGCACAAGCTAAGCTTGCGTTAACCGAAGGTAGACACTCTGATGCCACTAAAGGCTTTGGCGTTACTATCTTCGAGAATGATTTCAATCAATTGCCAAACATCTTCAAAGGTGGTGAGGTAATCGTTGAGATTATCGAGAAAGCTAACAAACAAGGCGTTATGTCTTTGTTTGCTAAGTTTATCAAAGCTAACGCTGTTGCATCTAATGCAGGAGTTGATATGCGTGATGAATTTGCTTCTTTCTTGGAAGATATGAGTGCTGAAAGCACTGATGAGCCTGCATAAGCTCAATATTACTAGTACACCTTCGGGTGTGCTAGTTTTATTTTAAACTTTTGCGTTGCTTCGCAACGATTTAAATAACAATTGTTCTCCCTCTGGTCGAACGAATTGTCCCACACTCATGCTGTGTACATACTGTGTATGTATTGCAGTTTTTTTAAACCTCTTACATGCCTGGCGGGTACTTTGAGGGTATCCTGGATACTGTCAACTCCATTAAGTTTTGACTAAATTGTTAATATTTCATCACCATGGAAACTATTTACATTGATGGTAAACCTATCTGTATCTTCCCTGATATCAGATAGTTACAAGTGTTACTTAAAGGTGTGGTTGAGGTGGAGCTTGTTCACAAGCTTACCTTATCACACCTTTCCTTAACAAAGCAAAAAGCAATACATCAACATATGTATAGCTTTAATACTGCATTAAACATAGATTGAATACAATATCCTTTCCCACCCTATACTTTTTAAAGTGAATCCCAACCAATTCTTATCTTAGAACTGACGTCTATGCGATTAAGCATAAACTATATCTACACGATCCAACACTCATTACCTAGTGAAGTTTGTGCCTCTTATCTTTGTTAAGACAGTTGACCCATCTAAAGATGGTTTAAATCATTACCTTACAAATATAAATAACCATAACCTAATGAACAACTATAAAAAGAAAACTAAAAAAGAAAAAGAGTTTGACTTAAGAGCTAAAGAACTAAGAATCAAACAAAAAGACATGTCAATTAAAGAAATACATGAAGAGAAAAATATTTATAACAAAGAACAACTAATACAAGACGCTATTGAAGTATCTTCAATCTTTGGTTTAAGTGGAATATACTATCTATTTAATAATCTGGACATTGTATACATAGGAGAAAGCGAGTGTATAACAACACGTATTTCTCAACATATTAAAGAAAACATTAAAATATTTACTCACTACAAACTATTTGTATGTGATGATAGAAAACAAAAAGAAAAGAAAGCAATTAGAAAACATAGACCTATATACAATGCAATACATAACCCAAATATTAAACTATAAATCAATTATCCACCACTAAATCACACACAATGAAACCATTATCAATCTTAAGTATTAGCTTGTTAGTAGCCGTAGTGGCTACAGCTATAATAACTGCACTTGAACATATGTTGGGTGTAGTTACAGTGTTTGTAACAGCTGTTGCATCATTGCCTATTTTATTCATTTGGTCAGTATTGGCCACTAAAGACAAACGATCATGACACATGAAACATTTGAAAAAATAGCATCAATCCTATTTGGTTTGGCTATAGCAGCAATAGCAACCCTTTGCATACTGAGTGCAACTGGAATTATCAACTATTAAACAATCAATCCACCATGAAAACATTAAGATTCTTACAAATTATTCAAAACACATTAGTATCACTATTATTAGTAATACTATGGTTTTTCTTTGCAGTTTATATGACCTCTTGCGGAAGCGAGAGTGGTAGAAGAAAACAAGAAATGATTGAGAAATCATTAGAACGTCAAGCAAATAGTAAACACTATGAATTTGTACGTCACAATCCAGACATGTTTACAATAGAGAATGACTCTATTGCTACAAGACGTGCTGGTACTAGTAAAATAGTATACAAGCTTAACAAAGATGATAACAGATATTATCTTTGTGAATAATATTGTGGTGTATTCCACACCTTTGGCAACTAGGTATTGGAGCAATCCTAAGATAAGTTGTAATTGGGAAACAAATTGTAACGTACAGTATTCTGTACAACATACAAGAGGTTAGGTTTTGTTTGCGAGTCCAGAATGGCACTTTTTATGACTTTTCTCTTGTTATTATTAATCCTTAATCCATTAAACCATGTCAACATCTGAACTATTACATCTATTCCTAGATTGCAACGATGAGCTAATTACACCTGAAGAAGCGGTGTCAAAAATTGAAGACTATTATATAGCTAAAGGTTTTAAAATACCAAAAAAAGAACCTATATTTATGTCCGAAGAACTTGATGCTTTTTTAGCTAATGAATTTGCAAACATTACAACAAACTGAATCACTAACCTTTATCCAGGGGCATCAGCACCTTAGCTTACCCCTGGATATAAACACCTCCACACTATGAAAAAGTTTTTAGAAGAATTGCACATGTCTTTAATCAATAAGCATGTAACAATTAAACGCGCATTAAATGCTGAAAGCATCACTATCCAAGAACAAAAACAATTGACCATGGATAGATTGGTTGCCGAAGCAGAAGTTAGATTAATTGCTGATGTATATGAGCAATACAAAGAGTCAATAAGTAAAACAAACAGACTAACAGTTCAAGAGAATGAAATATAAATTATTCTACGACAACAAAACAAAAAGTTACACTATTGTAACTGCTTCTCTTGCATTTGTTATGATGCCAGACAAAAAACCTATTGCAATATCTAATAGTGCGGAGTCTTTAGAAACTCTAGTAGATATATTAATATGCACAAGCTTAGGTATGTCAAATCAAGCTCACGGAAGTTATTCAAAAAATTAAACTATTATGTTTCACAACACTATTAATCAATCTGGCAACGACTTAGTCAAATCTAAACGCGATGCCAATAGACAACAAGATATCATTTATGATTTCTTTAAACTTAATCCTGATAAAGAGTTTACTCCATTTGAAATATTAGACTTGGTTTATCCAAACTCTATTACACCTGTAACTAGTGTAAGAAGAGCTATGACTAATTTAACAGAGGAGAAACATCTTATTCAAACAGCAACAATGAAACAAGGACCATATGGTAAACCTAATCATTGTTGGAAACTAAACAAATTTTATCATTAACGATACATTGGTGGATGGGAT
>Ga0315284_10007403_pt1 | contig 15689 bp, 12 predicted proteins | sample YL17G09_16_MG_FD_203696 | JGI IMG/M metagenome (GOLD analysis project Ga0315284, IMG submission 203696) | Sediment microbial communities from Yellowstone Lake, YNP, Wyoming, USA - YL17G09_16 | ecosystem: Environmental > Aquatic > Freshwater > Lake > Sediment | place: USA: Wyoming | collected... | reverse complement strand
GCCCGCGGGAAATCCCGCGGATGCGGGTGGCCGTACCCGACTATCACCCTCTGGTCTACGGCCCGTTGGGGCCGGTGTGGGGCTCGTTGAGCGGCTACGTTGGCGGCATCGGCGAGTTAGACATGAACTGGCGCTCTACGCGGTTCCCTGTGGACGAGACGGTGCTCTGGGGTGACGCCGAAGAGGACCCGACGGCCGCAGAGAGGCGAGTGGTGTGCAGGCTGTTCCGGGGTGAGGATCACTGGGCCTTGGTGGGCGCCCGAGTCAACTCGGACGAGCCCTGGCTCTTTCCCAGAGGCTTGGACGGTCAGTCTGCGCTGGCGCTGGATGATAGTGCCAGACCTGTCCAAGTGCGGGTGCGTGGGTTGGCCGCCGCAGTGGAATCCGCCCTCGGCTGCGATGTGGAGACGCTCCGGCCGTGCCTGGTGACGATGACCAGGTCGCAAGGCGACCTGCTGCTGTCTCTGGACTGCAGGTGGTTCTTGATCATTCTGGGGAGGACTGGCTGCCGTCCTCTAGTTTCCTTCGGCGATCTGCCTTCAGTAAGGCCAGGACAGAGGCTGGCACTGAGCCTCTCCATCGTGTCCCCTGGCGAACGGACGAGCACCGTGACCGCGACCCTCAAGGCCCCTGGCCTGGGAGTGCACCAGGAGCTGCGCATTCCAGGATCGTTCACGCTGGAGGTGCCCAAAGATACGCCAAGCGGTTGGTACTTGGTCACCCTGGACAGCCCCACCGTGCTCGGGCACAAGCGTTTCCTGAAAGTGGAGGCCGGCGCAGAGCCAAAGTGAAACTCAAGCCCTATGCACGAGGGGCGGGGCGAGGGCGGCCCAGGGGGGTGACCAGGCAGGTGGCGACCCCGCGCTCGGCCACCTCCGTCACCCGGAAGCGGAAGCCGGCGTAGGCCACCTGGTCGCCCACCCGGGCCGGGCGACCAAGCAAGGCCAGCACCAGGCCGCTGACGGTGGTGACGTCCTCGTACTCGATGGCGATGTCCAGGCGGTCGGAGAGCTCCTCCAGGCGCACGGTGCCGGCCACCAGCAGCCTGCCCCCGGGCAGCTCCCGGATCTCCGGGGCGACCGCCGCGCCGGCTACCTCCACCGTACCCACCACCTCGGCAAACAGGTCCTCGATAGTGGCGATTCCGGCGGTGCCCCCGAACTCGTCCATCACCACCAGCATCTGCACTCGGTGCCGGCGCATGCTCGCCAGCGCCTGGTCCAGGGTGGTGGTGGCGGGGACGAAGGGCAGCGGGGTGTGGTAGTCCACCGGGGCAAGCGGCTGGCCGCGCAGCAGGCGGGCGAAGAGGTGCTTGACGTGCACGTGGCCGACGATGTGGTCCGGGTCCTGCTCGTAAACGGGATAGCGGGAGTGGCGCTCGGCGAGCAGGAGCTGGATGATCTCGGGCTGGCTGGCACTCACCTCGATCCCCTGGATGGCCACCCGGGGCACCATCACCGACTCCAGGGTAAGCTCGCCGAACTCGAACAGCTCGAGCACCATCTCCCCGGCTTCCTCCTGCAGGGAGCCGGTCTCGCTGCTTTCCTGGACGATGTAGCGGAGCTCCTCGGTGGTGTAGGACTGCTCCGGCATGCGCCGGCGCTCGATGCCGACGAGGCGCAGCAGCCCGGTGGCGATGCCGGTGAGCACGGCCACCACCGGCAGCAGTATGGTCTTGACCGCGCGCAGAGGGAAGGTGATGGCCAGGGCTACCCGCTGCGCGCGCTGGAGGGCCACGGTCTTGGGCACCATCTCCCCCAGCACGATGTGGAAGTAGGTGAGAATGACCACCGCCAGCACGCTGGCCAGGACGTGGGCGGCCACCCAGCGGGCCGCGCCCAGGGAGCCCAGCCCGAGCACGATCCAGGTGGCGATCACTCGCTCCCCGTACATGCCCAGGCCCAGGCTGGCGGCAGTGATGCCGAGCTGGGAGGTGGCTAGATACCGGTCCTGCTCGCGGGGGCTGTCCTGGATCTCCCGCACCAGGCGCGCGGCCGGGTGCCCCTGGCGCGCCCGGCGCTTGATGGCCGCCCGGGGGGCGCCCACCAGGGCGAACTCGGTGGCCACGAAGATGGCGTTGATGGCGATCAGTGCCAGTACCACCAGCAGCGGGAGGAGCACGCTCATAGCTCGGGCTCCTCCCGGAGACGGGGGAGGGGGTGGGCGAGCACGGACACCACCGCGTGGCGGCTGGTGGCCTCCACCTCCACCGGCACCCCGGCGATCTCCAGCGTTTCCCCGGGCCGGGGCTCGTGGCCGAGCTCATCCAGCACCAGGCCGCCCACGGTGTCCGCCTCCCCGGTCCAGAGCACCCCCACCCATTCCGCGGCCTCGTCCAACCGCATCAGGCCGGGCAGGCGCACCCGGCCATCGGGCAGGCGCTCGGGCCGGGGCTGGTGCTTCTTGAACTCGTCGGGCACCTCCCCGATCACCTCCGCCAGCACATCCTCCAGGGTGACCAGGCCGGCCACCCCGCCGTACTCGTCAGTGACGATGGCCTGCTGGCTGTGCTGGGCGCGGAAGGCGGCCAGCAGGCGGTCGGTGGTGGCCATTTCCGGCACTGCGGGCAGGGGGCGCAGCAGCTCGCGCGCGGTGAAGGTGCGGTCCCGGGTGATGAAGGCCTCCATCACGTCCTTCACGTGCAGCATGCCGATCACATTGTCAATCGTCCCCTCGTACACCGGGAGCCGGGTATAGGGGCTGGCGGCCATGCGCTCCAGCACCTGGTCGGGGGGGGTGTCCACCGGGATGGCCTCGATGTAGGGCCGGGGGACCATCAGCTGGTGCACCGGCCGGGAGCCCAGGCGGATGGCCCGGTGCAGCCGGCGCTCCTCCTCGGGCTCCAGCAGCCCGCCGTGGCGGCTCTCGGCGATGAGCAGGTCGATCTCCTCGGGGGAGTGGATGTGCCGCTGGCCCACGGGCTCCATGCCGAACAGGCGCACCACCAGGGTGGCGCTGCCGTTGAGCAAGGGGATGAAGCCGGAGAAGACCGCCCGCGACCAGCGTAGCAGCCCCTGGGTGTAGAGGGCCGACTGCACGGGGTACTGGAGGGCGATAGCCTTGGGCACCAGCTCGCCCACCACGATCTGCAGGGCGCTCAGGCCCGCCAGCACCAGAGCGGTAGCGACGGAGGCGGCCGCCCCCACTCGCCAGTCGGCGGTGACCAGGGCGGCCTGCAGGGAGCGGGCCAGGGTGGCCTGGCCGTAGGCGCCCAGGGCCAGGCTGGAGATGGTGATGCCGATCTGGCAGGTGGCTACGTAGCGGTCGAGGCGGCGGGCGTCCTCCACCTCCGGCAGGAAGGCCCGGGCCAGCCGGTTGCCTTCCTCGGCGAGCTGGCGGACGCGGCTGCGGCGCACGCTCACGGCCCCGAACTCGGCCACTACGTACAGGGCGTTGAGCGCGATCAGGCCCGCCACTACCAGCCACACGCCAACCGTCACGGCGAGATCCTGCCAGAGCTTGCCGGCCAGACCCGGGGGCCTCGGTTTTTAGGGCCGGGGACCATGGCCCCATGCTAACACGCTCCGGGTGCATCCGGCTAGGGGGCAGGCGCCCGCGGCCGCGGGGTGCGCCGCAATGGTGGCGAAAACGCCCACGGCGGGCCACCAGATAGGGGAGGGCGCGGCGTATAATGGACCCAGGCTGGGGCAGCGGGAGGTCGGATGACAGGCGCAGGGGCGGAGCGGCGAGAGGTGGTTTTCTACGAGCGGGAGGGGGAGCGGTTGCACTGCCTGGTCTGCCCGCAGAGCTGCCGCATCCCGGAGGGGGGGGTGGGGTTCTGCCGGATGCGCCGGCACGAGGGCGGCAAGCTGTGGGCGATCAACTACGGCCAGGTGTCGGCGAGGCACATGGACCCCATCGAGAAGAAGCCGCTCTACCACTTCCACCCCGGGTCCTGGATTCTCTCCCTGGGCACGCTGGGGTGCAACCTGGCCTGTGCTTTTTGCCAGAACTGGCAGATCTCCCAGGAGACGGTGCCCACCCAATACCTCTCCCCGCGCCAGGCGGTGGAGATCGCCCGCCGGGAGCGGGGCAACCTGGGGATCGCCTACACCTACAACGAGCCGCTGATGTGGTACGAGTGGGTGTTGGACACCGCGCCCCTGGTGCACGAGGCCGGGCTGAAGAACGTGCTGGTCACCAACGGCTTCATCAACCCCGAGCCCCTGGCCCGGCTGCTGCCCCACATCGACGCCATGAACATTGACCTGAAGGCGATCCGGGAGGGGTTCTACCGGGAGGTGTGCCGAGGGCGGCTGGAGCCGGTGCTGGCCAGCATCCGGCAGTCCGTGGAGGCGGGGGTGCTGGTGGAGCTGACCAACCTGGTGATCCCCGGCTACAACGACGCCGAGGAGGATGTCCGGGCCCTGGTGGACTGGGTGGCGGCCCTCAACCCGGCCATTCCGCTGCACCTGAGCCGGTACCACCCGGACTACCACTTCGCGGCGCCGGCCACCCCGCTGGAGACGCTGCAGCGGGCGTACGAGATCGCCAAGGAGAAGCTGCACTACGTGTACCTGGGCAACGTGATGGGGGCGGGAGGCGAGGACACCCGGTGCCCCTCCTGCCAGGAGGTGGTGATCAGCCGCCGGGGGATGGCAGTGGTCAGCACGCGCCTGGCAGGGGGGCGCTGCCAGCATTGTGGGACGGAGCTACCGATCGTAGGGGTCTAAAGGAGGCAGTGATGGCGCAGACGAGCGAGCGCATGAGCTTAAGCGACATGCTGAACCGGCTGGTGGACCTGGGGGTGGGAGCGGCGGTGATGACCCGGGAGGCGGTGGAGCGCACGGTGGACGAGATGGTGTCCCGGGGGGAGATGAGCCGCGAGGAGGGCAAGCGCCTGGCCAAGGAGATGGCCGATAAGGGCGAGCAGCAGCGGAGCCGGATGGAGCAGATGATGAGCTCCGCCATGGAGCGGCTGGCCGAGCGCATGGACCTGGCCAAGCGCTCGGAGCTGCAGATGCTGCAGGCGCGGCTGAACCAGCTCGAATCCCGGCTGGCGCGCCTGGAGATGGAGGAGCCGGGGATGACGCCGCCCAGCCCGGAGGAGGGCCTGTAGCCTTGCCCTAGCGCTCGCGCACGCCCACCTGCACCGCCATCGCCGCCAGCAAGAGCAGCCCGCCCATGATGGCGAAGGGGCAGCGGAAGCCAACCAGGGAGGCAGCCCAGCCGCCGATCGCCGGGCCGGTGGCCCAGCCCATGGCGGAGGCGGTGGCGGTCAGCCCGTAGGCCTGGCCCAGGCCCTGGCGGGGGATGGCCTTGGCCACCAGGGCGTTCATGGAGGGAGCCATGCCCCCGGCCCCCAGGCCGAACAGCGCCCGGATCACCAGCAGCTGGGGCACGGAGCGGGCGGCCGCCTGGGGGAAGCAGAGCAGCGCAGCGAGCACCGTGCAGATCACCAGCACCCGCTTGTGCCCGTGCCGGTCGCTCAGCCGCCCCACGCAGACGGCAGAGCAGGCGCAGGTGATGCCGGTGATCGCCAGCAGCAGGCCGGTGGCGGAGGCCGCCTGCCCCTGGCGGCCGAGCAGGTCCTCCACGTAGAGGGGCATGATCGGCCCCACGAACGAGCTGCTGAAGTTGAGCAGGGCGAAGACGCAGAGCAGGCTGATCGCCCCGGGGACGCGCAGGATGACGGCCAGGGAGTGGTGCGGGGCCGCTTCCCTGCGCACGGGCCGTACGAAGCGCTCCCGGGCGCCAAAGAGCACCACCAACCCGCCCACCAAGAGCAGGCCGCCGGTAACCGTGAACGGCACCCGGTAGCCGAAGTGGTCGGCGGTGATCCCCCCGATGTAGGGGCCCACGGAGTTACCCGAGAACACCGCCACCTGCATCAGCCCCAGGCTGAAGCCGAGCTGGGCCCGGGGCACGATGCTGGAGACCATGGCCGCGGAGGCGGACATGGTGCCGGTGATCGCGCCCTGGGCCAGGCGCAGGCCGACCAGCTGGTAGACGTTGCGGGAAAGGCCCATCAGCGACATCACCACCGCGCCCCCGAACATCGCCCGCTGCACCATCGCCTTGCGGCCGTAGTGGTCCGCCACCCAGCCCCAGAAGGGGGCAGCCACGGCCATGGACAGCCCGCTCGCGGTCACCGCCCAGCCCGCCCAGAGCACCACCGCCCGGGGATCGGTGACGCCCAGCTCCCGGATGAAGAACGGGATGAAGGGCATGACGAAGGCGAAGCCGATGATGGCCAGGAGCTGGGCGATAAACATCGCGGCCAGGGACATGCGCCAAGCCGGATGGCCGTCGCTGTCGGCATGCAGGGCGGCCGCCGCCCGGTCAGCCAGCTCCGCGGACGCGGGGGTATCCATGCCGCTTCACTTCGCAGCCGGGCGGAGGTTTCCCTGTAGCGGACGCCGCATTGGCCCCCGGCAGGCACGCGCTAGCGGGCCGGCACCAGCTTCACGGCATCGGCGATCACGTTGCCGTGGGCGGCGTTGGTGAAAGTGATACTGCCCGCGCGGCCGGCCGCGAAGCGGAAGACCCCCAGGCTCACCCATTCCCCGCGCTGGGGCCGCAGGTCGAGCCGGCGGGTGCTCACCCCGGCCGCCGAGCGCACCGTCACCGGGGCGTCGCTGGCGTGGTCGCGGTTGGGATCCGGCCCCAGGAAGACGGAGACAGCATAGCGGCCGGCCCGCGGCACCAGGGGCCGGAAGACGGCCTGGGCCTCCCCCTGGCCGGGCTGGGCCCAGTGCACGCCTCGGTAGTAGTTGCCGCCCTCGGGCGCGAATTGCCAGTCGCCGGTGAAGGTAACCCCCGGGCGGCCGTCACCGTCGTCCAGGACGATGGCCCCGGCCTGCTCCACCGGGCGGCGGGGGGAGGCGGCCACCCGGGCGGCGTTCAGCCCCACCTGCAGCTGGGCCCGGACCGGGTTGGCGATGGCTAGCGGGCCGGCCAGGCGGTTGCCCACGAACACCGCAGACTGGGAGGTGCCGCGCAGGGCGAGCTGGGGGGAGCTCTTCATGAAGTTGCAGCCATTCACCAGCAGGTTGCCGCCGAAGAGGGTGATGGCCGGCGTGCCCTTGCCTTCCCGGTCCCATTCCACGAAGTTGCAGCCGTTAAAGGACACCGTGCCCGTGCCCGCGATGCGGGCGATCTGGTGGGCCGGCCCCCAGTAGGAGCAGTTCTGGAACTGCACCACCCCGGTGTGGGTGGCGGTGACCACCACCTCGGTGGGCGCCTTCCCGGCGAAGCTGACGAACTCGCCGTTGGTGATGAGCAGCCCCGGGGCCTGGGTGGCCTCCACCAGCACCGCGATGTCACAGGCGTCCGCCCCGATCCCCAGCAGGTTCCCGTTCATCGGCCCGTCCTTGGTCTCGATGAAGCGGTAACCGATCTGGTAGCCAAAGGTGAAGGTGTTGAAGACGTATTCCCAATCCGTGCGCCCGAAGATGAAGGCCTCGCCGTGCTGCCACAGCCAGTCCCGGATGCCGCTCTTCTCGTCCCAGCTCCAGAAAGGCCAGAAGTGCACGTTCTCGATGCGCCCGATGTCGAAGCACTTGTCCACGAAGATGCCCCGGCGCAGGGGCTGGCCGTAGAGGCCGCGAATGTAGTGGCGGCCGCAGGGTCGGGTGCCGAAATCCACCCCCTGGTAGGGGTTGACCAGCAGGCAGTCCACCACCGAGGAGTTGTCGCCGCCCGCGCCGGCTACGCACCAGGGGTAGGGCTTGATGTTGTCCGCCTGCTGGCGGGGGTAGAAGACGGTGATACCCTTCAGAGTGGAGTTGGCCCCCAGGGTGATGAAGGCGGGGCCCTCCTCCGACCCTTCCCCCTCCACCGCCAGCAGCGTGCTCCCCCGGTTCTGGGTCCAGGCGGTAGGGATCTCCCAGACTCCCTCCAGGGTGACCAGGGGCGGCACCCGCAGGTGGGTGGCGATCAGGTAGTTGCCCACGGGCACGAACACGGTACCCCCGAGCTCGGCCACCGCGGCCATGGCCGCCTGGAAGGCGGCGGTGTCGTCGGTGGTGCCGTCGCCCTGGGCCCCGAAGTCGCGCACGCTCACCCGGGAGGGCGGCTGGGCGAGGGCCAGGGCCGGGACCAGGACGAGCAGGGCGAGCGGGAGCAGGCGCCGGAGGGAGAGACGGGCCGGCATGGGGCACCTCCTGTGGTCGGCGGATACGGGGCAAGCGTTCGGCCGGGGCGGGGGCAATCCCTTTCCGGGAGAGGGTCCGGAGGTCCCGATGTTTTTCTGCCAGCCGCTCGCTTGGCCGGGAGGATGGGGGGATGCCGCATGGAAAGGGGGATAGGTCGCTCGCTATGCCCATGGGATGGCCCCTAATACTGGCGTCCGCGTCGCCGCGGCGGGAGGCGCTGCTGCGGCAGATCGGGCTCAGCTTCACCGTGCAACCGAGCGCGGTGGAGGAGTCCGGTGCCGTGTTCGCGGCGGCGGGCGATCCCGGTGAGCTCGTGCGCCAGTACGCCTATCAGAAAGCCCTGGACGTCGCCACCCGGGTCGAGCGCGCGCTGGTCATCGGCGCCGACACTGTGGTCACCCTGGACGGGGAGATCATGGGCAAGCCGGAGAGCCCCCGGCAGGCGGTGGAGATGCTGTCGGCACTCTCCGGGCGCACGCACGAGGTGCATACCGGGATGGCGGTGATGCGGGTGGGGGGTGAGCCCGTGAACCCGCAGGTGGACGAAGTGGTGACCCGGGTGCGGTTCCGGGAGCTGGAGGACGACGAGATCCGGCGCTACGTGGCCACCGGCGAGCCCATGGACAAGGCGGGGGCCTACGCTATCCAGGGCAAGGGGGCGGTGCTGGTAGCCGGAATCGAGGGCGACTACTACAACGTGGTGGGGCTGCCGCTGGCCAGGCTGGCCCAGATGCTGCACTACTTCGGGGTGCAGCTTTGGTAGGGGAGGAGGACGGGTGCTGACTTTCTGGCGGGCGCTCTGCTCGCGCTTCTCCCGGGACATGGGGATAGACCTGGGCACGGCCAACACCCTGGTGCACGTGGCCGGCAAGGGCATCCTGCTGCGCGAGCCCTCCGTGGTGGCGATCGAGAAGGAAAGCCGCAAGGTGCTGGCGGTGGGGGAGGAGGCCAAGCGCATGCTGGGCCGCACCCCGGACAGCATCATCGCCATCCGCCCGCTCAAGGACGGGGTGATCGCCGACTTCGACGTCACCGAGCACATGCTCAAGTACTTCATCACCAAGGTGCACCGGCGGCGTACCCTGGTGCACCCCAGCGTGATGATTGGCATCCCCTCCGGGGTGACGGAGGTGGAGCGGCGGGCGGTCAAGGACGCCACCCTCCGCGCGGGGGCCAAGGAAGCGCTGCTGATCGAGGAGCCGATGGCCGCCGCGATCGGGGCCGGGCTGCCGGTGTCCGAGCCCACCGGGAGCATGGTGGTGGACATCGGCGGGGGCACCACCGAGGTGGCGGTGATCTCGCTGGGGGGGATCGTTGTCTCCCGCTCCATCCGCATCGCAGGGGACGAGGTGGACGAGGCCATCGTCAACTACATGCGCCACCGGCACTCGCTGCTGGTGGGCGAGCGCACCGCGGAGGAGATCAAGATCGAGATCGGCTCCGCCCACCCCCTGGAGCGGGAGGATAGCTGCCAGGCGCGGGGGCGGGACCTGGTGTCCGGGCTGCCCAAGGCGGTGAAGGTGGGCTCCCAGGAGATCCGGGAGGCGATCCAGGAGCCAGTGCGGGCGATCGCGGAGGCGGTGAAGCTCACCCTGGAGGAGACCCCGCCGGAGCTGTCGGCGGACATCATGGACCGGGGCATCGCCCTCACCGGGGGTGGCGCCCTGCTGCGGGGGCTGGACCGGATGCTGGCCGCGGAGACGGGCATGCCGGTATACGTGGTGAAGGACCCCCTGCTCTCGGTGGTGCTGGGCACCGGCCGGGCGCTGGAGGAGATCGACACCCTGCGCAAGATCATCGATTCGAGTCGGCGCTGATGCAAATCTGGACGCGGGACTACGAGGAGCAATACCGGGGCAGGGTGCGCCGGGCCAGCCGGCGGCCGGCCCGAGCCCTGGTGGCCCTGTTGGCGCTCTCCCTGGTGCTCGGCTGGTGGCAGGCGGGCGCCAACCGGGCCGGCCGGCGCACCGTGCCCGAGCAGGCGGCGCTGGCCATGCTGCTCCCCCTGCAGGGCATGGTGCAGGCGGTGGGGGAAGCGACCTTCGACGCCGCCTACTACCTGCCCCGGGCGGCGCAGGTGACGGCCGAGAACGCCTGGCTGCGCCGGGAGCTGGGCGGAGTGCGGGCGGAGAACGCCCGGCTGCGCGAGCAGCAGCTCATGAACCAGCGCCTGCAGCGGCTGGTGGGCCTGCGCGGGCGCCTGCCGGCGCCGGCGGTGGCCGCCGCGCTGATCGGCCGGGGTACCGCCGATTGGTCCCCCCTGCTCACCCTGGACGCCGGGTACTCCCAGGGGGTGCGCCGGGGCCAGGTGGTGGTGAGCCCGGCGGGGGTGGTGGGCCAGGTGTACACCACCACCCGGAATACCTGCACGGTGGTGCCGGTGTGGGACCGCACCAGCGGGGTGGCCTGCCTGGTGCAGCGCTCCCGGGAACCGGGGGTGGCCAAGGGCGCCGGGGAGGGCCGGCTGCGGCTGTGCTACCTGCGCACCGATGCCGACGTGCGCCCGGGGGACGTGGTGGTGTGCTCGGGGGTGGGCGGCGTCTTCCCCAAGGGGCTGGTGATCGGCCGGGTGAGCGCGGTGGCCGGCAAGGGAGGTCAGGCGGTGAAGACCGCCCTGCTGCAGCCGCAGGTGGACCCCGGGCAGCTCGAGGAAGTGTTCATCCTGCGCACCGGTGGCCGCTAGGGGAGGGAGCATGCCGCCCCATGACCTCATCTTGCGCCCGGCCCAGCCTGCCGACCTGCCCCAGGTGGCCGCGCTCTACCAGTCGTGGGTGGAGGAGGGGTGCACCCGGGGGCTGGGCGCGGTGGGGGCCGGCTACCTGGAGGAGTGCCTGGAGCACGGCTTCCTGGTGGCCCAGGTGGAGGGCCGGGTGGCCGGGTTCGCCATCGGCCGCATCCACACCAGTGACGAGGGCTTGGCCGCCCTCTACCCCGTCGGCACCCGCTACCTGGAGGTGACCGAGCTCTACGTGCAACCGCCCTGGCGGGAGCAGGGCATCGGCACCGCCCTGCTGGCCGCGCTGGAGCAGTATGCCCAGGCGCGGGACTGCCACCACTTCCGCCTGGTGTCCGAGAGCCGGCAGCCGGAGCGCATCACCGCCTTCTACCGGCTCGCCGGCTACCGGGTGGCCAGCATCGAGCTCTTCAAGTAGCCCCTCTTCGCGCGCATCCTCGCCCCCTCACTTTCCCTCTGCACCAGGCTTCCGGGGTGACGACCAAGGCTGCCCGCTGCCGGCTGGCCAGGCAGGAACGTTTGGCCGGCCGCGGGAAGATAGCGGGAACCTGCCTGGGAGCGCCGCCATGCCCGATACCTGGTACTGCCTGGAGCGGGGAGCCGGCTTTCGCCTGGTCCTGCCGCCTTCCTCTTCGCCGCTGTTGCGCCTGGCCGGGGCCATCGCCGAGCGCGAGCTGACTGCGGCGGGGCTGGCCCGGGTCCCCGCTCGGCAGCCGGCCGGATTGGAGCTGCGGCTGGGGCTGGTAAGCTTTCCCGCGGTGCACCAGCGCTTCGAGCAGCTCGGCCTGCGCATCCCCCACCAGCCGGAGGCCTACAGCCTGGCGGCTACCGCCCAGGGGCCGGCGGTGGTGGCCGAGGTGGCCGGCAGCGACCCTGCCGGGGTGCTGTATGGCACGGGTAGGCTGCTGCGGGCCTGCCTGTGCTTCCCACACGAGGTGGCCATCCCCGCGGGGCTGCGCCTGAGCGCCCATCCCTGGCACTCGCCCGGAGCGGACGGCGAGCCGGCGATGCGCGGCCAGCAGATCGCCATCAACCGCTACCGCTTCCTGTGGACGAGGGAGCAGTGGGAGGAGTACGTCCGGGAGCTCGCGCTGTGGGGGAACAACTGGATCTGGGTGGGGATCGGCTCTGACCTGGCGCACGCCGGGAGCTGCCCGGAGGCGCTCCGGCGCAGCGCACGCCAGGCGAAGCTGCTGAACCTCCTGGCCAGGCTGGCGGGCAAGTACGGGATGAAGTTTGGCATGCACCTCTGCGGGCAGCGGGTTGACCCGAGCGACGTGCGGCCCGGGATGACCCCGCAGGGGCGGTGGCTGCTCTGCCCCTCGCTGCCGGAGGCCAGGGAGGCCGTGCTGCGGGCGCAGGATTACCTCTACCGCCGGCTGGAGCGGGTGGACGGCATCTTCACCGCCTCCGGGGATCCGGGGGGCTGCCGCTGCCCCCGCTGCGACCCCTGGCCGGCCGCCTACCTGCGCATGGCGGCCGAGCAGGCCCGGGTGCTGCGCAAGCACCACCCGCAGGCCCGCTACTACCTTTCCAACCAGCAGATGCGCAAGGAGGAGAACGAGGTTTTCTTCCGGCTGCTCGAGACCGAGCAGCCGGAGTGGCTGGATGGCGTGCTGTGGGGGCCGCAGAGCCGCAGCCTGCCGGAGATGCGGGAGCGCATCCCGGAGCGCTACCAGGTGCTGCTCTACCCCGACACCACTCATACCGCCCGCTGCCAGAATCCGGTGGCGGGGTGGGAGGGGGAGCGAGCCCTCTTCTTCGAGCGCGCCTCCCCCAACTACCGGCCGCTCGCCACCCGGGAGCTGTGGGAGAAATGCAAGGGCTACTGCAACGGCAGCAAGCCCTATTCCGAAGGGGTGCACGACGACCTGAACAAGGCGGTGTGGTCGGCCTCGCAGTGGATCGTCGCCAGCCCGGCCGGCCCCACCCCCCTGGCCGGTCCGGAACCGGTGGCCGAGATCGTCCGGCAGTATGCCCAGCGCTACTTCGGCGCCCAGGCGGGCGAGCAGGCCGCCGCGTTGATGCTGGCTTGCGAGCGCAACTGGTCGCTCCCGCTCTTGGACAACGAGCAGGTGGCCGCGAACCTGGCCCACCTGCGGGCGCGGGAGCGCAGGCTGCCGGCCGCCCGCCGGAACAGCTGGCGCTGGCAGATGCTGGCCATCCGGGTGGAGATGGACCGCTGGCTGCAGCTTAAGGTAGCGGCCGACCGCAAGGCCTATGCCGCCGCCGTGCGCGCCCTGGGGCGGCCGGGGGAGCTGGCCGGGCGGCTGCAGGCGGCCCGCCGGCGGCTGCAGGCAGCGCCCCGGGGAGCCCAGGCCCAGAAGCTGGCCGAGCTGCGAAAGGCGATCACGGCGCGGCACGAGCGGCTGCAGGAGCTGATCCGGGTGGACCTCTCCGCCCCCCGGCGGATGGACCTGGACTTCGGAGACCGGGCCTGGCTGCAGGCCAGGCTGGCGGCGATCGAGCAGGCGCCCGCCCAGGACCAGGAGCGGCTGGTCGCCAAGGTATGCCGGTACCGGGACCCCGGCCCGGGCGGCTGCTACGACGACTGCGGCAACCCGCAGGCCGAGCCGCACCTGGTGGCCGGCGAGGACTACTTCATGGAGGAGATGGCCCCCGCCAACCGCCTCTCACACGACTCCATGTCCTACGGTCGCAGCGAGTGGGATGCGGAGGTGGTCTACCTCTACCAGGGGCTGGACCCGGCGGCCCGCTACCGGGTGGAGCTGACCTACGTCACGGCCGGCCGCATGCCCTCCACCCAGGAGCTGCTGGCCAACGGCCTCGCGGTACATGGGCCGGTAACCCTGCCGGTGGAGGTGCCCGAGCGACACAGCTACGATCTGCCGCCGGCAAGCTACGCGGGGGGCTGGGTGGAGCTGTGCTTCCGCCGGGTGAGCGGGCGGGGGCCGCTGGTGAGCGAGATCTGGCTGCGCAGGGTGGATTAAGCGGCAGGCGGGAAAGCCGCCTGCCTGTCGAATGAGATGCTCAATATCGCTAGTGAAGGGGGAAGTCAATGCGCACGATCCTGATCATGGCAGTAACCCTGGTGGCGCTGGGCGCAGGCCTGGCGGCGGCGGCGGACCAACCGGCTCCCGCCCGGCATCCCTTTGTCGGCTCCTACCAGGGCAGCTTCGCCGGTGACATGAGCGGCGGCTGGCAGGTGGAGGTGGCGGCCGACGGCACGGCCACCGCTACCGCGACCAGCGGAGGGGAGAGCGGCAAGCTCACCGGCAAGGCCGCGGAAACAGGCGAGATTTGGATGACGGGGAGCCAGGGCTCCGAGATGCTGCTGGCGGCGGGGCTGCTGCAGCGGGTGAACGGCCAGGTCCGCGGCAGCGGCGCCTGGATCACCACCACCAAGGTCAAGGGCACTTGGCGGCTGGGTACCCCCGCGGCCGCCACCGCCGCCACCTACCAGGGGAAGTACGATGGCGATGATGCCGGCGGCTTCACCCTGCAGGTGAGCGAGAAGGGTGCGGCTACGGCCATCTTCGACAGCCTGCTGGTGGGCAAGGTCACCACCACCGGCGAGTTGGCTGCGGACGGTAAGCTGACGCTCGCCGGCAGTGTACAGGGCACCAAGCTCACCACCAGCGGCACCCTGAAGAACGGGGCCGGCTCGGGCACCTGGCAGTATGGCTCGGACGCCAGCGGCACCTGGGAGATCACCTCCCCGGCGGCGGCTGCGGCTCCGGCCGAGGCGGCTCCGGCGGTGGCGGCCAACCCCTTCGTCGGCCCCTACACAGGCAGCTTCACCGGCCCCGCCTCGGGGTCGGTCAGCCTGCAAGTGGCGGCGGACGGCACCACCCAGGGCACCTTCACCACGGGCTCCAACAAGGTTGAGCTGACCGGGACGGTGGGGGCGGACGGCAAGGTGGCCCTCACCGGCACCTTGCAGGCGCAGACAGTGACCGTCACCGGCACCCTCACCGGCAGCGGGGACAGCGCGGCGGCCAAGGGCACCTGGGAAGTGGCCAGTTTCCAGGGCGAGTGGACGGCCAAGCCGGGCGAGGCCGCCAAGTAGCGCCATCGCCCAACAGCGAGGAATCCGAATGCGGCAGCTTGCCCTGCTACTGGCCCTGCTGTGCCTGTTTGCGGCCCATCCCCTGCCCGCGGAGCTGGCGATGAAAGGCTCACCCCAGGAGCGCACCTGCTTTCAGACCTACGACGGGTACGACCCGCGCATTGACCTGCGCTCGGACGTGGCGGTGGTCTACGGGGTGGACGATTCCCTGCCCGCGCGCATCCAGGGCTGGCGGGAGCACGACTATATCATCCACGTGATGACCGGGGTGGCCTGGGGCAGCTACCAGGACTACCTGTACGGCAAGGTGGACGGCAGGGAGCACCTGGACGAGGCGCAGACCAACCGGGCGGGGGAGAAGATCAGCCACGGCGGCGACGTCTACGACATGGTCCCCACCGAGAGCTTCGCCGAGATGCTCAAAGGCCGGATGCGCACGGTGGTGGACCTGGGGGCGGAGGCCATCCACCTGGAGGAGCCGGAGTTCTGGGTGGCCGGGGGGTACAGCGAGGCCTTCAAGCGGGAGTGGCAGGCCTACTATGGCCAGCCCTGGCAGCCTCCGCACAGCTCGCCGGCGGCCCAGTACCAGGCAAGCAAGCTGAAGTATTTCCTCTACCGGCGCTGCCTGGACACGGTGTTTCGCTATGCCAAAGAGTACGCGGCGAGCAAGGGCCGCACCATTCGCTGCTACGTCCCCACCCACTCCATGATCAACTACATGACCTGGGGGATCGTAAGCCCGGAGGCCAGCCTGGCGGAAGTGGCCTGCGACGGGTACATCGGCCAGGTGTGGACGGGCACCGCGCGCAGCCCCAACCGCTACCGGGGG
>Ga0315284_10007402_pt1 | contig 15689 bp, 23 predicted proteins | sample YL17G09_16_MG_FD_203696 | JGI IMG/M metagenome (GOLD analysis project Ga0315284, IMG submission 203696) | Sediment microbial communities from Yellowstone Lake, YNP, Wyoming, USA - YL17G09_16 | ecosystem: Environmental > Aquatic > Freshwater > Lake > Sediment | place: USA: Wyoming | collected... | reverse complement strand
GAGGTTTGACTGTCGGGTGATGGTTTTCACGCGGCGCTCCGAGCGCGCTGGTGCGGCCCTCGGCCGGCGTCGAGCGTCCAGTGCGAGGTGCGTCCTTCTTTTCGAGGCCGCCACAGCCCGCGTTCTTTTCAGACTGCGATGGTTTGGCGCAGTAGAAAAACTTCGCCGCCTCACCGAGACGCGCTTCCATCTCTTCGGAGATCACGAAGTTGGCCGGCCACCGCCCGACGACTTCCTTGCCGTCGTAGTCGGAATCGAAGCTGCAATTGAACGTGTCCTTGCCAGCCGTCGCCGGAGCGCTGAAGCGCTTCTCACTTCCAACTCGGGCCGCCGCAATGTTGAGGCCGCCGGTGCCGTGCTTCAGCGCCGTCTCAGCGACCGTCTGGTTTTCCTTCCGTCGCTTGCCCTTCACCGTCGTGTGCGCGAAGACGAGCGGCTTGCGCGCCAAGATCCAATGCTCGGCTGCCGGCTTGAGCGCCGTGCCGAAACCGTCGAAACGCTCGGCTTCAGGAGTCGCGGGCGCCGTGACATTGACGCCCGCTGTCCCGGGCGAATCATAGTCGCCAAAAACAGCCTTCTTTTGACGATTGCCGCTGCCAACCCAAGCCTTGCCTATCACCGGACGCTCGGCTCCCGCTGCTTTGTCGATCGCCTTGCTCACGTCGGCGGACTTCGGAAAGCCCGAGCCGTAGACGTGCATGACGATGTCGCGGATCTCGAAGCCGGCGTCTTCCAGTGCGGTCGCCGTCCAGTGCGAGGTGCGCGGCAGTGCCCACACCAACGCGTGTCCGCCCGGCTTCAGCGTGCGCAGCATCTCCCGGGCCATACGGGTCAGCCACCTGATCCACTGATCACGGCCGCCCTTGTCACTGTCCCACTCTTTCCCCATGAATGAAATGCCAGCGGGCGGATCGGTGATGATCGCGTCCACGTCGTCCTTCAGCAGAAACGGCAAAACCTTCTCGCTGTCGCCACCGAAGAGGCGGACACCGGGAAGGCGCGTTTCAGTGAAGCCAAGCATCATTTGCCAGCCGGCCTTTTGTCGAGGCCCTTCTCGGCCAGGATCGCCGCCAGGTCATCGACGTGCAGACAGTCAACGATGCAGGCCATCTGATCCTTGGCGATCGGGGCGATGCTGCCATTGCAGTAATCGTTGCCAGGCGTCGCGTCATGAAGGACGCCGAAGGACACGATCTTGCCGCCCTCCAGCTTGACCATGGTGTCGCCGTTCTTCGCTTCTCGACCGTTTCGGTAGTGCATGATGGCCTCCTTAAATTAAACCAGCGCGGGCGTAGCGCATCAGCGCCTCGGCCGCGAAACTCTTCATCCATGCCAGGCTCTTGAGCGTTTTCTGCACGGCGGGTGTCAGGCTGTCGAAGTCAAACTTGAGCGAGAATTTCGTTTTGCCGCCACCGCCCGCGTGGCTGATCTCGGTGTAGTAGTCCTCGGCGTCGGCCTTCTCTTCAAAGCCCGAGCCGTCGTGCTTCGAGCCTTTGTTCTTGCCGGTCGTGTAGAGCATCTCGTGCTTGCCGGCGTCCGAGTAGATCACCGAATCCTGATTGTACTTCTCACCGAGCTTGGTGACGTGCGCTTTGTCGGCGTCGTGGATCATCACGAGGAAGCTGTCTTCCTCGCCGCCGTAGTGGCCCTTCACCTTCGTGTAGGTGAAGCCGTCGGTCTTCAGGTCACTCTCAAGCGACTGGTAGCGCGCATTCACCGTGTTGTCGTCGAGCTGGCTGTCTTCAGCGTGGTTGGGATTCTTGCCGGCGCTGATCAGCGCATACTTGCCGGTCTTCAGGATCTCGGCCAGCTCGGCTTTCGTCAGATCGACGTTGCCGCCCTCGCCGGGCTTTTGCCGCTTCGTCTTTTCCTGAAGTCCAGCCTGGCACTCCTCGCCGCAGAATTGGTGCTCCAGCGGCGCGTCCTTGGTGACTTTCTCAAGGTGCTGCTTCTGCGCGTCGATGTCTTTCTCACGCGTGTCGGCTTGCTCGGTGCGCTTCTCATGGTCGGTGTCGCGCAGTTTTTGCTCACGCTCGCTGTGCTCACCTTCCTGCGCCTCCAGATCCTTCGCCTTCTGCGTCACGGCGCGGGCGCGGTCGTCGAGCCCCGGCTCGGGCTTCAATCCGTACTTGCGGGCTGCCAGGATCGACGAAAGCTTCGTCGTCTTCTGGCGGTGATCCTGCTCGATCGGGTGCATCGCCTCCGGTCCCTCGTGGACCGGCACCCACTCATTGGGGCCTTTCTTCCGGTACTGCATTCCGTTCCAGGTGTGGACCGTGCCGACAGGCAGTGCTCTGCCGCTCGGGGCGCCGGTCGGCTTTGGCACGCTCGACTTCGGGATGGCTTTCACCAGCGTGTCGATCTCGTCGTAGAGGCCGCCCTTTTGCACGCCGGCTGCCCGGTAGAAGCGCGCCACCTCGGAGTAGCCGCACTCCATCTGCGCCAGCGCCTCGGGCTCCAGGGCGCCAGCCTGGCCCATCCAATGGGCCACCGGGTGCGGGGCGAAGCTGCCGTCGCCAAGCTGCATGTAGGGGTTGTGATAGCTCGACTCGGCTGTCATCTCGTGGGGGCGGGCCGGGTCAAACGAGAGGGCCTTCTTCAGAGAGCGTTCGCCCTGCCGGCGGCGGATGTAGCGCTTCAGCTCTTTGAGCTGCACCTGATACTCGTGCTCCACATCGTCCTGATTGCCCGAGCAGCGCTTCAGCAACTTCGTCAACCGCTCATGCTCTTTGATCAGCTCGCGCAGCGACATGGACACCGGCGCACCAGCGCGCTCGCCCTTTTGAATGATGTCGCCAAGGAGATCGCCGACGATCTCCCCGATGTCCTGATGTCGCATCAAAGCCCCGCAATCACCCAGGTGAGTCGAACAGGTTTCGCCGTGTCGTGGTTTGTGACCTTCAGCGAAGTGAAGTCGGTCCACAGCTCGTTGACGTGCAGCGCCGACATAACGTGCGCCGCACCGTTGTTGATCTGGAGGCTGATCGGGTTGTCGTCGGAGCGCAGGTAGAAGTATTTCCCCGTCGTCATGTCGGCCGGTGGGAATAGCTCGTAGGTGACGGGGCCGCCGCCGGGCTGCGCCGGGATCGTCACGGTCTGGCTGACGCAGGAGGTGAGCGCGGTGTTTGCCAGCTCGGTGCTCTCGATCGTCTCGCGCTGTGCGTCTTGAAAGCGCAAGTCCTTCGGCGACGACGAGTCGTCTTCCGAAATGACGATCGTGCCCTGGCGGTAGTATTTCATCCGACCATCCTTCCGGCTTGCTGCGTGACGTGGCCGACGGCCTTGACTTCGATCGCTTGGGACTTGATCACGGTCTGAATGCGAAACTCGACGATGTCACCGGTCCTGAGCTGCTTGCGCCGGCCTGCGTCCACGATGATGTTGCTGTAGTGGACGAAGATCTCGGCCCCGGTATCTGCGCGCCGAATGAAGCCATGACCACGCTGCCGGTCAAACCAGACGACTGTGCCTGTCGATTTTTGCGCTTGCATTTTTGGCCTCTTGACAGTCTAGCGAATCTCGTCCAAGGCGTCGAGGAAACTTGCATTCTCGTTCGTCTTCAGGGCCGCCTTGACCTCAGCACCATGGTGCTTCTGCAAGGCTTGAAACGCCGGGTCTGCCTGATTCGTCGATGGATTGGCTAAAGAGCGCTCACTGTAATACCAGTCGGCCAGGTGAGACAACACTTCCTTGAGGACCGTCGGCGACAGCTTTCGCCATACCTCGGGCGCCAGGTTGGCCTTGAGGTGAGCGAGCATCCCGTCCCGAGCAGCCTCTTTATCCCGCGCCGCCTGATGGGGTTTCGCCGTAGACACGTGCCACCTCCTTCGCGTCCTTCTTGATCGTCGGACGCTCGGGCCACCAACTGTGGAAGACGTTGAGCGCCGCCGGGCAGTATTGGCCGGACTTCACCGCATCGGCGATCTCCTGCGTGCGCGCCACCCGCTGGCGCGCAATGCGCGCCTTTGTAAACTCGTCCATCGCTCACCCAAAGGAAAAGGAAAACTCGGAGGACTGCGAGCACTCGTTCGCAATCCAAAGGGACATCACGGTGTCGTCGTGGGCGCCTAGGCCCTGAAGCTTGCCGTTGACGTAGGTGAAGCAGCGCAGCTCGTGCAGTAGGTCGTCGGTGATGCGGCGGTCGCGCTCGGTCTTGCGCGGGATCATGAATTTCTTGTTTTCGAATAGGATCTGAAGCGACGGCACACCGCGCTCCAGGCTGTTCTTATTGTGCGCCGTCGTCGTGAAGCCTTCGACGGGCAGGTCGGTGTTGCGCACCAGCGCGTCGGCAAAGACCCGCTGAAACTGGTTGTCTTCCACGTATATCTTAGCAGGCCGGTAGGTCCGATACACGTCCTCGATCTCGTGAAGCTGGTCGGTCATCGACCGGCCCTTGAAGCGGCGGATGTCGAAGATGCGGCGGTTCTTCTGCTTATCGACGCCGATCGTCGTGATCACCGTGTAGTCGGCGCCGATTGTTGACGAGAGCGCCAAGTCCACGCCCGAGTAAATCACGTACTCGGCCCGGAGCGCCTGCGTCATGTCGGTGACGAGCGACAGGTCGTCCCGGAAGTTTTCCCGCACCATCGTCTCGGGGAATAGGCTGTTCGTGTCGCTGATCGGCACGCAGAGGTATTCCCGAGTGAAACGCGTCGAGCCGACTTCGCGCTTCTTCTGGTCGAGCATCGGCCGGCTATAGCGCGTTGGCCAGAGCGCCGTGCCGTCCTTGTTAATGGCGCTATAGCGCTTGAAGAAATACTCGCGGTTCTTCTCAAGGTCGGCGTAAAGGTCTTCCTGGTGGAACGGCGTGCCGATCACGACGATGGAGCCGCCCGGGATAACCATCGGCGTGACGGCCGAATAGAAGTAGTCGATCTGCTTCTGGCGTTGGATCTCGGAGTAAAGGTTTTCCTCACCGAGCACGTCGTCGCAGACAACCCAGCCCGGGTGGCCACCGCGCACGGCGTTGCCCCAGCCCTTCGCCCTAAGCGTCGCGCCGTTGCCACAGACGATCTCGGTCTTGCTCCAGGTCGAGTCGCGCTTATTCGCCGGCACGAGGTGCTGGAGCTTGGGGTTCGACTCCAGCTCGACTTTCACCTGCTCGACGAATTTGATCGCGTTTTCTTGGCTCGACGAAAAGATGTAGCCGAGCGAGCGGCGCGGGATGGACTTGAAGCTCTCGTTGGGGAGCGGCGGAATCCAACCGTAGTAGAGGCGCCAGATGGCGTAGGCAAACGAGAAGAAGTAGCTCTTGCCGTGGTCACGCGGGGCGTTGAGCGCCAGCCGCGTGTTCTTCGCCACCAGCTCGGACCACTCTTTGTGGTGGCCCGAGATTTCCATGTTGAGCACGTCGCGGGCGAAGTACGCCAGGTCTTGCCGCCGAAAGACTTCGTGCAGAGAGGCGCGACTGAATGCTGAGGCTTCGACTACCGGACGCACTATGCAGACTGCCTCTCTGGTGTGACGGCGCCGCAGGAGGCTGAGGCCCATACCGATTTAAATTTGTCCTTCGCCTGACCGATGTCGTCAGGGATCACTGTATCGACGCCCATGGTCTTGCGCAGCTTGAATGGCGCGTTGTCCGGCCCCATCGCCTCGCGGTAGGCCGCCCACACCAGCTCCGAGCAGTAGAACGCTTTCACGTTCATGCCAAACTCGTAGTCGTAGGGAGCGCCGATCTGTTTGGCTGCCCACGCTGCCGCCAACGTGTGCCCACCGGCGTCAGCAAACGTCGGATCGAAGAGGCCGACGTAGTCCTTCGTCAGCAGGAAGCTGATCAGGTCGGTCGCCACCACTCCGCTGCTGATCGCCTGAATCACCGCCTTGTCGTCAACCGCAATGGCGGCGTGCGTCCAAAAGCCCGGGATGAAGAGGTTGGTGGCCTCGCCCTCCATGCGCGTCAGCCAGATCATGCCCGGCTTGACGAGCGGCTGGACAGCGAAGTAGTCGAGGCCGTTTACCAGCTTGTGCGTGTAGGGCATATGCGTATGCGCCAGGTCTTTCACGACCGGTTGGAGCGTGTCGAGCAGCACGCGGCGAAGTCCCTCAAACATCTTTCATCTCCTTGACCATGGCGTTTATGAAGTGCTCGATCTCTTTCAAGTCGGCGCACGGCATGTGCATCGTGCGCCCGTCCGGTAAAGTGAAGCGGTAGCGCGGGCGTCCGCTGCCGTTGAGGCCGACGTATTCGTAGCGCCAGCCCCGGTGCTCGCCCGTCAGGCCGCGCTTAGACTCTTCGGTGCCGCCCGCTTCCTCGCCAGCCAGGCTGCTGCATCCGCCACGACGTTCGGGTTGAAACATTTGTAATCCCCGAGATGGCCGATCGCCAAATGACAATTGACGCCACCTTTGCCCGACTCGCAAAGCGTGATGAAATTCTTCGGGTCCAGCTCCAGGCTTGGGTCCAAATGAAACGGCCGGATGTGATGCACCTCCAGCTTCTTCGTCCCGGCGCACGCGGCGCACGTCCCATGCGCTTCGAGCCAGATCTTGCGCATCTCCGGCCAATGCGACGAGCGCCGGCAGTCGGCCGGCACCTTGCCGACCATTCGCTCGTGAAAGATCACCCGAAGCGCTTGCATCATGGCGGCCCCCTAAAGATGCGTGCTGAGATTCATCCCGATATAACTCTCGATCAAATTGATGCACACGAGCAGGCGTGCATCCGTGATGATCACCGGGTCTTTACTGCCAGACGGAATCGAGCGGATCTGATCCATGGCGTCGTAGAGCGAGCCCGTCTGAAGGCACTGCACCACGTCGGCGAGAATGTGCCGCACCGAGGAGGTCATGCCGCGCTGCGTGATGCCGAGCAGGACATTCTCGGCCGCAAACTTGATCAGCAAGCGTTGGCCGAAACTCACCGCTGCGGCGACGGCGTATTCGACCGGCGTGACACCGTGCCAGATGCCCGCAATCGAGATGAGCTTGCAACTTGCCGGGTCCACCCACGGCGGCATGTCGGCGTGGATCACCGCCTGTGCCGTCTCGTAAGCGTAGAGGTCCACGGCATTCGCCGTGTAGGTGACGATGATCTGCTGACGGTCAGCCGAGAAAACGCCGAAGCGTTGAAGCATCGCTTAGCTCCTGACGTGGAAGATGCGACCGACCGAGCCGTTGGCGCCGCCGATGCCGGTGCCGTTGCCGGAGGCACCGACGCCACCCGAAACAGTGAAGACAAGCGACGTAGCCAACGTGTCGTTTTCCGTCACCGTGCAGATGGTGCCACCACCACCGCCGGCACCACCGCCACCGTTGACGCCCAGCGCGCTAAAGCCGTTGCCGCCCACCGCCTTGACCGAGCCAGTGCCGGTGAGGGTTCTGGCCGAGATCGAGATCACGCCACCACCGGAGCCACCGCCACCACCGGTCGTCGTGCCACCACCACCACCGCCACCACCGGCGCCACCGGTCATGGTTATGCCCGAGAGGGTCTGCACGACGGACGCCGAGCGTGCCGAGTTGAGTTGCTCGATGCCGCCAGTGATCGCTGTCGGCACGGTCGCGGTGCCGGCTGCGCCACCCGCACCCGCCGAACCCGCGCCCCCTGCACCACCGCTGCCAGAGGCCGAGTTGGTTGTGCTGGTGCCGGCCACACCCACCGCTGCGTTGCCGCCAGCGCCACCAGCGCCCGAGAGGCCAAGCGTGCCGGCCACCAGGGCCGCGCCACCCGCCTGCGCCACCGAGCTGATGCCCGAGCGGTCGATCACGCCACCGGTGCCGATCGTCAAGGTGTTAAAGACGAAGATGCGGAAGCCACCGGTGAATAGGTTGATGCCGGGGTTGATCGTCAGCGTGTCATAATACATGTCGCGGATCAGCGTCGTATCGACGGTGATCGTGACGATGCCGTCCACGCCAGTGCCGAATAGGTGCGAGCTATTGAGCTTCGAGAGCAGTTTGCCGAAAGCTTGTAGGACCGTGTCGGTGGCCACCGGTGTGCCGGAGGCGGACGCCAGGCCGGTGAGCAGCTTGCTCGTGACGACGGCGTCGGCAATCGCCGTGGCAGTGGCTCCCGGGCCGGTGCCTGTCACGTCACCAGTGAGCGAGGTGATGGCGGCGGCGGCGTTGGAGTAGTCTGTCACCAGGCCAGCGTCGTCTTTGACCTTCAGCTTCTTCGAGGCCGAGTCGATGAAAACGGTGGCGACACCAGTGGTCGGCGTTGCGATGCTTACGGTCGCCTGCGTGGCAACGTCAATCTGTGCCATTCGGTCTGCTCCTTAGCGTGCGAAAAATAGGACTGCTGATCCAAGCAACGTGACCTTCGTGGTCCCGGTGAGCGCGGTCTTCGGGCCTCTGATCCAAGTGTAGCCGTCCGGCACTGTGACATCGGCGCTGATGTTCTGAAGCTGCATCGGCACGAGTTGCGAGGCGGCTGTCACACGACCTTTGGCATCGACGGTGATCGACACCTTCTTTTCCTGATCGCCGTAGGTGCCAGGCGTCACCGCCGTGTTGATGAGGTCGATTGTCGGATTATCGGCGACGCCGTCACCATTGGCCACCGAGATGTCGGCGGTGCCGGTGATCGTCCGGGCGGAAGCGGTGCCTGAGGCAGTGTGCGCCACGATGCCGAAACCCGTTCCGGCGACGGCGGTGAGGTCGGCACTGGCGACTTGCTTGCCATTGATCTGTGTCTGCACGGCGGAAGTCACGCCCGCCAGAAATGCCAGCTCGGCGGCGGTCGTCGTCGAGGCGACCGGCAGGCCGTTGGTGTCCGAGGCCAGCGCTTTACTGGCGGCGATCGCGGCGGCTTCGACCAGCGCGCCAGCCACCGAGGTGATCACGCGGTTGTTGTTGAGCGCCGTGTCGGAGTTGGTGCCACCTTTGGCGATCGGCAGCGTCACGATGGTCGCTTCTTTGCCGTTGAGCTGCGCTTGAATGGCCGAGGTGACGCCCGAGAGAAAGGCGACTTCAGCGGCGGTCGCCGCACTGGCGACCATCTTCCCCGAGACATCGGCGACCACGGCCCGCGACGGCGTGATGGCAGCGAGCTTCGTCAGAGCGATGCTGGCCGAGGCCGAGATGTGGGCGTCGGTGACCGAGAGCGCCACGAGGGCCGCACTGATCTGATTGGCAGCGTCGTTATAGGTGAAGGCGACGGTCGCCGTGTCGAGTAGAGCGGCGCCAATGGCGTCCTGTGCCCGCTCGGTCGTGAAGTATTGCGCGCCGCCTTCCGGTACGGTGTCGGTCGTGAGCGCCACGGCGCCGACTTGACCATTCACCGAGTTGACCGAGTCGTCCGAGCCCGAGCGCACCCAGGTCGAGCCGTCGTAGATCACGCTGTCGCCAGCGCGGAAGGTGATCGCGCCCGAGCCGAAGTTGTGCGTGCCCGTCACCGAGACTTTGTAGAAGTCGCCCTTTAGGCCAGTGCCGGCATTGAGCGTCGGCGCGTTGGCGGCGGCGTCCCAGAGGCCGAGGAAGTCCATGGCGCCGACGGTGAGCTGACTCGCCGGGATTTTCCCCGAGCCGTCGAGCGTCGCGAGGCCGTTGGCGGTCGCCTTCTGAAGCGTGATGCGGGCGTCGGCAACGGTGGCTGCGGCAGTGCCAAAGTCCGAGACTTGGCTGCTGAGAATCTGAATGGCGAGCAGCGTCAGGCCCGTCAGGCGGCCTTTCGCATCGACCGTCACGCTGGTCGCCTTGTCGGCGGCCCCGAAGGTGCCGGCGGTGATCCCAGTGGCGGCGAGGCCGATCGTCGGATCGCCTGCGGTGCCGGCGGGGTTGGAGATCGTCACCTCACCTGCGGCGGCCTGAAGCGTGCGCACGGTGGCGGCGCCATTCGCGGTGCGGGCGAGCAAGCCAATGGCGGTGATCGCGGCGAGCGCATCGAGGTCGGCGTCCTGCGCCTGCTTCGCGCTGATCTGCGTCTGAAGATTAGAGGTCGCGCCTGAGAGGTAGCCCACCTCGGTGTCGGTGGCGCTGCCAGCGGCAGGGTTGCCACTCCCGTCACTTACCAATGCCCGGTTCGGTGAGACGGTGGCGAGCTTCGAGAGGGGGATCGTCGGCAGATCCCCCGCCACGAGGGCGGAACCGGCCGTCACGCGGCCTTTGGCATCGACCGTCACCTTCGGGTAGGTGCCGGGTGTCACGGCCGTAGAAACGAGGTTTGCCGTGTCCACGACGGCAATGGCAAGCGTCGGGTTTGGGTAAGTGCCAGTGAGCGCCCCGCCAGCGGCCCCGCCCGGAGCACTCGGCTGCCACTGGCCGTCCTCACGAAGAAAGCGCGAGGTGCCCGGTGAGCTGCCCGGGTCAGGCACGAGGCCGGCAGCGTGGCCGGTGCCGGAGCCCTGCACCACTGGAATGTCGGCGACGCCCACTTGCGCGCCGTTCGTCACGCGGCCTTTGGCATCGACGGTGACTTTTGAATAAGTGCCAGCACTGACGCCCGACGGTGCGAGCTGCGGACTAGGGTAGGTGCCAGCGAGGTCGCCCCCGGCTGCGCCCGTCGGCGGCAGGTTGGACGGCTGCGGCGGAACGGCCCAGGTGCCGTCGGCCTTCAGGAATTTGCCGGCGGCGGCGTAGCCGGTGAGCGGTGCAGGGACCGCACCCTGTGCGCCACCAGCACCAGTGTCGCCGCTCATCACCGGCAGGTCGCCCTGTGCGAGCGCGGTGCCAGCGGTGACACGGCCCTTAGCATCGACGGTGACTTTCGGGTAGGTGGCCGGCGTGACGCCGGTCGGCACCAGCGTCGGCGACGGATAGGTGCCGGTGAGGTCGCCACCAGCCGGGCCGGTCGGCAGGTTCGTCGGCAGGGGCAGCAGCACGGCCCCGCCCGCCACGTCGAGGCCGATGCACGCGACGGTGAGCGATACTGGCGACGCGCCCGGGTTGGCGACGTAGAGATTCATGATCTTCAAGCCGATGGTCGTCGGCTTGCCGCCCACCAACACCATGTCGAGGCAGTCGGCGGCGACATGGCCCGGTGGCACCAGGCGGACAACCATGTCGCGGTCAGAGAGCAGGTAGAGCGCCTGCGCCTCGACCACACCACCGAGCAGCACTTGCTGAAGCGGAGCGCCGGCTGCCAATGCCACCGTCGCGCTAAACGACTCGCTGTAGGCGGTGCCGTCGCTCTTCGTGTCGGTGTTGGCCGAGAAGATCAACGCGTCGTCGTCAAGAATATCCATCACGACGGACTGCGATAGTTTCAACGTCACGAGCGTGCTCCGGATTGGCAATGCGCTTTAGGCTGCTGTGCTCTGAGTATGGCACACGCCTATTGCGCTCGTCGTTAAAAAACTTGACTTCAGGGGAGGTCTTCGTGGCCGTGATCGTCCATCGGACTTTCGTGCGACTGGACGGGTTCGGTGGCAGGACGGAGCCAGCTACAGGATGCAGCGACGATGCCGGAGGCCAAAGCCAGGATCAAACCGATGGCGAGTTTCATCACGCCCTCCAAAAGAAACGGCGCCCACTTGGGCGCCGGTGAGGGTTAGGCAGTGAGGACGCCAGCCGCAATCAACTTGGTGTTGAGTGCGTTGATCTGGCCTTCGAGCGCGGCGAAGCGGGTGTTGCCGCCCGCCAAGGGATAGGCGTTGGATGCCGTGCCATCGACGCCAGAGGCCGCCACCACGGAGATCGGAGTTTGCGTGGCCTGCGGAGTGATCACGACTTCGGCCGCATCGACCGCCGCAATGGCGTCGAGCTTGCTGGCGATCACGCGCAGCATTTCGTTCGGATCGTGGAATGCGGTCTGGAGGTCGTTCAGAGTACCCATGTCGCGGTCCTTTCAAAGAGAGTTTAAAAGCTTCTTTTCCAGGTATCGGCCGTTGGCTGCGACTTATGAGCCCTATGAAATGCCAGGCATTTCAAATAGATCGGCGACTTCACTGGTGAAGTCTGGCTGTGGCCTGTCGCAAGTGCGCCTATTATGCACGTCTTCGCCGCTCAATGCACCCACACTTGGATGCGGTTCCAGCACTTGACCGCGTCGTCGCGAAGCGTGAAGGTGCCCGTTTCCTTCGCACACTCCCGACTGTCGCAGCACACCCACCACTTACCGGTCGAGCCCCACATCTGGAGCTGCGGTCTTCCGCCGCACGAGCAGGTGCTCGGCTCGGGTCTGGTCGGGCGAATGCTGTTCTTCTGCGCTACTCCCATTCCTCGATCTCCTTTTGAAACGGTGTCGGCTCTGGCCGACGTTGCATCTGCGTGACCGGATCAGTTTTGGATTCGCCGTCACCGATCCATCTGATCTCTCGGCCCTCACCCACTTTCCTGACGACGACCTCACTGCCGAGCGGTGGCGGGAGGTTGAAATTCACCTCGCCCCTAGCGCCGACGATATAGTTCGACGGGTCTTGCACGGCGCCATTGATGCTGACGATAAGCGGGATGTCATCGCTGTCGATGTCTGCCAAGGTCTTCGCCAGCCCGCTCAACTCTTCGTGCGTCATCGGCGCGCTAGGCCCCGTCGGCCCGTCGTAGAGCGCCTTCTCGATTCCCCGCATCAGCGACGCCGTCGCCTTCGTCAGCTCCGACGGCAACTCGGTTTTCGCTCTCGCTCTTGATTTCTTTGTCATGCGTCAGGTCCATCAGTACGTCGGCGATCATCATGGCGAGGTTCGCCACGTCGGCGCATTCGAGGGCGATCGCTTCGTCCGACTCGGGCGCCATCAGTGCCGCGTCTAGCTCTCGCATTTCACGTTGGAGCATCGCCCATAATACACTAAGCTTCAGCGCGACGATGACCGGAAAGGCCACGCGTTTGCCTTGCTCATGGAGCGCGACGCCCTCAGTGACGCTATCGGGTAGCCCTCTCGACATTCTTCAGTGCCCTCTCTATCGCCGGCACGGCATGGGTCCGGCCAATGTAGACGCCAATGCAAAAGGCAGCGACGACAAACATCGTCGTCACCAGCAGGATCGACCAGACGCGAATGTAGTTCTGGTAGCGCTCGCCGCGCATCACCACGCGCTCTAGCTGTGCCCGCGTCACGTCACCGTGTCCCATCGGTCGCCCCCTTTCGGCCCGAATCGTCCACCGACGGAAGCTCTTCGTCTCGCGGGTTGATCGCATAGACGTGGCCTTTGTGCTCGGCCATGAATTTCTTCACGCGACCTTGTAGCCCACGCACGGCTTTGTCGTTGCGTGTCGAGCCGAGCACTAAGATCACGAGGTCGAGCCGCAGTCCTCGCGTGATCAGCCGCGTCACCTCGTTGCCTTCCACGACGTAGCCGTCCGACCATTCGGCCAGTCGCGCCATGATCACTTCAGGCCGGTCGTCGTGGCTGTAGAGCTTCAGGAAGTCATCGGTGTGGGAGATCGGCCGGCCTTCAGCGATTCGCTCTGCCAGCGTCGTCTTCCCCGCGCCAGGGAAGCCGATCACGCCGATGGTATTGACGCCGCGAACGAGCCGCGTGATCGCCTGCATGTTGGCGTACTGCATCGTTCCCATCAGTCGATCTCCCGGAGCGCATCGAGGAATGCCGGCGGGACTTCGGCCGCCTTGGTTTCAGGTGCGAATTGATCTAGTAGGGTTTCCGGCTCGGCACCCTCAAGCATACCCCACTGTGCCTTGAGAGCGTCAGTAGCCTTCGCCAGCTTGCGCTTGGCCGTGCCGGCGGCGCCAGCCGTGAGGTCGTCGCGCATCAGGTCATCGAAGAGGCCGTCGATTGCGGCGAAAGCTTTCAGCAGCGCCTTGCGCTCGGGTGTGACATCGACGAACCGTTGCTTGCCTTTCTCGAAGATCATCTTCACCTGCATGATGTCGTGCAGAGAATACCGACCACGAAGATAATCGCCCTGCTCACCGGTTGGCCGCCTCTCTGGCTCGCGTCAGGTAATGATCAAACGCTCGGCCGTCACTCGTCGCCTCTTCAAGCGTCAAACGCATTCCGGCTTGCACATGGCTCGGCACCTTTCGCCAGTGGCCCGCGCACATAAACTGGTCGCCGTCGATAAGCGCCTGGCAGTCGATCGCCAGGCACATTCGCTGTGCGACCTTCTCTTCGCGCTTTTGCCGCTTCGTCGCGTGGCCCATGTTCATATGATTTCCTCGATCGCTTTCTCGAATGGCGTGGCGACGTGTGGCCGCTCGCCGCCGTCCATCCTCTGGTCTGGCTGCATACCCCGGTCACGGAGATTCTGATCGTCGGATGGAGGCATCGGGTCCATCAGTGCGTGGTCTTCCACTTGCGCTTGAGGTAGCGAAACCGAACCTCGGCCACCACGAGGCCGGCGACCACGCACGAGACATAGAAGCTCAACTCGAAGAATGCCCTCACGCTGTTACCTCGGGATCGGCTTCGGCGTGATTGATCGCTTGCACTGGCACCGAGATGGTTTCGAGGTTTAGGCCCTCACCCACGCGCACGGTCGCCTGACCGAATTGGATCTTCAGTAGAACGCCCGGCTTCAGCCGCCCACGGATCAGGACGATGCACTTCATGCGAAGGTCCGCCGCCGCTTGACCGCCCGCAGCGTGCCGAGCTTGATGGTCTTGCCGCCGACCAGCTTGCACGCCTCTTCGCTCGCCTGTTGCCGCAACTCGGCGATGCCGGACGGCGTATAGCGACGGCCTTTGTGCCGCATGGCAATCTTCGCCGCCTTCATCAGCGCCCTCACCGTTCGCTCGTGGGAGCGTTTGGCGACCGTCTCAGGGGCGAAGCGTTTGACGTGACGTGCCAGCCGCGCTTGCTCCTGTGCCACCCTCACCCGCTCACGGTGCGAGTATTTCGCGGCTACGCGCCGCGCTCTGATGCCATTGAATGCCGCCTGAAACTCTTCTTTCATTGTGCCTTCGACTCCACGATGATCGCCGCCGCCTTGGCGCGCTCTTCACTGTCAATTAGTGCCCTGATCTCATCATACGACAGGTTGGTGGCCAAGGCCGCCACCTGTGCCTCGTGCTCGTTGACCGGGGCGCCCTTGGCGTTGTTGATCGTGTTGTTGATCTGCTGCCAGATCTGAATCGAGCCCTCTTCGGCGGTGAGCCCGAGAGCGATCCGGTGGATCTTCTGCGCCGTGGCGATCACCTCAACCAAGTGCCGCAGGTCGCCGGGCTTGAATCCGGCGAAGTAGGGGCGGCCGTACTTGTCGCGCCGCTCCTCGATCTTCATCTTCGACATAAACTCGATCGCCTTCGCCATCGAGATCTTCGCGGCGGTGATATGCCGGTCGTTGACCTCGGCTATCAGGTCAACGTGCCGCTTCACCACGGCAGACGTGGCGTGGTCGGCCACCGCCTTCTTTTGCGCATACCACTCGGGCGCCGGACGAACCGCTAGGATGGCGCGGGCAGCGTAGTCGCTCATGCCCTTCTTCTTCGTCATGAATTCATTGGGCGTCACCGGGCCGCCGAGCAGGGCAAACTCCCAGATCAGATTCTCGGCGTGCAGGACGTGGCGGGCCGCCGCTTCGACGTGCGCCTCAGCGGTGTTCTTATCGGTGGCCTTCTTCTTCACCTTCAGCTCGACGGCCTTGCGCTTCTCTTCGTCGAAGGCCACCACTGGCAAACCGCTCTTCTTCGTCTTGCGGCGAAACTTCGGAACGTCGTCGGCCATAGGATCGCCTTGGGGAGAAGGGGAGCCCCGCCAGTTTCGGCACCACACGCGACGTATGGATTCTGGCGAGGCAGCACCACTACGGTGCTTTCGGTTCGTCTCGGTGCTTCCAGCCCGGAGGCTTGCTGTCAGCTTGAATGCCGTCCACGTAGTCGGCCACTTTGTCTTTGGCCTGCGTCAGCAGC
>Ga0315284_10007401_pt1 | contig 15690 bp, 9 predicted proteins | sample YL17G09_16_MG_FD_203696 | JGI IMG/M metagenome (GOLD analysis project Ga0315284, IMG submission 203696) | Sediment microbial communities from Yellowstone Lake, YNP, Wyoming, USA - YL17G09_16 | ecosystem: Environmental > Aquatic > Freshwater > Lake > Sediment | place: USA: Wyoming | collected... | reverse complement strand
CCGATCCTTGGTTCACTGCCGGGCTTTGTTGGTATTTTTTAAGGGAAATTCAGCTAACGGAGATGATTTTCTCGATTCGGTGTAAAAATTTCCCCTAAAAATAATGATACGAAACATGCGCTTGCCCGTCAAGCGGCCTTCCTGCCGGCGGTAATCGTAATGGCTTCCTCCACGGGCGGCATGGGCGCGGTTTTCGCCGGATAGAGACAGCATCGGTAGATCGCGCACCGCGCGCAGATGGGCATCGGCCGGCAAGTCGCGTGCCCGTGCGCCCACATGCCCGGATGCAGCGGAAGAATGAGTTTCTCCGGGATCAGCCGCCTTCTGCTGCCGGATATACGGATACGCCCGCGCCAGCAACCCGGCGACGCATGCAATCTCCTCCGGCGTGACTTGCTTCGCCTGTTCCGACATCATTGCTCATCCTGTCTGAACCTTGATTCACTTGATGATAGGATTACTTGATGTCACTAACAATCAAGAAATCCAACAATCAAGCAAATCAAGGTTCAGACGAGCACATCCACGCACGCTCCGATGAGCAGCAGCAGACTGATCGCCCCGTTCGCCGTGAAGAACGCGGCGTTGACGCGGCTCAGGTCGTTCGGGCGCACGATCAGGTGTTGATAGACCAGCAGGCCGGCGACGGGGAGCAACGCGGCGGAATACCCGTATTTCAAACCCGCGAGCACGCCGAAGGCCGCCAGCAGGCCGAAGGCGAGGAGATGCAGCAGCGAGGATATGACCAGCGCGGGGCCGATGCCGAGTTTGGACGGCACGGAATACAGCCCGACCCGGCGGTCGAACTCGATATCCTGGCAGGCGTAGATGATGTCGAAGCCCGCCGTCCAGCAGATGACGGCCAGCGTGAGCACCACCGGCGGCAGGGGAAGCTCCCCCGTCAGCGCGATCCACGCCGCGGACGGCGCGATGCCCAGCGCCAACCCCAGCACCAGGTGGGAGAGCCGGGTGAAACGCTTGGTGAAGGAATAGCCCCACACGATGGCCAGCGCGACCGGCGACAGCCATAACGCCAGCGGCTTCTGCGGATTAATCTGCCACGCCGCCAGCACCAGCAGCCCGGCGGTGATCAGCGTGAACAGCCACGCCTGCGCCGTCGTCACCAGTCCCGTCGGCAGCGCGCGGCCTGAAGTGCGGGGATTGCGGCGGTCATACTCGATATCGACGATGCGATTGAAAGTCATCGCGCTGCTGCGCGCCCCCACCATCGCCGCCAGCAGCCAGCAGAGCTGCTTCCAACCCGGCACCCCCTTCGCCGCCGCCAGCGCCGCCACCAGCGCGAACGGCAGCGCAAAGAGTGTGTGCTCGAACTTGATCATTTCCAGGATGATGAGTAAACGGCGCAGCATAGGACCCTGTCTGTAAGCGCTCGCGGGGCTCTTCCCCTCACCCCCCCGCCCCCTCTCCCCGATGAGAGGGGGAGTGGCTTGAACTGTCTGTGTAATCGACAATTGCTCATCCCGCTCTTTCCTAATTAAGTGGGAAGCGGGAAATAGCACATTAATAAAAGCAACCGGCCACCCGAAAATCCCACCCATTTCTCCCCCTCTCATCGGGGAGAGGGGGGCGGGGGGGTGAGGGGGAAGGGCCCCGCGAGCGCATGCCCCCTGTCTTCAATTCGCAGCCGGAGGATGCGTTCCTCTTTATGGCGCGAACTTCAGCTTCGGGAACTGGTGCGGTTTATGGAAATCCGCGTAGGTGGACTGCCAGGCCTGGTACTCCTCCGTGCCGTCCGCCGGGTGGGCGATGCGGAAGGCATCAAACAACCAGGCGTCGCCGGGGTGTGGGGCGCCGCCGTCGAAGGCGGTGAAGGGCACGACGGCTTCGAGCGTCCAGCCGGTCACCTTGCCGTCCGCGTCGCGCTCGACCTTCGTTTTCGCCTCCATCCCGTCCCACGATTTCGCCCACGGCTTATACTGCTTCTCCATCTCCAGATAGGAGTAGGTCTGCACCCGGCTGTCGAAGATTACCCCGTCGGGATTGGCGTCGATTTCATAATAGGGGGCGTCCGCCCCGCGCGGGCAGACGAACAGCTCGGCGCACTCGGCGTTCCAGATGTCGTCGTCGCGCTCCTTGCCGGCGGTATTGAAGCCGTCGGTGGTGCAGCGGAAGGCGAAGTAGAGGTGGGTGTCGCTCCAGGCGACATACGCGGCAGTGGCATACTTGGCCGGTTGCGGATCGGGGCCGGCGGTGACGAAGGTGTCCAGCGGGGCGATCTCTTTCCAGATCGGCTCGTTCAACTGCCCGTCCAGTGTGACGGCATCCGCAGGGATGTGGCGGCACTCATATGTCCGGTCGGTGATGCTCCACGGCGCCTGCTCCGGCAGGGGGGGGAAAGCGAACAGTCCGCAGCCCGTCCAGCCAAAGCCGGCGATGTAAACGCGCTTATCCTTCCCCTGGCACGCGCTGCCGGACAGCATCGGCGTCAGCACCCGCGCCGGCGAAGCCATGGCGGCCGCTGACGGGGGCTTCTCCGCGTGCGGGTCGTATATGCCCACCACTCCCTGGTGCTTTTCATACCCGGCGAAATAGACCTTCCCGTCCACGCCCACCGCCAGCGCCATGCGCTGCTCGCCGGCCGCCGGACCGCTGAAGACCGGCCCGAAGATCTTCACGGCGCCTTTTTTCGGATCGATGGTGAAGAGCAGGTCATCGGCGCGCGTGATGCCGTAAATCGTTTTACCGTTGGTGGCCAGCGCGCTCGCGCCGGAAGACGTCCCCGGACGGCTGCCTTTCGGCATCGGGGGAACGATGCTGCCGCTTTTCACCAGGTCATCCTTCTTCGGATTATACTGGTAGACGTCGTCACCGCAGACGAGCACGGCCTGCCCGTCGGGCAGCATGACCATCTTCGCCAGGCCGGCCACAAACAGCGCGTCGTATTCCTTCCACGCGCTGCGCTTGAGATCGTAGCGCAGGAACGATCCCCTGAGGTTCTGCGCCGCCAGCACCAGCAATTGCCCGCGTTTCGCATCGATGCCGAGTTCGACGATGGAACGGTTGGCCAGCTCGATGGGCGTCCCAAAGGCGTGATCCTTGAGCGAGTAGGGGATGATCCGCGCGCTCTGGCCGCCGGCTTCGGTGGGGTAGGCGGCGGTGGCCAGCCAGGCGGTGCCGCGGCTATCGAAGACGATAGCCGCCGTGACCCGCACCCGCGCTTTCGGCGCCAGCGCGCCCAGGTCGGCCAGCTGCTCGAACCGCTGCGCCACCGGATCGAAGCACCCGAAGCGCGCACTCGTCCGCGGGCCGGCGGTGATGAAGTAAATCCTGCCGTCCGGTCCGACCGTCAGCGGGGTGGATACCTCCGTCGCCCGCCACGTCCCCGGCATCTCGCGATGGGAGACCAGCAGGCGCGACGGGCCGGCGTCCTCGGCATGGACCAGGCAGGCCATAGAGAGCAGCACGAGGATGCCGAGTATTTTTTTCACGGAGAAGCATTGCATGATTGTACCTTTCCCAGCGTTGATGTTCTGTTGGTCGGGTCGGACATGTCAGACCTGTCGGATGGATCGGATATTGTCAAGCCCCTCATGGAATTTCATACAGGTGCAGCGCCACCGGGGTGTCGCCGTAGCCGCCGCCGTTCAGTCCGCCGCCGAAACGTTCATACAGGTCCTGCCCACGGAAGTCGTCGATGAAGAAGCCGTCGCCCGCGGTGATCTCACGATCCTCGAAAAGCACTGTAATCTTCGTACCCGCCTTCAATCCGGCCATCGTGACGGTGGTCTTCGCCAGCGCGTCGGACGACGGGCCGAGCTGGTCACCCCAGATTTCCGTCTCTTTGCCGTCCGGCGTCACCACCGACATGCGACCCCAGTTCGCCGTGCCGTCTTCATGCAGGAAGGCGAAGCCGTCCACCAGCTTGCCGTCCGCCCCCAGCGCGGCCAGCGGGATTTCCATTTTGACCCAACCGCCCGCGGCGGGCAGGTTGCCCAGCGCCGCCGCCGTACCGGGGATGGCTTCCGTCAGCGCGAAAGGCAGCGGCTTGCCGTACCAGCCGGAGAAGGCGAAGCCCTGCGCGTTCCGGTAGAACATGGAGAGGAACCAGTGCGCGGCGGTTTTATCGGTGTGCAGCTTCGCCAGGTCGAATTGCCCCCACTGCCCGGCCGCCGTCCAGCGTCCATCCGCTTTCGCCAGCACGACCAGGCCTTTCGGTGTGTCTTTCGCGTCCAGCTTTACCCACTGCACCAGCGTGCTGCCCGCCGGCCACCCGCGGGCGTCGGGCAGGTTCTCGATGCCGATGGCACGCGGACCGCTATCCGCAAAAAGGTCTGCGCCGTAACTGTTCGCCGCGGTGCGAAACACGCTTGGTTGCTCGGTCACCTTCACCCGGCCTGCCTGCGCGTCACGCTCGTTGGACCAGCGCCAAGTGCCCACGGTCATGCCGTGCGTCGTCGCCGCGATGAGGTAGGTTTTGCCGTTGGCACGGCGGGCGAAGTGCTCGATCCACGGTTCCAGCGAGACCGCCGGCCCGACATCCTTCGAATAGAAGGCCGGTTCCATACTCTGCAACTCGGCGTGTAAGCCGCGGAAGAGCGACTGGTCACCAAGGCCATGGGCGAACTGCCAGCCGCGGCACCCGCGCATCGCCTCGACAAAGGCATGGAAGCGCCAGCGCTCATACGGCATGTCTTCATACAACTGCGGTCGCAACCACGAGGCTTTCGCCTGCCCGGTGATGAGCGGCTGCAGGTCGGTATGCAGGTTGGCGGGGTAGAAGGGTTCCGTCTCCGGATCGTAGATGTCGAAGAAGGGCGCCTTCTCCCACTCGAAGCGGTTCCAGAAGCCGCCGTGGCCGACCATCACCGGCTTGCCGGTTTTGGCGCGCAGCGAATTCGTCACCGTTTCCAGGCCTTTCAACTCCTCCGGCGTCATGGCGGTGAACAGGCTAAAGGATTCCTCGATGCCTGGGGCGGTGGAGACGACCATGGGCGCTGTTTTCAGGTAGGCCAGAGCGTCACCCAGTGTATCCAGCACGGCAGGATCGGTCAGCGGGTACCCGGCCAGGAACGCGCTGGATGCATACAGATTCTGTTCGTTCCACGCCTTTTCGAGTTTCGTCTTCGGAGTCACGCCGGCTCCGGGATGCGTATCGGCGATATAGCGCAAAGTATTGAAGTCGTTGCGCGAGCGTGTATATGGCTCGCTGGTGAAGCGGTCATAGATGCTCCATGACGGCAGGTTATGCAAGTCACAATACTTGCCCCCGGGATCGGCCAGTCCATCATAGGCTGGCTGGAAGCCGTAGATGGCTCCCCACGGCATCCACGGTTTGCCGTTCACGAGCACGCCTTCCGGTTCGACGCTCACCGTCTGCACGGGCAGCTGCGCCGGTTCGTGCGCCAGGCGGCAGAAAGGCACGGAATCCACCGTCGCCAGCACCTCTCCGGCGACGTCGCGCACGGTGGCGCGCACCAACCAGCTCCGCAACGGATTGTCGAACGGCTGCACCGGCAGCGCGGTCACGTCCAGGTCGGCCAGCCGCAGGTTGGTGAAGTCGCCGCGCAGGCCGTTGGGGATTTTCATCCGCTGTGCCGCCAGTGCCTCCGGCGTGACGGGAATATCGAGTGTGTTGACTACCTGATTCGTGCCGCGCTGGATGATCTCGAGGCGCGCCGTTGCCGCATGCTGCATCGTCTCGCTCGACAGTCCCAAATTCAAGCGCACGAGCTGCGTGGTCTGTTCCGGCGTCAGGTACAGGTTGCCGAGTTGCAAGTCAATCGGCGTAGGCCACGCGGTCAGCCACAATTCGGTAGCGCCCAGCGTTTTACCTTTCGCATCGACCAGGCTTAACGTGCCGTAATATTCGGTATAGGCGGTCGGGCAGGCGTCCAGCATGTAAGGCAGCGCAATCTCCGCCGTCTTCCCCTTGCCGATGGTGGCGGGGATAGTAAACTGCGATTGCTTGCCCGACGGCAAGGTGAGCGCCAGCTTGACCGTAATATTCATCCCCGGTCCGGGACTGAAAATGCTCGCGCGCAGCGTGTTCCGGCCGATCATCTGCTCGCCAAGTGACACATTGCTGACACGAATGCCGCCGGTGCGCAGCATCTCGATTTCGGGTACAGCCTTCACTCCGCGTGCCGCCAGTTCCGCTGCGGTGGATTCCGGTTCAAACACCCGCACGTCATCCCACCAGAGCGTGCCGGAAATGATGTTCTGCGGTTGTAAACTGGTGTCGTCCAGCGTGTAGCCGTTCACTCCGCGCGCGCACAGCCGGATTTGCAGCGTCTTCACCGCCTGGCGCGGGCTGAAGACCTGCCGCACCAGCCGCCAGTCGTCGGTGCCGATGGAGAGGGGTGCCTTGTGGATGAAGAGCATGCCTTCCAGCCGCTGCCCGTTCTCGTCCGCGCCGTCGATCTGCAGCATGCACAGGTGGTCGGTCTTCACCCACGCGTGCACCTCGATGAGCCGCGGCTCCGCCTGGTTGAGGGGAATGGGCGTGGAGGTGACGGATTTCTCATCGCCGGCGGCCACCATCATCTTCAAACTGCGCGTGCCGGCGTGGGCAATCAGGTTGTCCGCCGCCACCGGCCCGCGGTTGTCGAAGGTGGAATTGTGCCAGGTATTGAACAGGTAGTAATTGCCGGGCGGGAAATACGTGTATTTCTCGGGCTGTCCCCATCCGGTCGGGTATCCCTGTTTATCGAGGGATTCAAAGCCGCCGTTGGACAGCAGGTTGGGAGAGGCGGGGTCGGCATCCTCCAGTATCGCCTGGCCGATTTCGACTTCCCCGGCGCCGGTATAACGCAATGCCACGCGCGCCGTGCCAGGCAGCACCGGGCCGTTGGGGTCATTGGGCATGGCGGCCAGCCACTGCGCCACGGGCAGCTTCACCTCGACCCATTGCCAGTCATAGGTGCCGGCCGGGATGGGAGTGGTGGCGGTGACGGTCGGGGGCGTGACGCTGCCAAAGGCGGAGTCCATGCCGATATCGCCCGGCGGGCACAGGCTCAGTTCCAGCGTGCCGGCGTTGGCGCCCACGTCTTTCCCGCGCACCTGCACGCGGAAGGTCAGGTCGCGCACCAGTGCCAGCGGCGCCTTGCTGCGCACCGGGGCGATGCTGGGGAAGCGCCCGGCATCCGCCATGCCGCCCAGCGATTTCTCATCATGCACCAGCACCCAGTTCACCCGTTGGGAGACATCGGCGTTGGGCCCGCGCAAGATCATGCGGCGCTGCTCCATCGGCGCGTCGGCGTTCTGCCACTCCCAACTGCCCCGGCACTCCCACCCGTCGGGGTTGAAGTCGCGCCGGTTGAAGTGCTCGGAAGAGAAGCAGTAGTGGTGATTCTTCACCTCGGTCAGCCGGGTGATCCAATCATCCTGGAATGTCCCGTTGCGCAGCAGGTTGCCCGCCGCCCACGCCGGTGCCAGCAGCATCGAGACGATGCATGCGATGAGTAACACGATTTGCAGTCTGTTCATGACTGGTTCTCCTTCGAAAATGATCTGTTCTACCCGGCATATCCGGGGCATGGAATCAGCCAGCATGGATGGCTTCAGTAACGGACTCCAGCGAGCGGGTGTTGCGAGACTGCCTCCCAGGCCAATGTTTGCAGCAGGTGATTGAGGACATCGTCCCACCGCGGATTATCCGCCAGCACAGTGGGAATCGGCAGGCCTTGCGGACTTCGGCGATAGATTGCGGCGAAGTGGCAATAGCCGGCCAATGCCATAAGCGGCGGCGCCGGGTGGCCCCAGCTGTCGGTGAACAGCTCGGATTGCCTGTCCAGCCCTGACACCGTTCCGGTAATGATCTTTTCGCGCAAGGCTAGCGTCGCCTGGGCATCGGGAACGACGAAGACTGCGCATTTGCCGATTTCTGCGTTCAACGCGTTCACGTAGTCTTCCATCACCTGGAAATACGCTTGGTGTGGGGGCAACAATTCGGCCATCGTCGTAGCAGCGTATTCTTCGGGAGATTTTGGCATGCGGTTGCTGGGATCAAACGGAAAGCGATCCTCGGGCAGCCAGAGTTCCTGCACCGTCACGCGAACGCTCGGGTTATACTCGACGGCCAGCTTCGCGAAGTTGCGAATGCCTTCATCCGGTCCGCTCATGCATGACAATGTCAGGACATCCACGTTGCCGGCGCGCAGCGCCTTTTTCGCTTCATTTTGTTCATCCGGTACGTCCCAGTGTTGAATGGCGCGCGACCCGCCGATGGGCGACGTGCCCACGATACAATGGTCAGCAAAGCCGGCGTCCCTGGCCATGTCGGCCAGAATATCAGCGACCCAGACATGAAAGCTGTGACCGCAAGTGAAGACACGCTGACCCTGGGTAACAGGATTGTTATACTCGTGCTCCATCATGCCCCTTTCCTTCTGGTTCCGGCACCCGCATCACACAGCGGAAGCCGGTGCCGCCGCCCTGGCCCATCGGGAAACCGTTGTCCCGGTAGGCCGTGCGGAAGCGATATGGGTAATACAGACTTCCGGAACCACTGCGCAGCACGCGCGTTGTGCCTTTCGCCGGTCCGGTAGGATTCTTTGCGGGAGCTGTTTTGTAGTAATTCGCGTCATACCAGTCCGCGCACCACTCCCGTGCATTTCCCGCCATGTCCAGGCATCCATACGGACTGGCGTCTGCACGGATAGCGCTCTTCTTCAGGCGTTTCCCGGCGTCCCAGTCGTTGCCCCAGGGGTAGATGCGCCCATCCGTGCCTCGCGCCGCCTTTTCCCACTGCGCCTCGGTGGGCAGTTCGGCGCCCGCCCACTGCGCGTAAGCGGCGGCGTCCTCCCAAGAAACATTGACGATGGATTGCTCCTCTATCGTCCCTTCCGCCAGTCCGGGCATCTGCCGATTCGTCTCCTGGCAGAATTTCCGGTATTGCGCCACCGTCAGTTCAGTTTTGTAGATGTAGTAGGCGTCCAGGTAGACGGTATGCTGGGGCAGTTCATCCTGGAACTTCCGCTCGTCCTCACCAGGTGGCACGTCTTCCAGGCACGCCGCGAGCTGTTCCGGGCTGGTGCCCATCACAAACTCCCCGGCGGGCACCAGCATCATCTCCACGCCGTCCTTCGGGTTGATCTTCACAGCTGGCAGCGGCGTCTCTGGCGTTTTCGCCGGCTCCTCGGCGGTAGCCAATCTTGCCCACGGGATACATCCCAGAGCACAGGTGAAAACAAGCAGCAATATGCAAATCAGCTTATGCATGGTTCCCCTCGGTTTGAATGGCATCTTTGCGGGATATGTGATTCGACATACAATTTATCGATGCGTTACCTCACCGGTTCCGGTATACGAACTACACACCGGAAACCGATGCCGAAGTAGTTTCGGCTCAAGGGGAACGTTTCGCTCCGATAGGTCGTGCGGAAAAGGTATGGGAGACTCTGGCTATACGTTCCTCCGCGCATCACGCGCGTGGCGCCCTTTTCGGGTCCTGTGGGATTTCGGACGGGAGCGTTTTTATAATACGCGGGATCATACCAGTCCGCGCACCACTCCCACACGCTCCCCGCCATGTCCAGACATCCGTAGGGACTGGTATCCGCAGGAAGCGTGCCTGCCGCTTTCCGATGACCTTTCACGACTTTGCGCGCGTCCCACGCGTTGCCCCAGGGGTAGACACGCCCATCCGTACCGCGCGCCGCCTTCTCCCACTGCGCCTCGGTGGGCAACCCGGCGCCCGCCCATTGCGCATACGCGGCAGCATCCTCCCAGGTCACACCCATCATGGGATAATCAGCCCAGTTCGCGACTTCATCCATCATACCGGCTTCCGGCCGGCCTGTCGCCTTGCAGAACCGATTCCATTGCGCGATGGTTACCTCGGTTTTGTAGATGTAGTAGGCGTCCAGGTAGACGCTGTGCTGGGGTAGCTCATCGTTGAATTTGCGCTCGTCGATACCTGCGGGGACGTCTTCTAAACACGTCGCCAGTTGCTCTTTGCTGGTGCCCATCAGAAATTCGCCGGCGGGCACCAGCACCATTTCTACGCCGTCCTTCGGGTTGACCTTCACAGTCTGCAGCGGCGCTTCCGTCGTTTTCGTCGGCTCCTCCGCGAAGGCAAATCCGGCCCGCGGGATGCACCCCACGGCACAGGTGAAGAGAACCAACAGTACGATGTGAAGCCTGTTCATGGTTACCCTCGCGTTAAATTGCACTGAGCCTTCATCCTTCCGCACCCCTGCGTGATAAACGGTTGGACACACGATTCGAGAAAAAGAACAACACAGGTTATAACTCATGTCCTGTGACGCAATCATCGGGATCATACACGTCAGCGTCGAATCAGGTCGATATGTTTCAACTAACCGGTACCAATCATCGCCTGCAGGCAAGTGTTAAGGTTGATGGCACTTTCCCCGCTCAACATACGACATCACGCCTCAGTATCATAACTCACCTCAGTGCTCGATCACAATCACATCAGCTTCGTCCAGTTCGGTCAACGTCACCGTGACCACACCATTACCGTTATTGACCTTGACAGGCTTCCTGCACGCGGTCGAGACTTTCCTGGCGGGTCGCACGCCCGACACAGTGATCCGCACATCGTTGGCCTTACCGTCTACGCTTTTCGCCAGGTTGACCACCGTGACAATTGTGGCCTGCGCATTCACCAGTATGTTGGCAACCACGCCGCGGTGGTTGGCAGCGCAATCCGGCGGCAATTGCAGATCCTGCGGCGGACGTAGAATCACCCCGGCCGCCTGACGATCGTAGTCCACCGGTTCGGTCTGCGAGAAGTACCATTCCGGCCCCCCCTTACCCATGGGACGCGCCGGCAGCAGGCCTTTGCGCACATAGGCCTGTCCAGGCAACGTACCGATGTAGTAACCGCGACCCTTGCCAATCGTGGTGCCGACAAAGGCCGGCATACCGGCTCGGGTGAATTTACCGAGCACAATAGCCTCGGCGGTCGGTGTGAATACTTCCAGCGTTGCTAGTGCTTCGATCGCGGGCAATTTAGTTTGCTCACCCCCGCTGATCTGCACAGTATCCAACGGCTCCAGTTGCAGCAATTCGAGCTTAGCGCGTAACGCACCGCGGTAAAGCGTGGCCTTCTCGACTTTATCGCGGCCAACGAGCGCATCAAGATCTTTTAACGGTTCGTCATACTGATCCTTCCGTGCCGCTCCGGCAGTCAGATACAGTGACCCTCCCGCGTTTACCCAGTCCTGAAGCGGCCTGACGGCCTTGCGATCGAGATTGCGGCCGCAGACATACAGCACGCGATAATCCTTCAGCCATCCCTCGGCGACATCACTTTCCGTCAATAAGTCGACCTGGTAGCCGGCGTTGCGAAGGCAGTGCCAGATACTTTTTCGTTCTTCCTGACTGACATTGGTGGCTTTGGTTCCGGGTGCGACACCCCACTGGTTCTGCTGCCCTTCGATTTCCCAGACATCCGAAGCCTCAGAAAGAAGGATGGCTACTTTCGCGGGACGGGTGCGGGCAGGCAGCAGTTGGTCTTCGATATTGCCCGCCATGCCGCTGATTTGCCGTATGCCCCGGCCGGTCTCAGCCATGCCACCGCGGAAACTGATGTAGTTTTCCGTCGCGAAGGCATCGGGACTGACGAAAAAGAAGTCCAGATCCTTGATGCCTTGCCCCCATAATGTCACCGCGTTTTGAATTAAATGCTGGCCGGTATTCCCGGGAAAATGGGGCATGGTGAAGAACATCATCGGCGTGTCGTGGTACTTCGCCCCGGCGCGCAGGTATGCGGCCTGGAAATCGATCACCAGGCGGCTGGCCTCAGGCATCATGTAGTCGTAGTCCTCGCTCCAGGCCAATGTCATGCCGCCGCCTTTGAACTGCTCGATGAAACTCGACTGATTCATCCAGTAGAACGGGTGCATGCCACCCAGGTTAGCCGTCGTCTTGAAATGCGGGCCGACGATGCGGGTCATTTCCTGCGTCAGGGTTGCGAATTTATTGACGCCTTGTTCGATGGCGAACTCGTGCGACCACCAGAACAATCGCTTCAGGTTCCTGCCCGCCTCGCCTTCGGATAGGCCGGTCTTGGTGCTTGCAGTGAATTCCGCATCGGAAATCGGCTTGATTGCATCGTATGATTGCGCGCCCAACTCGTCGGGTTTCACCCCCCGAGCCCTCAGGAAGTCACGGAAGTCGGCAACGGTCTTCTCGTTCTTCGCGTCGAGTGACGGTGGGAGAATCTCATCGCCGAATGAGTTGTAGTAAAAACGTGATTGTGCGCCGGTGTCGATGACCGGCTCACCCTTGGGGTTCGCGGGATCGGGCCTGGTAATCCTGGCCCTGACATCAGCCGGATTCTCGGTGTGCTGATTGTATCCGGAAAGCTCGGTGATCGACGCGCCCTTGTTCGCGTAGTAGGCGCGGGCCGCGTCGGTGGCTGCCGCGTTGTTCCATTCATACGGCCAGGTGTTCAAACCCAGGGCCAGTGCATAATCGAGGCACACTCCGAAATCCGGACGCTGCGGCGACATCGCCCCGTTATACGCCGCAGTGATGTGGCCCCAGAGCCGAAGCTTTTTCGGCAGCGGTCCCACGCGCGGGTACGCATCGAGCTGCCGGGTCATCTCCCGGAACACGTCGATGAACTTGAGCGTCGCCTCCCGGCCTTGCGGTCGGTGCAGGTCGGGTTGGATCAGCACGGTCAACTCCGGCTCGGTGGGCATCCTGGTGAATGACTTGACAATTGCTTTTTCCGTCGGTTGCAGCGCCAAATCCATGGTGAAGGTCAATTCGGCGGGTGGGTTGGCGCCGGGAGCAAGCACCGCCGACGCGACGAAAGGACTGCTGTTCTCGGGATTCATCGTCGGACCGATGCCGATCCACGGTGATACCTCGCCAGGCCCGATGGGCTTGCGCCACTGGCCGCCGTTGTCTGTCAGCGGCGTCCCGTTGTCGTTCATGATCAGCTTGCCTGCCGCGTCGTAGAAGCGCACCAGAGGCATCGACCAATAGGTCATCATGTAGAAGATGTGAGCGGGACGATGGTTCCAGTGATCGTAAGAGACCACGATGGGCTGTGCACCGGTATTTCTGAAACGTGCGTAGACGGTGTTCGTTCGCTGGAGCTCGGGCAACAGCGGAAAGTTGTTTAGCTCTGCGCGATAGAGCGGCCAGGTGTGATTGATGGCGTAGGTATCTTCTGGTTTCGGGTATGTTGGCCCTGACATCTCGGAAATCAGCGAGGTAATCAGGATGGCGTCCACGGAACGGGCGCCGACTCGCTCCACTACGGGCAGGCCACCGGCGTCGCGCGGACCGCGGAACCCGGCGGGCAGCGCAGCCTTGTAGAGCGTCACGCGATAACGGCCCGCCGCCAGGTCCGTCTCGTAACCCTCGGCGGCGTCGTGATCCATGCCCCAGCCCCAATACAGGTCGTCGGTCTGCAGCCTGTTGAAAGAGAAGTGGCGCAGCGCCCCACGCAGGCCATACACCTTGTCATACGCCTTGCCTTCGGGTTTGCCGGCAGCGTTGAGTTTCTCGATCCGGATGCCGAACGGGTAATTAAAAAACGGCGGACACTCGTATTTGACCCACACCTTATATTTACCATCCCGGGGCACTTCGATGTCCTGTAGTGCCGCGGACGGCGTCTCACTGGCATCGCAGACGGCGGCAGCCATGCGGCTGGCAAACACGGCGCCAAAGACCATATTTTGATACAAATCGCGACCCCACAGGCCGGCTGTCCATTGCGGCGTGAAACCCTGTGGTCCCCAGATCACCCCTTTCATGTCCTCGCATTCGATAGGGATACGTACCACGCCTTCCCCATCGATGCTGGCGGTCACGACCGCCGGCCCACCGCCGACTACGGCAGGCGGTGCCGCGTGGCCAATAGAACCACACATCAGCGCGATTATCGCACTGATAAGGTAATGAAACCACTTCATGGCGCATCTCCTAAAACGAATTCCTGCATCATACGATTCGTGGGAATAGTTACAACACCGGTTCTAGCGCATGCTCCTCTGAAAAAGGTGTTATGGTTCCGGCAAACGCACCGCGCACCGGAAGCCGGTGCCGAAGAAGGTCCGGCTCATGGGGAAGCCGTTGTCCCGGAAGGACGTCTTCCAGGCACTCCGCGAGTTGTTCCTTACTGGTGCCCATCAGGAACTCCCCGGCGGGAATCAGCACCATCTCCGCGCCGTCCTTCGGGTTGACCTTCACGGCCGGCAGCGGCGTTTCCGTCGTTTTCGCCGGCTCCTCCGCGAAGGCAAAGCCGACTCACGGGATGCACCCCACGGCACAGGCGAAGAGGACCAGCAGTACGATGTGAAGCCTGTTCATGGTTATCCTCAGGTTCAGGAGCACCCCCCGTCGATAATCTTCCGGTAAGTTCGGTTTCGACAGACCGATTTCCTTTAACAGGATTAGACACCGGGGGAGCGCAAAGTTATCGGAAGACTTTCTTATTGCGCGCCAAATGAATTCGGGGCTGCGGGACTGTGCAGCCGGGCGTCCCTCTGCAGGAACGCGAGCGTAAATGAGCATAAAAGACTGTCAATGGGCACTGGTTATGGCGGGCTCGCTTGGGGGAAAACCCCCGACTTTTTTCGCCAAACCCCTTGGCAAACAGACGTTTTTATGGTAACGTATATCATGCAATGCCTTCTGGAGACGACAACTCGCAATTCAAAACTTACTACTTACCATTCATTAAAAAATGCCCCACCCCACCCCTTTTAGCCGCAAATTGCCGCAAAATGCCGCATTTTCTGATACTCATTCTTATCTTGGAATGAATACAAACGTTTTAGGAGACCGTTTGGGACTGCATGAATCGGCTCCCGCGCACGCTTGCGTTGTATTTACCGCCCCCCACTTCTCTGCTATACTTCCCTTCGGCATTTTCGCTTCGAGGGGGTTACTCATGAAGTCCGCGTTAATGGTCCGGGGCGGGTGGGACGGTCACGAGCCGGTACAGACGGTCGACTTTTTCGCTCCGTTCCTTCAGGAGCAGGGGTACGACGTGCGCATCTCCGACACGATGGACATCTACACCGACGATGCGTATATGAAATCATTGAGCCTTATCGTGCCGATCTGGACGATGGGCGCCATCACCGGCGAGCAGGAGAGCGGGCTGCTCAAGGCCATCGCGAGCGGCGTGGGGGTGGCGGGCTGGCACGGAGGCATGGGCGACGCTTTCCGCAACAACACCGGCTACCAGTACATGGTCGGCGGGCAGTGGGTGGCGCACCCGGGCGGCATCGTGAAGTACCGGGTCAACATCACGAAACCGGGCGACCCCATCGTCGCCGGGCTGTCGGACTTCGACATGGAATCCGAGCAATATTACATGCACGTCGATCCGGGCAACAAAGTGCTGGCCACCACCACTATTAGCGGCGAGTTCGATCCGTGGACCAAAGGCACCGTGATGCCGGTGGTGTGGAAGCGCATGTGGGGTCAGGGCCGGGTGTTCTACACCTCGCTGGGTCACGTGGCGAAGGACTTCCAGGTCCCCGAAGCCGCTGAAATCACCCGGCGGGGGATGATGTGGGCAAGCCGGTAAGCGAAGTTTTGAGTTTTGAATTGATCCTAATTTGGCTCATCGAAAATACAGAGACCGATCATAGCGCCCATTACGGTGGTTGAGTAGGCAGGAAAGCCTGACCAAATTTCCTCGCTGCTCTCAAGCCGTATCGAAACGGTACTCCGTTCGTTAAACCACCTCTTCTATAAAGCCCGTTCCCGCAAGGTTCACCTATTGACGCG
>Ga0315284_10007400_pt1 | contig 15690 bp, 10 predicted proteins | sample YL17G09_16_MG_FD_203696 | JGI IMG/M metagenome (GOLD analysis project Ga0315284, IMG submission 203696) | Sediment microbial communities from Yellowstone Lake, YNP, Wyoming, USA - YL17G09_16 | ecosystem: Environmental > Aquatic > Freshwater > Lake > Sediment | place: USA: Wyoming | collected... | reverse complement strand
GACATTTTGACGCCGTACAAGAGCGAGTACATGTGGAAGGGGATGCGCTACGGTAACACGAAGCTGAAAGCCGCGGGATGGAAACAGGCCGTGAGTACGAGCGAAGGTATGGGAAGATATTATGCGTATTGGCGGGAACAGGGTTCGAGTGAGAAGAGCCGCTGAAGAAATGCGAGCCGAGACACGGAACCGAATCAGCATTGGACACGTGGTTCACGGTCTGGGGATCGGGGGTCTCGAAAGGATCGTTGTCACGCTGATGGAGGGAGTCGATCGGGGCGGGTTCTCATCGTGTGCGTATTGTCTCGAGGGCGGCGGCGAGTTAATGGTGGAGATGCGGGAGAAGGGCTACCGGGTGAGAGCGATTGAAAAGCGGCCGGGTGTGAGTTTCTTGCTTCCATGGCGGCTCGCGAGACTGTTCAAAGCAGACAAGATTGACATTGTCCACTGCCACAATTTTGGCGCCTTCGCCTATGGCGCGACGGCCGGGCGGTTGGCCCGGGTGGGCGGTGTGGTTTACACCGCCCATGGTCCCGAGTTCCCCTGTCGGCGGCGGCAAGCGTTCTTTCAGCGGCTACCTCTGGCGGATCGTGTCGTTACCGTTTCCGATTTCATCCGGCGGGGCGCCGTCGAGGGTGCCCGTCTCGATCCGACGAAGGTAACCACGATACGCAACGGGGTCGACTCTCAGCGGTTCTCCCGTAGGGAAGGGGGCGGCGTAGGAACGAAACGACGCGACATCGGTGTGGAAGAGTCCGACGTCGTAATTGGCGTTGTTGCCCGTCTGACGCCTGAAAAGGATCACGCCACCCTTATCGAGGCGTTCTCTCATCTGGCGGCCGGCCGCCAGGAGGCAAAATTGGTCATCGTCGGCGACGGCGAGCTGATGGGAACGCTGAGAGACCAAACCGCGCGATTGGGACTGGAACACTCGGTGATGTTTCTCGGTAATCGAACGGACGTTGCGGATCTGCTCCGGCTGTTCGACGTGTTCGCACTGTCCTCGAAAGAGGAGGGACTGGGGATCACGATTCTGGAGGCGATGGCGTCGGGAGTGCCGGTTGTGGCAACGAGCGTCGGAGGGATTCCGGAAATCGTGGAACACGGGGTCACGGGGGTCATGGTGCCGCCGGGCCATCCGCGGGTGCTCGCCGATGCCATCGAATGGGTACTGAAACATCGAGAAGAGGCTGCTGCCATGACGCTCAGGGCTCAGCGACGTATCGAGCAGCGATTCGCGGTTGGGCGGATGATCGAGGCGTACGAGGATCTCTACCGGAAGCTGACTTCCGGAATCCACGGTCACACGCGCCAGGCTTAAGCGGCTACGGTCCGGGAGAGGGGCGGCGCCTGGAAGGGCACGGGAGAATGACCACCTTGGCTTATGTCGTGAGCTGAAAGGACGCCGAATGGATGACAATCCGAAATGTCCCGTGTGCGGGGCCCGTGACTGGGAACGGGTCCACAACTATCATTACCGGCGCCCCGGCAATGCCGTCGTGACGTCGCCCTTCGGCGAGTACGTGAGGCTACGACACAGGGTTCTTTTCGAAATCTGGTTCCCGGAGGAGGAAGAGGTGTTCCTGACCTCCGTATTGTGTCGTCGATGCGGCTTTATGGGCTATACCCCGAGGCCCACCGCTGCGGATATCGATGCCAAGTATCGTTTTCTTCAGACTACAGAGATGGATATTGGCGGTCAAAAAGGCGACCGACGCTCGGCGGACATTGACCGAAAACGCGCGGAGCGCGTGTATCGAACGGTTGCTGGCCATGTGAAAGCCGACCGGATGCGCATTCTGGACGTCGGCGGCGGCAACGGAAAATTGCTTCGGCCGTTTATCGAGCGCGGCCATTCATGTGTCCTGGTTGATTACAACGTGAGACCCCTCGACGGTGTCGAAAAGATCGCGGACAGACTTGAAGATGTCGAGACAGGCCTTCGGTTTGATGTCATCATATCGAGCCACGTTCTCGAGCACCTTGCTCATCCGGGCGAGGCGCTTCGCCGCATGTCGAGTCTCTTGAGCGAGCGGGGAATAGTCTACGGCGAGGTTCCTCGGGGAGTTTGGGGAGGGATCGGAATCGACGAGGATCCGGTGACCCATATAAATTTTTTCACCTGGCGCTCGTTTGAGTTGCTTTTCATCGATCAGGGCATGGAGGTGTTGGAGAGCAAGGAGTTCGTGGGAGCCTACAATAGAAGGATGGATGTTGTCGTCGTGGTGGCCCGTCAAGCCAGCGGAGAGGTGACGATCTCCTTCGACGGAGCCGTCGCGGAGACTCGCCGGCTGCTCAGCCCATCGATGGCAGCCAAGGCGCTCCGCCTGTGGAGATTGAGGAAGTTTCGTGAGTTCATCAAACGATAGAGCCAGACCGAAACTTCTTCTTGTGGCCTACGACTTCCCGCCTGTGAGGAGTGCGGGGATGTACCGGATTGTGGGAATGACGAAGTATCTTCGACGAATGGGCTGGGACATCACGGTGCTTACGGTGAACGATACGTTTGCATGCAAAACAGAAGCCGCTCTAAAATTGGTTCCCGACAGCGTAGGCGTTTTGAGAACGAGTTCTTTCGAGTCCCAACGGTTCGCGCGATTAGTTACAGCGAGAATCAACGGAAGACGTGATTTGGAGGGCTGAGAGAACGCCTCGTGCGGTGGGTTAAGAAAATTGGGCAGTCGAGCGCTTGAACTGGTATTTAGCTGAGGTACAGGTGTTTGTACAGCGAATTGAAGATCGCTTTGCCCTGTGGGGCGTGAAAGTTCTGTGTTTCGGCATCTTATCGACGGGCGCCGGACGCGCGATATTCAAGGTGTTTGTCACGATGAGCGTAGAATGAGTATGATTCGCTGACGAGGGGACAGTTGGATTTCTCGGTGGGCGACGAGGGTGACCTGATACAGAATAGCAAGGTGGCTTTGAACGATTTTGAAACGGAATAGTAGGACGGCAACTTCAGGCCTAGCCATTCCACCGAAGAATGGGGCATGCTCCGAATCAGCGAGCGAAGACCGGGTATCCGGTTCGAATTGGCCTCTCTCTCAGACTTGCTGCCTCGCAGACGGATATATGTGGAGGTGTGAATAACCGTGCTTCAGAATCTGCGATCGATTCTATGTGGAAAGAGAGGACACCCCACGGGATGTCAGGTGTGGTTGTTCTTCGGAGGAGTGACGATTCTGAAAATCACCCTGTTTGTACTCGCCGTGTCTCAGGGGTTCGCAAGGCCCTTCGTAGGCGGTAACGCGCGGGCCTTCTATATACCCGCTGCCCAGCACATCATCCAATCAGGACAGTATAATGACAGACAGACCCGGGGATTCAGTTCTATGGCGCCCGCCTACTCCTATTTGCTGGCGGGGCTGCTCAAGGCGACGGCAGACAATTACTTGGAGATCGCCGTCGTCATTCAAATGATTCTGGACTGTCTGACCGCCGTGCTCATTGTTTGGTTGGGAAGGCTGATTTCAGCGCCAGGAGTCGGCGCCGTCGCTGGGTTCCTGTGGCTATTGTATCCTCCTGAGGTGCTGATCTCCACCTGGATCACCCCGGAACCTCTTTACACGGTCTTGCTTGTATTGAGTGTCACTCTTCTAGTGGTGTCGGTGAAGAAGAACAACACGCGTTTCGCATTGGTCAGCGGTTTGATTATGGGGGTTGCTGCCCTCACGCGAGCTGCCAGCCTCTTGTTCGCTCCGTATTGGGGGATCCTTGTTATGATGCGCCGCGGGCGCCGCCTCTGGAAACTCGCACTAGTGGTCGTCGTAGGTGTTTTACTTGCGGTGCTTCCGTGGACGTTGCGAAACGCATTGGTGTTGCAAGACTTAATATTGATCCAGACCGGTACGGGGTACGTATTCTGGCAAGGATCGCTGGAAGAGCTCTGGGATCTCAAAGGCAAGGTTTCTGAGACGGCGCAGAGCACTTTTGATGAGGCAGAAGCGGAGGGAATCGTAAAGCCCACTGACCAGAAGATGAGCTCGCTGGATCGCTGGAAGCTTAGGGTTGGACTACGGAACTACAGACTCCGGCTTGAGGAGCGGCCGTTGTCGTTTATTCCCTTTGCTGCCCAGAAGTTTTTCCGACTTTGGTACGGGATTGAAAGCGCTAACCGACTTAAACAGATTGGCTTGGGATTCTTTTCGTTGCTGGTTGTGCCGATGGGTGCGCTTCAGATCATTCGTTGGCGGAAATCGGCCCCTCACGTGTTCTGGGTGGTTGCACCGCTCTGTATCTATTTCGTACTACTGCACTGGATCACGCTGCCGACGGTGCGTTACATGATCCCCGTCTATCCATTGTTTCTCCTTGGAAGCGTGCAATGGGTCATGTCGCGTTTTACGAATGTCTCACCAACGGACGTACACCTCAAATCATACACGTGTTAGTTTCGATGCGTCATAAACTCGGTGCGTCATGCGACGCAAGATGGCAAAAACAGTTTGATAAGCCGAGTAGGACCTGCTTACGAACGAGCGGACCGGTGAAATGAGAACGGAGGGTGCCAATGAAAAACTAGCGCGGGCCGCGTCTATCGGACGCTGGGCCGGCACATCAACTCCGAGCGGATGCGCGATCTCGACGTCGGCGGCAGAAACGGAAAGATTCTGCTTCCGTTCATTGAGCGGGGGCACTCGTCTTGGCTCGTGGACTACAACGTTCAACCCAACGACGGAGTACGGAAGATTGCGGACAGACTCGAAGATGTGCCCGCTGGCCGCCGTTTCGACCCGGCGATCTCGAACCACGTGCGCGAACATCTCGCCGAGCCCGCGGAAGCTGTACTACGCATGGCGGCTTTGTTGAGCGATCGCGGCGTTATGTGCGGCGAGGTGCCCGTAGGTGTGTGGGGAGGGATCGGTATCGAAAGAGGCCCGGTGACTCACATCAGTGTTTTTGCGAAGCAGTCGTTTCAAGGGCTTTTGGAGGCTCAGGAGTTGGCGCTTGTCGATATTGAGGAGCGCGTAGGGAGGGCGAATGGACGTCATTGTGGCGGTGGCTCGGAAGAGCACGACGTCGGTTACGATAAACTATGAAGGGGCCGCCGCCGAAACAAGGCGACTTTTATGCCCGTCGACCTTTATGAAGATCGGGCGTCTCTGGAGACTGAGGAGATTTCGTGAACTCGTTGGTCAGTGACGGGAAACCAAGACTGTTGCTCGTATCGTACGACTTCCCCCCGGTGACGAGCGCCGGAATGTACCGGATCGTGGGAATGGCGAAGTATCTCCAGCGAATGGGTTGGGATATAACGGTGTTGACGGTTAAGGACACGTTCGTTCACAAGACCGACGCGTCCCTGAGACTGATTCCAGAGGACGTGCGGGTAGTGCGGACCGACGCGTTCGAGTTTCGACGCGTCCGGCGGAGGGTGATGGGCGGAAGTGGGCGGGCGGGGATTGGACGGGCCGGTGAGAAAGGGTCCTCGGGGGAGGAAGGAGTCGGCATCCTGGAAAGGATCTTGACGGTCGTCTTTGATGCCATCGACAAGCTCTTTTCCTTCCCGGATGCAAAAGCCGGCTGGTGCCTTCCACTTTTTTTGAAGGCGTGGCAGCTCGTGAGCCGTGAGCGTTTCGATATCGTCTTGAGCTCGAGCCCCCCGCATTCACTGCACCTTTCTTTGCTTGTTCTCCGGAGACTCAAGCACTTCACGTGGGTGACCGACTTCCGTGACCCGTGGACCATCCCGGGACGCGGCGAAAAATCGTCCTTGGGGTTTCGAGTGCGGAGGTCGATGGAGAAGGCGGTGATCGCAACCTGCGACTACGTGGTCGCCAATACGCCTGGAAACAGGGATGCTCTTCTCCGGGAGTTCGGGAGGCGAATCGAGGGCCGTGTGAGCGTTGTGACGAACGGCCTCGACGTAGAGCTCGACGTCACGGGTTCCAACACCGGATCGCCCCCGGTGGACTGCGATTTGGTCTATATGGGAGAACTATATCCGGGGATGTTGGACGCGTACGCCCGTGCGGTGCGAGCGATTAAGGAGGAAGGAAGACATCGGATTCCCCTGCTTTGGGTATACGGCCGCACTCCGGGCCCGGCGATCCGACGGGTTGCGGAGGACAACGGTGTAAGCTCGTGGATTGTGCACAAGGGAAGAGTTTCTTACAGTCGTAGCCGGCAAATCATCACCGACGCCAAAGCTCTCCTCGTGCTGCTGCCGCATTGGGACGGACACGAAACCTGGGTTCCCAGCAAATTGTATTCATACCTGTTCTCCCCGTCGCCGATACTAGCGCTCGTCCCCCGGGGCGACGCGGCTCGAATTGTGGAGGAAACCGGCCGCGGTGTCGTAGTTGACACGGAGAAACCAGAGGAAATCGCAACCGCTATTGTCGAGTTTTTGAAGTCCGTTGATAGTGGCGCCTACGCCGGAGAAACGAACACTCAGGTAGTCGAGCGGTATCGTATGGAAAGCGTGATGGCTGAACTGAACGACGTGCTTGGGTGCTGCACGGGGACCGCTTTTGGGCGAGTTGGTCGCCCGGGTGGGGTCGTCACAGGGTCAGTGATCTGAGTTCGACGGATGGAAAAGAGAAATATCGCTGTAATCGCGGGGACGGCCATGACGGCGCTGGTCGCCGTCGGGATGTCCTTGTTGCTTCTCCATTCGTATGATGCCGCGATCATGGCTCTCTTTGTCGTCATTCCGGCGGCCCTGTTCTTCTTCGAACCGTTCGTGGGGCTCATTGTCTATACGTTGTATTTCTACGTACGCCCGCATGAGTTCGTATCGGCGTTGCATGGTGGGCGCCTGATGTTGTTTGTCGGGGCAGCGGCGTTCGCCAGCGCAATGGTGAGAAAGACTCTCGGAAAGGGACGATTCCGCCTGTTTCATAGCCCGCAGGATAAGCTCATGTGGTGGTTTATGGCGGCGATCGCCCTGTCCCATTTGTCCCAACTCGAATTCAACACGGCATTTCGGTCTTTGTTCGATTTTCTGAACGTGTTTGTGTTCTATTTCTTGATAACTAACCTCGTCGATTCGGAGCGCAGACTCCGTATTTTTACGGGTGCGCTTGTGCTCTTGACACTGGTGCTGGCCGTTCAAGGGATCGTTCAGTACTACGTTGGGGCGGGGCTCGCGGGTCAAACGGTGGGCGACGAGGGCAGGATTCAGTCGTTGGGGGGGTTCGAAAACCCCAACGCACTGGCAATGGCTCTCTTAATAGGCTTGGCGCTTTGCTATTTTGACATCATCGGGACGCGAAACAAGCTGGGGAAACTATTTTCGCTCGTTGCCGCTGTCACGATCTGTTTCGCGATCTATCTTACGAACTCCAGGGGGACGACGCTCGCTATGGGGGCGCTGGCAACCATATTGCTGATAAGAAAGGCGGGCTGGAGAAAAGGTGTGCCGGCGAGCGTTGTTTTTTTCGTTTTGATTATTGTTTTTGGACCATCGAGAATGTCCACGATTTCGCCGACGGAACCGTCGGCTTATGGGCGGATCGAAGCGTGGAAGACGGGTCTTGATTTCTTGAAGGCCCATCCGCTCTTCGGAATAGGAGCGGAGGCGTGGGGATCACGGTATCACTCCCTTGTGGCTCACAATTCGTTTGTCCATTGTGCCGCTGAGCTCGGACTGTTCGGAGTGCTTCCTTGGGTGACACTGATCTTCATATCTCTGAAAAACGTCAGATTTGTCAGCAAGAAAGAAGCTGGAGCACCCACATCCAGGCTGAACCTCGAGGGGGACAAGGTATTCTTCGCTGGACTCGCGTATCTATTCACTTCGATGTTCATATCCAAGACGTACAGCCCCCTGCTCTACATAATCGTGGGGCTCGCTTCGGCAGCGGTAAACGTGTATGCCAACCAGAGTGAACAACGCTTCGATCTATGGGAAAACAAGGATCTTGTATATAGCGCGGTAATGACGATTGCCGGACTTCTCGGGATCGGACTTTTTGTCAAAATTGTTGGGGTGTGATGATGGCGACTGGTCGGCATGTTTGCCGGCGCACCAGGTAGGAGAGGAAATGCCGAATTTGGCTGGTATATTCGACATGAGACCGGTGCCACAAGAGACGGGGAAGGCTGTTGCGCGCATCGCACGCCTGCTCGACGTGCCTGGCGTGCCCTACACGACACGGAGCTGGTGTGACGAGCGGTTTGGCGCGGTAAACCTGTTGACTGGAGTCTGCGGCAATTTGGAACAACCGGCGGCGAGTCAGGCCGGAACGGTACTTTTTCTCGACGGCGAGATCGCCAACCTGGTCGAGGCGTGGAGCATCGTTGCCGACGGGCGTGGGAAGGAGGGATTTCCCGGCCCGGCGCGCGCTTGCCTGGAGCTGTATGAACGGTGCGGGGACGGTTTCGTCACGGGACTGAACGGCCAATTCAATATTCTCGTGTACGATCAACGGAACCGAAGCGTGAAGGTATTCAATGACCGCTTGGCGTATAGACCGTTTTACTATTGGTGCGTTGACGGGCTGGCGGTATTCGGCCTCGAAAAGAAGTCCGTTTTCGCGGCGCTTGGCAGGACCCCGGCGTTCGATCCCATGGGAATGCTTGAGTTCGTGACATTCGGGCACAACCTTGATGATCGCACGATCTTCAAGGGGGTGCATGCGATGCCGCAGGGATCAGTGCTCGAATTCAGGGGCAATCGGCCCACGGCGCGGCCGTACTGGCGTCCTGCATATGAGAAACGAAAGGGTCGAACAAATCTCGACGAAGAAGCGCGAGAACTCGGCCGCCGACTCTGCCATGCCGTCGAGCTTCGGGCGCAGTCTGACCGGCGCTACGGGATATCTCTTAGTGGCGGCCTCGACAGTAGAGTGGTTGCGGGTGCGCTGGCGAGGAGCCACCGTGACGTTGCCACTTTCACGTTCGGGGCGGATGACTCCCCGGATTTGAGGTATGGCCAACAGGTTTCCGAGAAACTGGGTTTCGCCTTCTGCCGACTCTCGTATGACAACGTCTCTCGAGCAGGCCTCCTGTCACAAGTTGTCTGGCGGACCGAGGGGGCCATCCCGTTCAACGAGACTTACTCTATCGCGGAGCACCGGAAGATCCGGGCAAAGGCGGACGTCGTGTTCAACGGGCACTTCGGCGGTGTTCTCTCGGGGGCCTTGTTGTTGCCGGAGCAGTTTCTTGCTCGAGATCAGCGGGATTTGAAGGAGCAGATCCTCGCGAACCGGACTATGCTTCGACTTCCTGTGCTTCGAAGACTCTTCAAGCGGGCTTTCTTGGAAGAAGCGTACCCGGAAATGGTGCGGGGGATCGAACGCTCGCTTGTGGGATTCGGAGAAGAACGGTTGCCGCTTGCGTGCAACCTCTGGAACATGACCGTGCGCGCACGCCGATTTACATTTTGTTCTCCGGCTGTCGACCGCTACGTCGTGGAACAGATGACGCCGTTTACTGACAACGACGTAGTGGACTGGATGCTGACGATGCCGCTCCGATATCTGTTCGGTCAAAGACTCTACAAGCGTATGATTGTCCAGACCTTTCCGGATATAGCTGACGTGCCTTGGGCGAAGACCCGAAAGCGGTTGTCCGCGAGCTTTTTTCTCGACATGGCTCTGGAGTCACGGCTTTTCGCCGCGAAGCGGATCCGCCGCCTGACCACCCCTAAACGGCGTACCTCCCGGGAGCAACTCGGAGATCTCGAATGGTACGTCGGAACGCGGCTCTTGTGGGACGCCTTTCCGGACGATGTTTTTGACCGAGACGGCGTTAGACAAGTAGTGCACCGGGCGCTGGACGGCAGCGGGCCGGCCATTCCGCTATTCGTGTTATTGACGTTGGCCGAGTGCGCGCGACTGTTCGGGGCTCGTGAACTTACCGAGCCACCGGGGGAAACGCGGCCCCCTCTCTGAGGGGTCGGTGCAGCGCCGAGGGGGAGCCTCGAGGGACGCCGTGACCTTGAGTTGGACTGTTCTTCGCGTCTCTTCGAGTGTTAGATCTCCGATCGACAAGCTCTTTCCGCAGAAGCTCCTACAACCGCACAGGATGTTCGGGCAGGCGAACTCGCCGATAGCGTTGCACGTAATCGTTGACTCGGCCTCTGAGGCTGTGTTTTCTTGCTCAGGGGCGGCCCTCGTTCGGGTTCCAGCGAGAGGCGGATTTCGATATCACGCGAAGCGACACATCACGCCGGGCGTTTTGATCCCCGTAAGATTCGGCCCGAAGCGCTGATCGCGGAAATCGAGGTCTTGCCAGTCCAACGGTATTGGTGCATGTTTTTTGCATAGCAACGCGGCAAACCGACATGAGTATGTTGAGGATTGGATACAACCGTTGCCTCGACGCCAAGCGGGATGGCTCCCAGTGAGGGCCACCCCTTCGTGATCGTTTCGTCTTGTATCCGGAACGGTGGCGGAAACCTCTGGGAACCGTTGCCTGATCGCGGCAGGTCAACAGGGGTGGAGCGTGCAGAAAGACACGTCGGGAGTGGCTTTTTGGGGGTGGGTTCTCGGTGCGGAGCAATAACAGTGTTGCCGGTGGCCGGCAAAGACAACTCGGCCGCGCACCCAGCGGTCTGGACGTGAACGCGAACCGAACTGGCAGGTGACAGAAGTGGCGAGACAGTCGTTGCAACTTTGGAGAGTCATTTGTCTCAGCGCCTTGACGGTCATGTGTGGGTTGCTGTACGCGTCCGCGTCGGATGCAGCAACGTCCAAGTACATTGCTCCCAATGGAGTGGACTCTTCCACGCAGGACGGTAGCGAGTCGCACCCGTGGAAGTCAATCAATTATGCGCTCACGCGAATACCGAACGACTGCGTGCTTACCGTGTACGGAACAGGAGATCCAGGCAACCCGTATGTTTTGCGGGAGACCAGCAAGACTAGCATAACGAAGACTGATGTCCGGGTTGTCGCTCCGAACCGCGATGTGCGTATCGATGGATCGTTGGTTGGCTACGACTTCGCTGTTTATCTTTCTGGAACGAGGAATACTTTCGAGGGCTTTGAAGTCGTAAACGCCGGAAGAGCAGGTGTTAATGTCGGCTCGGCGGTTGGCGCGACGCTTACAAAATGCAGAATACACGACAACCCAGGCGAAGGCCTTTTCGTATGGAACGCGACAGGATGTACGATAAGCGAGAACGAGATATACCACAACGGCTACAAGCCTAACGGCGACAGAATGCACGGCGTCTATATCGCCAAGGGATGTAACGGCGTGACGTTCGACAGAAACGTTGTAAGCGACAACGGCGATATCGGAGTCCACTGTAACGGCAACTACAAGGGCGTCAATTCCAATATCGTGCTGAGCAACAACATCATCGCCAACAACGGAATCAAGGCCGGCGACTTTCAGAACACACACGACTCGTGGCTTTACAACAATCTGTTCTATAACAACAATACGACGAATACCTCGATGGTGTTCTCGCTGGACTCGGACAACAATGATGGGAGCGGTGCTACCGATGGGGCAACAGGCTCTCTGAGAAACGTTGTCGCGAACAATACGGTTATTTCGTCCAACATATCACGCGGAATCTGGCTTACTTCGGGCTCACTTTATCCGCAGAGTCCCATCGGAGCCGAGGACTGCGTTGTCTTTGACAACATTTGCATTACAACGAACGCTGCCAGCGCCATCGACAACGACGGTGTCAATAACCAGATTGACCACAATATCACTCTCGCGTGGTCTACCACGACCCTGAACAACCTGTTCGAAAACTACGCGGCGGCCGACTACCGGATCCGTGCAGGGAGCGCGGCCGACGATGCGGGTGTCGTGTCGTTTGCCGGACGAGACGCCCCGTTGAAAGATATCACAGGGGCTCTGCGTGTCGCGCCCTTCGATCTCGGCGCCTACGAAATCGTCGACGGAACCCCCACCTTCGCGCTCACGATTCAGCCGAGCACCGGCGGGTCCGTGACCAAGAACCCGAACAAGACTAGCTATGCCCAGAACGAGCAGGTAATCCTCACCGCCGTAGCTAATTCGGACTGGAGCTTTACCTCGTGGTCCGGCGGTCTCACCGGCAGCGTGAACCCGAGGACGGTCACGATGACTTCGAACCTGACGGTCGGCGCCGTCTTCACCCAGAACACGCCCACCTTCACCCTTACGATTTCCCCGACCACGGGCGGGTCCGTGACGAAGAACCCAAACAAGACTAGCTATGCCCAGAACGAGCAGGTCACTCTCACCGCGGTGGCGCTCTCGGGCTGGAGCTTCACGTCTTGGTCCGGCGGCCTCACCGGCAGCGTAAATCCGAGAACGCTCACGATGACTTCGAATCTGACCGTCGGTGCCGTGTTCACCGAGGACGCTCCGGCGCCTCCTTTGCCGCCGACGGCGTTTCAGGGGAGCGAGGTCACGCCGGGTTGCGCAGATCTCACCTGGCACGCGAGCTCAAGTGCCGGGGTGAGCGGCTATCGGATCTACCACGGTTCTCGTTCAGTGCAGGCCGGCGATGCATCCTCGTACACGGACTCCGTCACCGTCGGTAACGTCACTTTGGCGCAGATCTGCGGACTCACGGCGGGCGTACGCTACTTCAACATCCGCGCGCGTAACACGAGCGGGGATTACAGCGCTTATTCCGGCGAGATAATGGTGACGCTCGATGGTCCGGATCTCGAAGCGCCTTCGATCGTGGTCGGTAGCCCGGCAGACGGAGCCGTGGACGTCGATCCCAGGAACACGACGATTTTCTTCCTGGCCTCGGATGGGGGAGCCGGCGTTGACACCGCGGAGGTATCCGTGTTGATCAACGGTTCGGCGCCCGCGAAAACGAGGTACACGGGGGACCCGGCGGCGTACGCGGTGGTTTGTGAGCCTGCGGGGCCTCTGCCGGCGAACAGCACGATTGTCGTCAACGTGACGGTCGAAGACCGGGCGTCTCCCTCCAACACCTCCACGATCCAGTGGAGCTTCGCCACGCGGAGCGTCCCCCCGACGATCCCGACGGGGCTCTCCGCCTACGGCGGGAACGATGGATGCGCATCCTTGGCGTGGAACCCAAACCCCGAACCGGACGTGGCGGCTTACACGATCTACTATGGGACCGCATCCGTAGCGTCGGGGGATGCGGCTCAATACGACGACTCGATGACCGTGGGCGACGTCACCACCCGAAACATCTGCGGACTTACGAACGACACGTACTACTTTGCGATACGCGCGCGGAACGAGTCCGGTCTTTTTAGCCCATATTCGGCCGAGGCGTCGGCGGAGGTGACCGACGTGAGTCTGCAGGGGCCGACGCCCCCACAGCAGGTCCAGGTAGACGAGAACACGCCCGGATGCGTGACCGTCGCGTGGGACCGCAATCCGGAGTCGAACATCGGCGGATATGTAATTTACTACGGAACGCAATCGGTGGCCCAAGGCGAATCGGGACAATACCCCGATTCGATCAACGTGGGGAACACCACGTCGAGGGAGATCTGCGGGTTTTCGCCGGGTATCGAGTACTTCGCCGTTCGGGCGTATAGCACAACGAGCCTGTATAGCGCGTATTCGGCCGAGAAACCGGTCGACGTAGTCGGCCCCGATGTTGTGCCGCCCTCGTTGCTGATCGCGAGCCCCGCGGACGGCGCGACTGGGGTGTCCCAGACCGCCGATATTCTCTTCGTGCTTTCCGACGTACAGTCAGGGGTGGACAGCAGTTCGGTCGCCGTTACCGTCGGCGGCCGGTATCCCTCGAGCATTACCTACATCGGCGATCCCCAAAGGTACGCGGTTGTGTGCCGCCTTGGCGCGGCGCTTCCTCCCAACACCGCGATCACCGTCCTCGTGCGGGTGTCTGACCTGGCATCGCCCGCGAATGAAACGAGCAAGAGTTGGATGTTCAGAACGGCGAGCAGCCGGCCTTCGGCCCCGACGGGCCTCTCCGCCGCGGGCAACAGTTCGGGTTGCGCGGACCTTGCCTGGGACCCAAACCCGGAGAGCGACCTCGCGGGCTACGTGGTTTATTTCGGCACCGTTTCGGTGGAAGGGGGGCAGGCGAGCACGTATTCGGACTCGATGGTGGTGGGATTGTCGACGAACCTTTCGGTGTGCGGTCTTTTGGAGGACACGTACTACTTTGCCGTTCGCGCGAAGAACGTCGTAGGTGTCCTCGGCGGACTTTCGGACGAAGCGTCCGCCGTCGTCACGAACGCAGCCACGGAGGGTCCGTTGCCACCCCAACAGGTCCACGTCGGCGAAACCTCGCCGGGATGCGTGACGATCGGCTGGCAACGCAATACGGCCGCGAATGTCGCCGGCTACATCGTGTACCACCGGTTGTTCTCCTCTCTTACCGGTGGTCCGGGGGAGTACACGGATTCCGTCGACGTGGGGCTGTTTACTTCGAAGGTTGTCTGCGATCTCGAACGCGGCATGTACTATTTCGCGGTGAGGACCTACGACACCTCGCACGTCCTCGGCGGGTTCTCCACGGAAAAGTGGATCGATGTGGTGGGACGGGATGTCTCACCGCCTAAGGTCTTGGTCGGGGGACCGGTGAACGACGCGATCGAGGTTCGGCCGACGAGCAACGTGTTCTTCGTCGTTTCCGACGGCCAGACGGGTGTGGACACGGCTTCCGTCTATGTGTCCATCAGCGGAAAGGAACCGTCAAAGGTCTCATACACCGGGGACGACGCAGCCTTCGCCGTGGTGTGCGATCCGGGGAACGACCTGCCGCTCAATACGCGGGTGACGGTGCAGGTAACGGTTGCGGACATGGCGTCACCGCCTAACCTCACGCGAGTGACATGGAGCTTTAGGACGACGACCGGTCGGCCAAGTCCGCCGGCGGGGTTGACGGCCCAGGGCGACGACATGGGGTGCATAAACGTCGCCTGGAACGCCAATCCAGAGGTTGATGTCACGGGATACCGGATCTACTACGGACGCGAATCCGTCGCCCTCGGAGATGCATCGTCCTATGACGATTCGCTTACGGTGGCCGGAATCACCGGCCGGACGGTCTGCGGATTGCCCGAAGGAGTCTATTACGTGGCGTTGAGGGCGCGAAACGAGTCCGGGTTGTTGAGCAGGCCGAGCGTGGAAGTCTCCACTCAAGTGTCCAACGGGGCGGCCCAACCCCCTCTGCCCCCGCAAAATGTTCAGACCGTCGAAGGGTACCCGGGGTGCATCAAGGTGTCTTGGCAACGCAACACGGAACCGAACGTGGCCGGTTACATGGTCTACCACGGTGATCGCTCCGTCGCGAACGGGGACGCGAGCGCGTACGACGGTTCGGTCGATGTGGGCAACAAGAGTTCCCATCAAATTTGCGGGTTCGATAACGGCGCGTATTTCGTGGCGGTCAGAGCGTACGACGGCACCGGGGCCTTTAGCGGATTCTCGTTGGAGCAGTCGGTGTATGTGCTCGGCGAGGATCTCGAGGATCCGGAGATCATCATCGCGAGCCCGCGCGACGGCGCAACCGATGTTGCACTAAACTCGAGCATTCTTTTCGTGGTGGCGGACGGGCAGACGGGGGTGGACCGGAATTCGATCGAGGTGAAAATCAACGGGTCGGCGCCGGGGACGATGAACGTAAACGGCGATTCCACAAGCTACGCCGTTGTGTGCGAACGGGCAGGCGGGTTTGCAGCGAATTCGTCGATGACTATCGAGGTTGCGGTATCGGACCTCGCCGATACACCGAATAGCAAGACGATTTCGTGGAGCTTTACTACCGGGTCGGTTGAGGACGATGCGCCGCCGGTTCTGGTTGCGCAAGACCCCGCGCCGGGCGCCACG
>Ga0315284_10007398_pt1 | contig 15692 bp, 8 predicted proteins | sample YL17G09_16_MG_FD_203696 | JGI IMG/M metagenome (GOLD analysis project Ga0315284, IMG submission 203696) | Sediment microbial communities from Yellowstone Lake, YNP, Wyoming, USA - YL17G09_16 | ecosystem: Environmental > Aquatic > Freshwater > Lake > Sediment | place: USA: Wyoming | collected... | reverse complement strand
TTCGAGCCGCGATGAGGAGGGTCGGGCCGCTTGGCCCCACGCGAAGGTTCAAGTGGTGGGCGGTGCAGGGATTGAACCTGCGACCTCTTGCGTGTGAAGTATACGCCTGTGTGCGGTGTGCCGTCAATCTGGGGGAGGCCAGCGAAAACGGGCTAGTTATGGGGTCGCTAGTGAGATGATAACTGGACACTTTTGACCGGCGCTAGGACGCGGTTCTGAACCTGGTGGTGGGGCCAGGAGAAAGACACACCCCAACGCTGAAGCGGCGAAGGGCGCCCACCCGATTCTGGCCGCTCTCACGGCAACTCCTAGGCCATCAGCGAGCGGAGGTGCTGCCGCCTCCCTCTGGCCAACACCATCGTCTGGCTCGTGGTGCCGATGGGGTATACTTCTCCCCTTTTGCCAGCCGCCCCGCCTTCCCTCGCTGCTCGAGCTATTGCCATCCCGGCAGAGATTCTGGAACGATCTTTGCCGCAGCAATAGACCACCTGTTGACAAAGTTATCGCCGCGGTGTACATACAAGGTGTTAACGCAATGGCAACGCATAAGACCCTACGCCCAGCCGGCCGGTAGCAGGTGGGATGTGTGGTGTCAGGGCGCGGCTCGTCACACGATAAGAAGCCGCTATTCGGAACGGGAGGTGCCACATGGCCAGCAAGCGTTTCGGTGCATTCATCATCTTCGCTCTACTGGCGTTAGCCCTCGCGGTATTCGCCTCGAGTGGCAGCGAGGCTGGGAGCTATAAGCCCACGAATCTCTACGAGATAGCCACCAACACAGCGGGTGCCGTCTCGAACAATACCCTGACCCTCACCATTCCCGCCCCCGACTACAACTATGAAGACTCCTCGCTGTATAGCTTCATTCCCATCGACTGGCAGCTGGCACCGGGCACAGGGTTCCCCATCGGGGCGTGGATGGGCGACCTTTCTAGCAGTACTACCCTCGGCGTGCTCAATTCGGCATGCAGACACAGCATATCGCCGCTCTTCGACCTGTACAACGCTAGCGTCGACACCAGTAACGCCCTCACCCCAGGAGAAATGGCCTGGACGAATACAGGGAGCCCCCCTCCCGACGTCAATCCAGCCAACGGGATCCCGGACTACCTCGAGAAGTACCCCCACTTCCTGAATCTGATGCTCGACCCAGACGGGCCCGCCGGCCCCGCGCCGCCCCTGGAGCCGCGGGCGCGCTACGCCGGCCACAAGAAGTTGTCCACCACCAACTGGCTCATCGAGCTTATCGTCCTGGACCCTGGCCAGATCACGCAGCTCCCCGGCATCAAGGCCCAGATGGTCCCTGGGCTGGGCTACGCCCTCCTCACTATTCTGAATAACCCGGTCGACCAGCAGGAGCAACCTGGAGCCATCAGCGACTTCTGCACGAGCCTGCAGAGCGTCACCACCCTCTACGGGACGACGAAGGCTGGCGGGCTCTACGGAGGCGTCGGTGCTGGCCTCGTCTCCCAGGTAAACCCGGCGGCCAACACCGGCGTTCTGGGCACGGGCACGCACATAGCCCGCACCTACAGCCAGAGCGAGCGCGACGCCGACAATGACGGCTGGGAGAACGACATGGACCCCTGTCCCTACACGCCTGACCCGCCCTGGGACCCGCGGGTAATGGGCGGCCTGATGAGTGGTGACTGCGTGCATCCTGGGCCGGGCGACCACGACTGCGATGGCCTGCCCGACGCCTGCGACCCCTTCCCGGAGGTGTACGACGGGGACGAAGACGAGGACAACGACGGCTACAACAACCGCCAGGACATCTGCCCACTGGTGTGGGACGGCCCGGGCCCGACCAACCAGCTCGATAGCGACGGGTTGGTCGGAAACGCCGACCTGGGGCCCAGTCCTGACTCCATTGGCGACGCCTGCGACGACAGCGACAATGACGGCAAGGAGAACGGCAGCACCGTAGCGCCAGGGACCCAGGACACCGGTAACTGCCGCGACGGCATCGACAATGACGGCGACGGCCTGCCCGACATGCTCGACCCGCAGTGCCTGGTCTGGACAGACAAGGGAGAGATAACGGCAGGACGCACGACCGCGCAGATCTACGGCACGAATCCGGGCACCGGCCTCTACTTCCACGCCATGCCCTGGGCTGCGGTGTGCGTCGGCGCGGCGGACACTGACGGCGACGGCTACTGCGACGCCACGGAGACCCTGCTCGGCAGCAACCCGGCCCTCAACACCTCGATGCCCGAGAGCGATGTGATAGACGCCTCGATCAGCGGGGTCGGGCCCAATGTCAAGCCGACGGCCAAGGTCCCCCAGAGCTGCAGCGACGGCGTGGACAACGACGGCGACACCTCGACTGATGCCGCTGACGCGGGCTGCACCTGCCCGACCGCCACTGACAGCGACGACGACGGGTTCTCCGATGACATCGAGCGCTACCTGGGCACCGACCCCTGGGACAACTGCCCCGACTATGGCAGCGACGATGCCTGGCCCCTGGACATGAACATGGACACGTGGGTCACCATCACGGGCGACGTGATCAAGTACATCGGCAAGGTCGGCCTCCTGTACACGGACCCCGCTTGGGGCCCGGCCGTGCAGCGCCTCGACCTTAGCGGCGATGGCGCCATCAGCGTGGTGGGCGACGTGGGCCGCTTCTACCGGTGGATGCTAGGTAAGTACTGCGACGGAGGTACCCCCCACCCACCCTCATGGTCGGAGGGCGCGCCTGTCACCATGGGCATTGATCCGGAGATCACAGGCAACAGCGCCAACACGCTGGGAGACCTGGAGGCGTGCGTACGAGTCGATGTGGCTCCCGAGAATTTGGGAGACGGCGTCCCGGACCACACGATCGATGTCTACGTGTCCGGCGCCACCCAGGCGCCCAGCGGCTACGACGCCTGGGTGGTATACGACCCTGCCCGGATGGACCCGGTGAGCTGGGATGACCTCATCAAGCTTCCAGGGGCTACCAGGTTCACCAACGAGATCGGCTCCCGCTTAAACGCTGGTGCCGCTTACTTAGACGGGGGGACCGGCATTGCCGGAGACGGCGCCATCGTCAGGATAGACCTGGACGCGAAGTCGGACGGTTTAACCTGCTTCACTTTCGGCTTTGCAGAGGCGTACTCGTCTGTCGACATGATGCACCCGACCGTTCCTTGGGCGGCCTGCTTAGCCATCAACACGCCGTGCCCGGCGCTGGAGGTGGACCTGAGCGTTGCCTCCGCGATCACGGCAGCGCCGGCCACCCTCGCCGTTAACGCTCCTGGGACGCTGAGCGTGAGCACCACGGGCTCCAACCCTGCCGCCATCCCCATACAGGCGAGGGTCAGCCACACGGTCGTAGCCCCTGCTGGCTGCACAGTCACCCCGCCGGCCAGCGACTCCTGGACGGGCAACATACCAGCCGCCGGAAACAAGGTCCTGAGCACCAACTTCACGATCCAATGCTCGGAGGCCAGCGACCACACCTTCGTGGTCGACAACGAGGTCGAGCTGTTGGAGGCCGGCTACTCTGACCCGACCCCGGCCAACAACGTTGAGACGATCAACGTGCCGGTCGAGATCACGGCGGTCAGCGACATCAAGATCACCAGCTTCGCTGCGGTATACACCCGCAAGATCGACAGCAATGGCGACACCGTACCGGACCTCGCCGTAGCGAACGTCGGCACTCCCACCAACGTCATCCTGCGCAAGGTCGTCCACAACAACGGCCCCTACGGACCGACCGAGGTGAAGCTGGCCAAGTCGGGAATGGTGATGCCCTACCCGCCACCTTACACCCAAGATGCCACCGTAACGCCCTATGACGAGGAGCAGGCGATCCTGCCGGTGAGCACGGCGACCACGGTGGATGAGACATTCGTGATCACCTGCCTCGACAGCGCTCTGGGCAAGGTAGCGGTGTTCGCATTCCACAACGCCGTAACCGTCAAGGACAGCCACATCGTAGACCCTTCGCCGCCCACCGCCGACGCGACACTGCCGGTGTTGTGTGTGGCGCGCTTCGCGCCGACCTTCGTGGCAACCATTGACGAGGACACCTGCGACATGAGTTCGCCGGTGGATGACATCTGCCTGCTGGGCCTGCCCTGCAAGAGCTTGACCACGGTCGCCATTCCGCCCGACGTGCCCAAGCAGCCGCTGTCCCTGATCCAGATCATCTACCCTGCGGCACTGCAAATCACCCAAAGCACGAGCACCACCACCGGCTCGGTCGTGGGTCAGAGCTCCTTCACCGTCGTGGCCCACCTCCAGGACGTTGTTCCCGGGTGCGCGCTGACTATCGGCAGCCCCGGCGTCCTCCAGTACGACGCCTGCATGCCGGGCGAGTGCCCCAACGACCCGACGCCCGCGAATCCGGGCGGCCTGCCGCCGCTCGATCTGTTCCCTGGGGCGCCGGCTCCGCAGACGCCGTGGGGCGCCGGCATGGCCTTCGTTTACTGGGCGCCGCAGTTGAACGCCATCACCAACTTCGTCGCCTTTAAGTACCCCGGCTCGACGCTGTGGGCTCACTACGTTGCCACCACGGGTAACCCGCTGAACATCCCGATCAACATCCTGGTGTGGAAGCTGGCGGATGGCCGCTGGCTGAGCATCGGGCAGACCTTCCCCCCGCGGACCGGCAACCCGGACAACGACCTCGACGGTCTCTGGGATGACGTCGCCGACCCCGACGACGACGGCGACACCATCCCGGACGGCAAGCCGCGCGACAACGCCCCCAACCCCTGCATTGGCCTCAACAACCCGCCTGGCTGCGCCGACAACTGCCCGCTGAACGCTAACGCCAACCAGGCGGACACCGACGGCGACGGCGTGGGCGATGCGTGTGACCACAACCCTGCCCCGAACCACAACCTGGACATGCCGACCTACGCGTGCAGCCCGTACCAGTCCGCCACGCTGAGCCTGGGCGAGGGCCAGGTGCCGGCGGACGGCTGCAACGGTGAGGTTCTGCGCACGTGCGATGCCGCGGGCGTGTGGCCGGTCGCCGCCATCCTGATTCGCGAGGACACAGGCGAGACCACGGTGCTGACGGACACGATCACCTGCATCGGCGTCGACGATGAGGACAACGATGGCGTGCTCAACAGCAGCGACCTGTGCCCCGGCACTGCTCCAGCCGACCCTGTCGACGCAAACGGCTGCTCAAATGCCCAGGTGGATGCCGACGAAGATGGCATCTGCGACCCCGGAGCACCGAGCGGAGGGCCCGCTGGCTGCACAGGCTCCGACAACTGCCCCCTGACCACCAACCCGGGCCAGGACGACGCCGACGGCGACGGGGCCGGCGACGCCTGCGACAACTGTCCCACCGTTCCCAACCCTGGTCAGGAGAACAACATCCACCCAGAGACCCCCGAAGGTGACCACTGCGAGGATCCGGAACCCGACGGCGTGTTCGACATCGTCGACAACTGCCCGTCCACCGCTAACCCTGACCAGACGGACACCGACAGCGATGCCCTGGGCAACGCCTGCGACCCCGACGACGACAACGACGGCCTAAGCGATGAGGATGAGACGACGGTCCACGGCACCGACCCCCTGGACGCCGATACCGATGACGACGGCCTCAACGATGGGTTCGAGGTGAGCGTCGGCACGAGCCCGCTCCTGCCCGATACCGACGGCGACGGATTCTCCGACCGCGTCGAGCGCAACCTGGGGTCGGACCCGCTGCTCAACAGCAGCCGCCCCGAGCACAACTCCGTCGCCGCCACCTGTACAGACACGATTGACAACGACCTCGACACTCTGGTCGACGCCGCTGACCCGGGCTGCGTTGGCGGACCGCCGCCCCCAGACGTGACGGTCAATACGGGCTTCTGGGGGCCCATGCCCGACGGCACGGCGGCCGGAATCCGTGGCTTGCCCATCACCGTCACAAAGACGGTCACGGCCGTCAGCGTCCAGATCACTGTTGCCCAGGTCGACGGCGTGCCCCCCGTCATGCAGGGGCTGATGACCGACGCGTCCGGCGGCGCCGGGACCGCCTGGGAGTTCACCTACACTCCTCCCTTTGAATGGCCGCGGCAGTCCATGACCAGCGTGACCATGTGCCTCGACACCGATAACGACGGTGAGCACGACGACGGCTGCCAGGTGGCGGGCATCTTCCTCATCGACCCCAGCGGCGTGGTCTTCGAGGCTGACACCGGCACGCCCATCGCCGGCGCCACCGTGACCCTAAAGCGCCTGAACCCGGTGCAGTCCACCTACGTGGAGATGAGCCCCACCCTCCACGCGGGAATGTTCGAGCCGGAGGTGAACCCGCAGATCACCGGCAGCGATGGCCGCTATGCCTGGAACGTGGTGGCCGGGGAATACTTGGTTGAGGTCGAGATCGCTGGGTGCTCACCAGCCACGAGTGAGGCGGTGACCGTCCCGCCGCCGGTCACCGATCTAGACGTGGGCCTCACCTGCCTGGACACCGACGGCGATGACGTTCGAGACTACAACGACAACTGCCCGGCCGTCGCCAACGAGGACCAACTCAACTCAGACACGGATAGCCACGGCGACGCGTGTGACAACTGCCAGCTCGTAGACAACGAGGAACAAATGAACACGGACGCTGATCTGGAGAGCGCCGGCGCGTCGGTGGTAGGCGACTCGCTGGGCGATGCGTGCGATGACGATGACGACAACGATGGGTTCGCCGATGACGTTGAGATCTACCTGAACACTGTCGGCCTGGACAACTGCCCCGGGAGCCCACCCGGTTCGGGCGGCGACGCCTGGCCGCTGGACAACAACATGGACGGCGACGTCTCCGTCACCGGCGACGTGTTCGCGTACGTGGGCAAGATCGGCTGTAGCGTGCAGATCACCCCGACCTGTCGCCGCCTCGACCTGGACATGAGCGGCGACATCACCGTCACCGGCGACGTGTTCGCGTACGTGGGCAAGATCGGGCAGGCGTGCGAGTAGGGCGTCCCAGAGTGCGGCCAACGTGAGGCAGGCTTGCCCCCTGGTGCTGGCCAACGCCATCGTCTGGTTCGTCATCGCCCAGGGCTGGCCGTAGCTTCTTCCCTTGCCCACACCCGCGTCCGTGAACGGTGTTCAGCGTCAGCGAAAGTCAGATGATAACTGGACACTCTTGACCGGCGCTAGGACGCAGTTCTGAACCTAATGGCGGGGCCAGGACAAAGGTTTGTCAAACCCCAACGCTAAAGCAAGCGCTCACTCTTAGCAACTCCCTGCCTTGCCAGCCCCCGCGGCTGCGAGTAGGATGGGGCTGCCAGGCTGGAGGTGGCGATGGCAACCACTGAGCCCACCATCAACGATGCCCTTGGCTCTGTCCTTGCAGAGACGCGAAGCCTCTGGCGAGCCAAGGGAGTCGTAAGGTCCGAGAATACGGCCGTGTTCCGAGGCGCCGGTAAGAAACCCGACATTCTCATCGTTGAACCGAACGTTTCTCCCGTGGTAATCGAGACCGAGGTCGTCCCCGCCGCAAGCGTCGATTCAGATGCTATGGAAAGACTTGGCCAGCGACTTAAGACCACCGGTGGACGGATACGCTCATCGTTGGCTATCCGGATGCCGGAGAGACTACGAAACGAAGGCGGAGCAGCGCTTAGATCCGAGATCACCAACGCGACCGACTTCGAGATTTGTGTTTACGCGGGGACAGGTCCGACCGACTACGTTCGCTGGCCGCGGAGCGGCTGGCTCCGCGGAGGGCCCGTCGAGATCTCAATACTCGCCCAGTCAGCTTCAGTACCACCTGAGATAGTAGACGAGGCGGCGCGCACCTTTGCTCAGGGCGTCAGCGAGGCTGCTGGCATGCTCAGCGACGTTGCGGTTCAACATCCGGGAAGCGTTCAGGAGATCTGCAAACACCTTCGACAAGAGGACAGTGAGCAGACCCGTAGGATGGCGATGGCCATCTTAACTAACGCTCTCCTATTCGAAGAGAGCGTAGCACATGGCCCGGGGGCTCTAAGCTCTGTTCGCACACGAGACGAGCTAAGGGCTCTACCAGGGGGCATGAACAAACACATTGTCATCGATGAGTGGAAGAAGATACTCGCCGTGAACTACTGGGCCATCTTCGATATCGCAGAGAGAATTCTCAGTGTCTTGCCGGCTCAAAATGCTCGGGCCATAATCGAGCGTCTAGCTGCAACAGCCGATGAGTTGATCGAGGACCGTCTCTTGCGCTCGCATGACCTCACGGGGGCGGTGTTCCAACGGCTTATCGTAGATCGTAAGTTCCTCGCCGCTTACTACACGGAGCCATCTTCCGCAGCACTCTTGGTTGGCTTGGCCGTTGTGCCCACGCGAACTCCTGCCAATGGCTCGTGGTCAGACCCGGAGGGGGTTAAGGATCTGAGGCTAGCCGACTTTGCCTGCGGGACGGGGACAATTCTCTCCGCTGCATATCAGCGGATTAGTCAGCTCCACGAGGCGGCTGGCGGGGACGCTGAGAAATTACACCCGTCGATGATGGCCTCCGCGCTCTTTGGCTGTGACGTACTGCCCGCGGCCGCGCACCTGACCGCTTCCATGCTCGCTACCGCCCATCCGACCGTTACATTTAGCCAAAGCTCAGTTATTGCGGTCGAGTACGGAAGGCAGAGCAGTGGGCGAATTGCGCTCGGCTCTTTGGACCTATTGAGTCAGCAGCAAGCGTTCGACGCAATTGGGTTAACCGGGGCACTTGCTGTTGTGGCTGGTGGGGAGGCAGTTGGAGGGGCGGGCCCATCTCGACGAGATGTGAGAGTCACATTGCCGCATGAATCCTTCGACCTTATTCTGATGAACCCGCCGTTCACAAGGGACACAGGTCATGAAGGCAAGAAGATAGGCGTTCCGAATCCGATGTTCGCCGCCTTCGAGAGTTCGGGAGCGGAACAGAGTGCCATGGTCAAGGCCATGGAGAAGTTGCTTCGTGGTACAAGCTATCACGGTAACGCAGGCGAGGCGAGCGCATTTCTGGTTCTTGCGGACCGCAAACTCAAGGACGGCGGGACACTGGCCCTTGTGATGCCATTGAGCTTGATGTCGGGTGAAGCTTGGGAGAAGTCCCGGCAGTTACTGAGGGAGTCCTACGGAGACCTTATTTTCGTGTCCATCGCTGGGGCTCGGGACGACGCGCTTTCTTTCTCGGCAGACACGGGGATGGGTGAGTGTCTGGTCATTGGCCGTAAGACGGGCCAGAAGAGCGAACGTGCGACGTTCGTTGTGCTTGACGCCAGACCAGACTCGCCGATCACTGGCGCGACTGCGGCGGCACAGGTTCTCCAGAGCATCACGGGCGGGCTTCGCAAGCTCGAGGATGGTCCGGTCGGCGGCAATCCTATCTACTTCGGGAGTGACCGTGTCGGATATGCCCTAGACGCGCCTCTACCCTCTCAAGGGGCTTGGAAGGTCGCTCGCATTGCGGATCCGGCTCTGGCTCAGACCGCCCATCAATTAGCCGGGAACGGTCTGGTTTGGTTACCTGGCGTACCCATGAGCAACGATCTTCGGGTCACGATTTCGACCGTGACACAGATCGGAAGAATCGGGCCCTACCACATGGATATCAATGCAGACACAGCATCAGGAGGAATAAGAGGGCCGTTCGAGATTCGTGACCTCAAGCCAAAGGCGGTGCCGACGTACCCGGTGTTGTGGCATCACGACGCTGACCGCGAAAGGTGCCTTGAGTTCGAAGGGGACAGCGAAGGGATAATTCGCAAGTGGAAGGATGCCGCCGAAGAGGCGTCGATTCGCCAGAGAGTCAACCAGATAGCGAGCACCGCCTCGCATTGCCATTTCAATCGCGACCTTCGTTTCAACAGCCAGTCGACGGCGATGCAGTTCACACCGAGGAAGACTATTGGTGGGCGATCATGGCCTTCCATCAGCCTGGCAAGCGCCGACGAAGAACGTGCCTTGACTTTATGGGGCAACAGCACGCTTGGCCTCCTTCTCCACTGGTGGCATGCGAATAAGCCTCAGGCCGGGCGGGGAGTCATCGGCATTACTGCGTTGCAGACGTTGCCCGTGCTAGAGGTGACTATCTTGTCAAAGGAAGCGCTCGCACAGGCCGCCAGTATCTTCGAAGACTTGAAGGATCGTCCCCTCAGGCCAGTCAATGAGATCGCAAACGACCCTGTACGCGCCGAGCTCGACGAGCGCCTTTGTAGGGACGTATTAGGTATGCCACCAGACTTCGTCGAGTCGAACGGACCGCTTGATCTCGTGAGACAAAAGCTAGCGGTCGAACCATCCATCGCCGGCGGCAAACCGGCTACGACTGCTCCATGACCGCTTTCGAGTGGCTGTCGCTCCTGTGGGGCGTTGATGAAAGGCTGGCTCCTCGTCCTAACCCTCGTCAACCTTGCCCTGGCCAACGCCATCGTGTGGTTCGCCATAGCCCAGGGCTGGCCGAAGTAGGAGGTGCGGCCATGAGCCCGTCCTGGCTCCGAGTCGTAGTCATCGGCGGGGCACTCGCCGTTGTCAGCCTGTCCGCCTTTGGCACCTATTCCGTCGTCAACGAAGACAATGGGGAGCCGGAGGCACAAGTAGCCCAGCCGACCGCCACAGGCACGCCAACGCCTGTCGTGACCCGTACGCCAGCGGCCACGCCCACTCCGACGCCACAACCGCCTACGCCTACCCCAGCGCCTGAACCCACGCCGGAGCCTACGGAGGAGCCACCGCCGCCACCCACGGAAGAGCCGCCGCCGTCACCGCCACCCACGGAGGAGCCGCCAGCACCACCACCCACCGAGGAGCCACCACCCACGGAAGCGCCACCACCACCTCTGCCGACTGCGCAGCTGCCCTCACCGGCACAGAGCGCGTACGCCGCTGCTTGCCAGGTCTGGGTAGATGCGGGAGCACCCGCGAGCGACGCGGAGGGCATCTTGGCTTGCACAATGTGGGCGGCAGAGGTTTGCACAGCGTGGCTCTCGGATCCGTCAGTAGCAGCAGGGGCAGAGGCTTGTGCGCTCTTAGAGGTGCTGACCGGCTACAGCGAGTCCGCGAGTCCGCGCTCTGCCGACCTGGCCCAGTGCGTTGCCTGGCTTGCTGGGTTCAGCAGTCTCGAGATAACAGGGCGCTCCGCGTGCCGCTCTGCAGAGTACGAGGCTGAGGCAGCTGGCAACTGGGATTTGGGGGGATGCATCAGATGGCTTGCTGGGTTCAGCTCCCTAGAGATCACAGGTCGATCCGCGTGCCGCCAGGCGGCGTCCGACGCTGAGATGCAGGGCGACTACGACCTGCACGACTGCATTAGGTGGCTTGCTGGCCTGAGTTCCCTGGAGATTACGGGGCGCTCTGCTTGCCGACAAGTGACGAGCTACTAGGGCAATCAGAAGCCCCCAGGCCGTACCCCGCTCCGACCGCGCCAACCTGCTGGCGATCGTCCTGCGTCACGACGGCACACCCTACCAGACGGCCCAGGATGCGTTTCTGACGGCAGGCCGTCAGCCAGGCTAGGGCTTTCCGCCTCCTCTAAGTGCCTCGCCCAGAAGGGCGCTACAGCCGCACTCCCGAAGGCCCTCCCTCTTGTGGAGGCCACGTGATGCAATACAGCGGTGCGCCAGGGCGACGCTCGATGGCCTCCCGTATCAAGCGCTCCTTTTCCTCTTCGGCCAGCGGCGGCGCGTCGCCCATCACATAGAAGATGACCGTCGGTGGCCCGTGAGGATGCTGCCGCTCCAACTCGCTCAGCCGCTTCTCCAAGCTCATCGCCACCTCCTGCCGTTGCCTCGTGCCTGGGGCTGCCGCTCCAATCTCCGCATCCGCTCCTCTAGCTCACCGCTGGTCAGAACCCGCACCATCGCCCCCGCCAGGGCCGCCATCGCCTGCGCGATTCGGGGGTCTAGCTCGCCCTGGTGAACCTGGCAGAGGGCCTCCTCCAAGCGGTCGTAGACGGACATGAGGCGCGGCGGCACCAACTTGCCCAAGCGGGCGGCGCGGGCCGAATTGTAGCCGCCAGCCCTGCGGGCCTCCTGGCGCTTGTCGGCCAAGGCGGGGTCGTGGGCCATGCAGAGGCCCGAACGGGCAGCTACGGCCTGACAGGGCTGCCCATCACTACGGGTAGCGCTGCAAAGCGTGGGGCCAGCGGCGGCTACCGTTCGCAAGCGTTTCACCGCTGAGCCTCCACTGGTCGCGCCCCCAGGTCCAGGGCGAGGCGCACGAGGTGGCCGCTGCCTTCCTTGACGGGCTGCCCATTGCGACAGACGGCGCAGAGGCCATCCTGCCAGAGGTCGGGCCGCACGGAGGCACCACAGCAGGCACAGGCGCACGGAGAGGGGCCGCCGTCGCCGTGCGCCCAGCCATCCTCTACCTCCCCCGGCGGACGGTGCGGGCAGTGGGCAGTTGGGGGCGGATCATCGGGCTCGGTTAGGCCCGCTTGTATACCTGTATTTGCCGTTACATCCGTTACAGGTGTTACATCTTGCCTCTCCGTATTGTATTTGGGCTCCTCCGGTGTAACGGGTGTAACGCCTGTAACGCCTTTTTCAGGGGTACAATAGCGACCCCAGGCGTCCTCGAAGTCGTGGGCCTCGTAGCCTCTGCTCACCTTTTCTCCGATACGCACGGGCTTCGGCTTGACAGGGTAGCGCTTGAGGTGCTGAGCGAGCGTCACAGGACTGAGCAGCCACGGAGACTCGGGCAGGGCACCGAGGCGCTTCAACAAATCCACCGTGCTCAGGTGCTTGTCCTGGCCGAAGGCAGCCCGAATATCGGCCAGCAGGCGGACGCCCAGGCTGTCGTCCTCCCGCCCATCGCCCACTGACAGGGCCAGGGCCGCCGTCCGCGCCCTTTGCGGCCACTCGCCCCCGGCAACGTCGGCAATGGCAAATAGGGGCTCCCAGACGTCAGCCGCTCGGTCGTCAAGCTCAGAGGGGATATCGGGCCGCGCCTCGGTCAAGGCTTCAGTATTGGCCGATGCCCAGGATGCCAGGCCCTCACGGATCGGCTTGGCTTCCTCCTGTGCATCCCGCCATCGGAAGCGGGCGACGGGCTCATTGGGTGCTCGGCGTTTGAGAGCGATGGGGATGGCGCGGTCGGTGATGGTATCAGGCAGGCTACCGATGCCAGCGATGGCTTTCGCCCCAAACACGGGGACGTCCTTTAGGTCGAAACCGCCCGCTCCCTTTTCACAGAAGGAGGCGATACCGCCGCGCCGATACCCACTGTTTAGAATGGACTGAAGAGCCGCGGCGTATTCTTTTTCGCCCTTGAAAGCCGCGTCGCTTTCGTCCAGTAGTAGCGTCGGCGGCCCCTTCGCCAGCTTGCGGACTAGCACCGCCGCCGTCACGCGCCCAGTGAGCCAAGAGCGGGCCGACAGCAGGGATAGCACCTCTAGCAGGCGCGTCTTGCCCGAGCGCTTTTCAGCCGAATTGACGGCCAGATAGGGCGTGGCTTCAGCAGCGGCCAGGGCGTGAGTATGAGCGGCCCAGAGGGCCAGGGCGTCGGCCTGGGCGTCGTCCACTATGACGTAGCAGCGGATGATGGTTCTCACGTCGTCTAGCAGGGGCGCGAGGTCGGGAGGCGCGGCGTCGGCGTCAAGGGCAGGAGTAGGCGCCGCCTCCACCAGCCCAACAAGTTCCTCTGCCGTATGGCCCTGGGCCAGCCAGTCGCTCACATCGCCGCCAGGGGGTAGGCCAGGCAGGTTGACAAGTCTTGTCTCCGCCGCATGGCCTGTCAGCTTGCGGGCTACATCCTGGGCGTGGGCCTGACCGGGGGTATCGTTATCCGGCAGGATCGCCACCTTGCGGCCCTTGAAGTAGGGGGAGAATTCCTCCCTCCACTTGCCAGCACCGCCGGGGTTGGTAGTGGCGACGAGGCCCAGGAGACTCAGATTGTTGACGTCCCTTTCACCCTCAGGTACGAATACCCACTGCGAAGGATCGGCGGCCAGAAGTTGGGGCAAACGATAGGGGACTCGCCGAACGCCCTCTAGGTTCCATATCCAGCCGTCCTTGCCATCGGGCCGACGCTGCTGAAACACCTTGCCAGGCTTGCGCACCACCTGAAACAAGAGGTTGCCTTGCTCGTCCGCATAGTCATAGGTGACTGCGGGCTGGCCGCTGGCCCGCTGGGCCTCAGGCCACAGCCCACGCTCTCGCAGAGCAGCGACAACGGTGTCCTGGGAGCACCCCGCCTGGCAGTGAACGAGAACCCGGCCCCCTTCAGGCGAGGTGATGGACAGGCTGGGGGAAGAGTCCGTATGGGCTGGGCAATGCGTCTGCCCGCGTCCGGTTCGGGCCGCCCCGCCGCAGGGACAGCCAGCCTTGCCGCAGGCCAGGCCCCGTGCTATGATGAGACTAGAGAGAGAGCCCAGTCCATCGCCCCCTCGCCCATCGCCCGCCTTTTGCCCAGGCGGGTTTTCGTTTTGCCCCATCATGACGCCTGCCCCCCGTTCTCCCGTTGGGCACGGCGGCGGCGGGCTTGTGCGGACTTCAGGGCCAAGCGACCGAAGTAGGCCCGCTTCAGATGCGAGGCGCGGCGGGCGCGCTCGGCGGGATCTAACGTGCCGTCGGGGTCGGCCTCGCGGTCGAAGCGATCCAAGAAGGCACGGCGAGCGGGGATGGTGGTGATCTTGGGATCGTGAGTCGCGTGGAGGGCGTGGGCACCGATGCGGCCGAGAGTGGAGAAATTCATCGCGTAAAACGCTCCTATCTCCACACCCAATCTGGTATGCAATAGGCGCGTTTACGCGCAGCTATTAGGTTGATTTAATGATAAGCCGCCACAGCGCTTTTGTCAAGACTTCTGTCCCAAGGTGCCAGCGATGGGGGCCTTGATGTTTGCTAGCTCCCCGCAGCGGTAGTTGCCACAAACGACGGTATGGGTGCCGGGCGGAAGCACGACTCTGGGCCGTCGGAGCCAGCGGCCCCAACCAGGAAAAGACGACAGCGCGCGCAATGTCCCTCGGCTACCCACACCGTGGTCACGGGGCTCAGTAGCCTCATGGAACAGCCTAACGCCCGCAGGGCCGGTCAGCCCTCCGGCCGCAAGCATCACGTTATCCAGGAGGTCGCCTCGCTTAAGCGTCTCCTTGGCCACCTGGCCGACGGCCTTTGGGGGAACCCCCTCGGTGGCCTTGTCAATATCTCGCATCGCCCTGCGTGCGTCCCTGGCGCGGGGCATCCCCTTGTATGCGCCCCTCGGCGGCAACTCTTGTTTCCACTCTTGTTTCCACCATGTCCCGGCGGGGTAATTGGGATGGGGGGCGTTGGTGTAGCGCGGTTCTAGCGTGACTGTGAGGCCCTTCCGTATGCCCAGCCTGGCGCTGCATCCTCCGCCAGGGCAGAACAGGTGAATCTCTTCGCGTATCTGCTTCTCGCGGGCAGGCAGCGTCTTGCGCTCCATAGCTAGAACCTGTCCCCTGGGCTCAGGCGGCGATGGGCTTCCCTGGCCCGTTCGTCGGCGGCGCTGGCGGCGTAGCGCGTGACCATCGTGCGGCTGCGCCAGCCCGCGATACGCATCAGGTCGGCCTCTTGCCCGCCAGCCATTTGCCACAGGTGGGCGAACGTATGGCGAAACAGGTGGGTGTAGGCTTTGAAACCTGCCTGCCGCGCCCTGTCCACCACCACCTGATACACGCCGGATGGCGTCATGGGGCCATGCTGCCCTAGCCACAGGTGGGGATCGTGGGCGTCCTTGTGGGACTGCCGCGCCCGCAGGTAGCGGTCTAGGGCCGTCGCCGACTTGCGCCCATAGGGAACCACGCGCACCCGTCCGCCCTTGCC